>ENA-UOWO01001127-UOWO01001127.1-activated-sludge-metagenome-genome-assembly--contig:-NODE-1127-length-36761-cov-7.429984_pt1 | contig 36761 bp, 27 predicted proteins | sample MGYA00238148_ERZ761564 | MGnify/ENA primary metagenome ERZ761564 (study PRJEB28885, sample SAMN05720194) | activated sludge metagenome | isolation source: Anaerobic digester | place: USA... | reverse complement strand
GAGCTCGCGGCCGGCATGAACGGCCTTCGTCAGGGAGACATGACGGCCCGGGTCCGGTGTGATGCGGGCGACGAGTTCGGTGAACTCGCCCACGCGTTCAACCAGATGGTCGAGGATCTCCAGGAAGTGCAGATGGCGAAGTCGGTCCAGGATGCCCTGATCCCGGCCGGCCGGCTCCTCGTGCCGGGCTTCGATGCCCTCGTCGTCATGGAGCGGGCATCCGAACTGAGCGGGGATTACGTCGATGCCGTGGAGCTTTCCGACGGACGCCGGCTGTTCGTGACGGGGGATGTCAGCGGCCAGGGAACGAGCGCCGCCCTGGCGATGGCGATGGCCAAGTCCCTTGTCGTCCAGGCTGCCGACGAGGGGGGTGACCCCGTGAGTCTGCTTGAGCAGATCGACCGGACGCTCTTTCGCCTGCTCGAACCGCGCCGGCTGTTGTTCTTCACCGCGGCCCGGCTCGATCCCGCGACGGGAACCGTCGAACTCTCCTGCGCCGGCGCCCCGTATCCCGTGATTCTCCGGAACGACGGCCGGCGGGAATCTCTCCGGATGCCGCATCTGCCCCTGGTCGCCACGGCCCGCCCCACGCCGTTCCCCCGGCTCGTCGCCGGACTCGACCCCGGAGACATGCTCGTCATGCTGACCGACGGGATGATCCGAAACCTCAGCCCCGAGGGCGAGCCGTTCGGCCTCGACAACTTCGAGCGAGCCCTGGAATCAGCCCCTCGTAACGATGCAGAGGCCATCGCCCATCATCTCATGACGGCTTATCGGGCTGCGACGGGACCGGGAGCCCACGAGGATGACCTTTCCCTGCTCGTTCTCCGACGCCGATCCGGCCCGGATGACACCGTTGGCCTTGCGTCTCCCCCGAAGAACGGGCTAGAATAGAATCGGAGGCCGGAAGCGTATTCCGCCAAAAAGGGGAGGAGACACCCATGCCTGTCGACAAAAAGCCGGCTGCCGTCGTCGTAGCGGCAGGACCGAACGCCTGTCCGTCCTGCCGTGCCCAGAACGAGCCTGGCAGCCTGATGTGCAAACGATGCGGTGAGATCCTCTCCTCGAAAGGCAAACGCACCCCGACACAGGAATACGACGGCACCGAAGGCGGTTTCCACCCCGGCTGCTGGGTCGCGATCGCCGTGATGATGCTCGGCGCCATCCTGTTTTTCTTCCTCGCCGTCCGGGGCGGGGCGAAGCCCGGCACCTGCGAATACAACCAGGGCCACATCGGCATGGCCGTCGTGCGATACAACAAGGCCCATCCCGACATGAAAATGACGACCCTCGACCTCGCCGAGCTGCAGAAGCCGGGCAAGAGCGGCAAGCCGCTCCTCAAGGAAACACCGGTCTGCCCCGTCGATTCCTCCGCCCGCTACGAACTCGACGCGGATGGCGTGACGGTGATCTGCACCTCCTGCTCGAAAAAGCGAAAACGCTGAGGCCGTCTTCGACCCCGCGACGCCGGCAGCCGCCCGGAACGCCCCCTGCCCGCCCCGAGAAGTGGCATTGACGCCGTACGGCAGGCTTGCTATGCTGACGGAGCCCGGGGGATGGGAGTGACACCCATGCCGGAAATGCCGGGAAAAACCGCTTGGCGGGAGTGTGTATGCTTCACGGGCATCCGAAAGTCCCTGTTCTTTTGTTGTGTTTCCTTCTGATCGCCGGCTTCCTGCCTGCTCAGGATCTCACCGCCACCCTGTTCAACCAGGGCATGCAGTTGTATGCCCGCCAGGACTGGGCCGGAGCGGCCGATTACCTGGGCCAGGTGTGCGACATGAATCCCGAACTGCACCAGGCACGCTACTACCTGATCTACTCCCTGCTGGCAGCAAAGCAGCAGACGAAGGCCCTCGAGCACGCGAAGATCCTGAGCGAGAAGAACCCTTCGGACAAAACCTTCGCCGACCTTCGCGACCAGATCGCCAAAATGTCGCCGATTGCCGGCCAGGCAGCCGCTGCGCCGAAGCCCGTTCCCCAGGAAGTCATTCTCGGCGGATACACCCCGGCCGCACCCACGAGCGAGCCCCGACGGCCCGAGCCGGCCTCGGCGACGGCAAAGCCTGCCACGAAGCCTTCCGGCGACCTCGAGGCGGCGATTTCCCAGATCGACGTCGAGCAGTTCGCCTCGGCGGCCCAGATGCTCGATGCCATCCTGAAGAAAGAGCCGAAAAACCAGCGGGCCCTGCATTATCGCGGTGTTGCCGAGCTCAACCAGCGCCAGTTCGACAAGGCCTGCGGCTGGTTCGAAAAAGCGCTTGCCCTGAAGAGCGACAACTTCGAGACGCTGTTCCTGCTCGGCGATGCCCGCCTGAAAAGCGGCGACGGCAAGAAAGCCCAGGACGCCTTCGAAAAAGCCCTCAAGATCCGGCCCAATGACGTATTCGCGATGCTGAACCTGGCCGATGCCAAACGCAAACAGGGGGCCGTGAAAGAGGCCATCGAGATCTACACCCGCGTGAAGGAGATCGATCCCAATGTCGTCGAGGCGCGACTCGCCCTGGCCGAAACCCTCATCGACGAGGGCAAGCTCGACGAGGCCGCGACCGCGGTGAACGAGGTGCTCGCGACCGATCCCGAAAACGTCCAGGCCCATTTCATCAAGGGCAAGGTGCTGTACCGCAACAACCTCATCGACGACGCCGTCGCCGAGATGCGGCTCGCCCTCACGGGCCGGCCCGACGACGTGTATATCAAGACCTGGCTCACCAAAGTCCTTCTGAGCGGCTTCAAGACCACCGAGGCCCTCGACGTCGCCGGCCAGATCCTCAAGGCCGACCCGGAGAATTTCGATGCCCGGCTGTTGACCGCCGAATCCCTCATCGCGAACGGCGAGGTCTCGGATGCCCGCGACCACCTCGACCAGGCCGAGAAAGTTCGCAAATCCCCGGAAATCACGCGCCTCCGCGCCATGCTGGCCCGGAAAGCCGGCAACAACGACGAGGCAAAATCATATTATGCTGTATATATTCAACAAGATGCAAAAAACGGGTATGCATCCGTCGAGTATGCCCAGTTTCTCGAGGAAATCAACGAACTGCAGGAAGCCGTGAACGTCCTGAAGGCGATGAAAGCGGCTTTCCCCGGCACCACCCTCGAACAGACGGCGGATGCGCGGATCGACGAGATCGAGGCGAAGCTCTCGCCCGGTACGAACGCCGCTCCCGCGGCATCCCCCGATGCGGCATCGGAAGATCCCGGCAGGGTTCGCTACTGATCCCCGTCACACGACCAGACACGAAAGGAACGTCGCACCATGTGTGGAATCATCGGCTACATCGGCACCAGGCCGGCCAATGAAGTGATCTTCGAGGGGCTCACCCGCCTCGAATACCGGGGATACGACTCGGCCGGCATCGCCGTCCGCGAGGGTGACGGGCTGCTGGTGCGAAAGGATATCGGCAAGCTCCGCCATCTGCGCACGATCCTCGTCGACGAGTTCGGCTCGACCAGCTCCCAGGGCATCGGCCACACCCGCTGGGCGACCCACGGCCGCCCTTCCGCCTTCAATGCCCATCCCCACGGCGACTGTCACGGCACCCTCCAGGTGGCCCACAACGGGATCATTGAGAACTACCTCAAGCTCAAACAGAAGCTGATCCAGTCCGGCCACACCTTCGTCTCCGAAACCGACTCCGAGGTTCTGGCCCATCTGATCGAATCCCACTACAAGGGGAACCTCGAATCGGCCGTCTTCGCGGCGCTCGCCGAGGTCGAAGGGGCCTACGCGATCGTCGTCCTCCACCGCGACCACCCCGACCGCCTCGTCTGCGCCCGCAAGGAAAGCCCGCTCATCGTCGGCCTCGGCGAACACGAGAACTTCGTGGCTTCCGACGTGACCGCGATCATGCAGCACACCCGCCGCGTCGTCTACCTCGACAACCAGGAGGGCGCCACCGTCTGCCGCGAGGGGATCGAGTTCTTCCGGCTCGACGGCACCCCCGTCGAGAAGACCGTCACCCAGATCGAATGGAACCCGGTGGCGGCCGAAAAGGGCGGCTTCCCCCACTTCATGCTCAAGGAGATCTACGAGCAGCCCCAGGTGATCCGCAACACGATCGGCGGCCGCACATCCGAAGAGGAAGGGAAGATCTATCTCACCGAGCTCGGCCTCTCCGGCCCCGACATCTTCAAGACCCAGCGCATCGTCATGGTGGCTTGCGGAACGGCCTACTATGCCGGCTGCGTCGGGAAATACCTGATCGAACAGCTCGTCCGCGTGCCCGTCGAGTGCGACCTGGCCAGCGAGTTCCGGTACCGTTCCCCCCTCGTCGATGCGAACACCCTCGTGGTCGCGATCAGCCAGTCCGGGGAAACGGCCGACACGCTTGCCGCCGTTCGCGAGGCCCGTTCGCGCGGCGCGAAGGTGCTCGGCATCGTCAACGCCAAGGAAAGCACGCTGACCCGCGAAGTGGACGGTCTCGTCTACATCCACGCCGGCCCCGAAATCGGCGTCGCCTCGACCAAGGCCTACATGGCCATGCTGACGGCGATCACGCTGCTGGCGCTGTTGCTGGGCAAGATCCGGGGCTGTCTCAGTCCCGAGTTCGTCAAACAGACGATCCGCGACCTCAAGATCCTGCCTCAGCAGATCGAACGGATCCTCGCGAACGTCGAGCCGATCCGGGCGCTCGCCGAGCGGTTCCGTGACGCTCGCAACTTCCTCTTCCTCGGCCGGGGTATCAACTACCCGACCGCCCTCGAAGGGGCTCTCAAGCTGAAGGAAATCAGTTACATCCATGCCGAGGCCTACGCGGCCGGCGAGATGAAACACGGCCCGATCGCCCTGATCGACAAGGAGCTGCCGGTGATGGCCGTGGCGACCGAGTCGTCGGTGCTCGACAAGCTGCTCAGCAACCTCAAGGAAGTGCAGGCCCGGTCGGGAATTCTCATCGCCATCGTCACCGAGGGCAACGAGGAGATCCGTCACCAGGTCGAGCATATCATCGAGGTGCCCAAGGTGCCCGAGATCCTGTCGCCGATCCTCAACGTCGTGCCCATGCAGCTGTTCGCCTACTTCGTCGCCGATCTCCGCGGCCTCGACGTCGACCAGCCCCGTAACCTCGCCAAGTCCGTCACCGTCGAGTGAGCCGCCCGCGTTTCCTCTTCATCGTATCCCTGAGAACCGATCCACAGATGACACAGATGTCGCAGATGAACAGAATGAAGCGCGGGGAAACCCGCTTTCAGTTTGCGGGGAAAATGGACGTCGTCCGGGGCGCTCTCTGTGATGTCACCTGGTCCGAACGACCACCCCACGCGTAGGGGCGGATCGTGATCCGCCCAGGATGGGCTGTGATAGATTTCGCTTTCCCTGTAGAGATGTTCATGCTGCCGTCACGATCCGACTCGGTGTCTCTGTGCCTCCGTGGTGCGTTCTCCTTTTCTGGGCGTGTGACAACATAAAGGATATACGATGGAATCCAAGACTCTCGAAAATCTCGAGTTTGAGAAGGTTTTGAAGCTGATTGCCGGGTTCGCCGGCTCGCGGGCCGGCCAGGAAGCGGTTCTGGCCCTGGCCCCGACCTCGGATCTCGGGACGATCGAAACCGCCATGGCCGAGCTCGACGAGCTGACGGCGTTCATTTCGGGCGGCGGGCATCTGCCTGTCGGCGGCCTGCGCGACCTGCGCGATGTGTTGGTCCGGCTGAGGGCCGGCTCCGAGAGCCTCGGCGGTGAGGAGCTCCTGATCGTCCGGGCGGATATCGAGGTGGCCCGCGCCGTCCAGAAAGCGTTCGAATCCTCCGGCTGGTTTTCCGAACGGTATCCTGACAGCCGGGTGGCCGAACGGGTTGCGCGGATGCCGACGCTTGGCACGGCCCATCGCGAGATCGTCCAGGCCATTTCGGACAAGGGCGAGGTGCGGGATGACGCATCACCCCGGCTTGCCTCGATGCGCCGCGAACTTGCCCAGGTCCGCAGCGAGATCGAACGACGATTGACCGAGCTGGTGAACGCCGGCGGCGAGATGTTCCAGGACCGCTTCTTCACGATTCGCAACGATCGGTATGTCGTTCCCGTCCGCTCCTCCAGTCAGAGCCTGGTGCAGGGCCTGGTTCATGACACCTCCGGCTCGGGACAGACGGTGTTCATGGAGCCTCTCGAGTATCTTCCCCTCAACAATCGCCTGGCGCGGCTGCGGTCCGAAGAGCGGGAAGAAGTGTTGCGCATCCTGCGCGCCCTCACCGATCTCCTGCGCGGCGCGAGCGCGGAGCTTGCCGAGATGTTCGGAACGCTCGTCTTCTGCGATGCGCTGCTGGCGCGGGTCAAATTCGCCCGGGCCTATGATGCCCGGCGGCCCGAGATCGCCCCCGGGCGTGAGATGCACCTCGTGAATGCCCGGCATCCGCTTCTCCACCCGGAATGCGTCCCGCTGGAGCTGTCGATGGATCCGAAAAAAGCCTGTGTTGTCGTCACGGGTCCGAACGGCGGCGGGAAGACCGTTGCCCTCAAGATCGTCGGGGTGAACGCCCTGCTTATGCAAGCTGGGTGTTATATATTGGCAGATACAGGATCTTGTCTTCCCGTGTTCGACGAGATCCTGGCCGATATCGGCGAGGCGCAGAGCATCGAGGAGCATCTCTCCACCTTCACGTCGCATCTGAAACGGCTCAAGGAGATGCTGGACGTGTGCGGCCCGAAATCCCTCGTGTTGATCGACGAAATCGGCGGCGGCACCGATCCATCCGAGGGCGCCGCGCTGGCGGGGGGGATTCTGAAGGAGATCACGCGTCGGGGGGCGTATTCCCTCGTGACGTCGCACTTCGATGCGCTCAAGGAAGTGGCATTCGTGACCCCGGGCTTCGTCAACGCGGGCATGGAGTTCGACGAATCCTCGTTCCGGCCCACGTTCCGGTTCCTCATGGGGGTGCCGGGGCGAAGCAACGCGCTCGCCGTCGCGCGGCGGTTCGGGCTTCCCGAGGCTGTTCTGGCCGATCTCTCACTTCGGATGGGCACGGGGGGAAACGAGGAAAAAGCTTTGTTCGCGGCTCTCGAGCAGGAGCGCCACCGGGCCGAAGCGTTGCGGCGTGCCTGGGAGCAGAAAACCTTCGAGGCCGACCGGCGCCAGGCCGAACTCGACGCGGCCCTCGAGCAGCTCAAGGAGTTTCGGCGAACGAAGCGGGATGCCGCGACCGAGGAGTTCGAGACAAAGCTTCGTGAGCGGCTGCGCGAGATCGAGACTGTCATCCACGAACTGAGATCCGCCGCATCGCGCGGTGTCGGTGTCGAAGCAGACGTGGATCGCGCACGGGAGCTTCTCACCGGTGCGAAACGCTCGCTTGACGAGCTCGATGCACATCGGCAGGCTGGCGAGTCCCGGGCCGAGAGTCGGGAAGAACCTTTGCGCCAGGGGGAGTTCGTCGTCTGGACCGGCATGCCTCATCCCGGCATCCTCGAATCGCTGGATGAAAACCGGGGGAGGGCGGTTGTCTCGTATGAAGGCAAGCGAATGACGGTCCCTCTCGACCAGCTTCGCCATGCCAGCATCAAGATCCAGCCTCAAAAGCCGGTATCGACCGTCGTCGGCACGGCAACCCCCCTCATGAGAGACGAGATCGACCTGCGCGGGATGCGGGTCGAGGAGGCGCTGGAACAAACCGAGAGCTATCTCAAGACAGCCGAAGCACAGAAGCTCGGCCGTGTCTTCCTTATTCATGGGAAGGGGACAGGGGCGCTCCAGAAGTCGATCCACGAGTTCCTGAAAAAGAGCCGGTGGCGGTCGAAGTTCCGGTTCGGGCGGTATGGCGAAGGGGATCTCGGAGTGACCGTCGTCGTGTTCGACCCGGCTGCCGATGCCCAGAAACCCGGAGAAGAGGAGCACAGCGGGCGTGGCGTGCGTCTGAGCCCCGGGAGAAAGCCGAAAGGCGGCCGTGAGCGGTGAGCTTTTTTTGACACGGCCCTTCTGGGTGGGTATCATGGGGGGGTGAATGCCGCGGCGCATTCCTAGAGAAACCAGCCGCAAGGGATACCCATGGACAATTCGATGAAACTGGGCCTGAGCCAGAAACTCACTCAGACCCTCAAAATGACGCCGGAAATGCAACTGGCGATCAAGATTCTCCAGTTGAACAGCATCGAGCTGAAGAACCAGATCGAGGAGGTGCTCGAGACCAACCCGATCGTCGAACTCGACGAGAAGGATGCGGTTTCGACCGAGGTGCCCCTCGACAAGCTGCCCGAGACGGCTGCCGACCAGTCGGCCCCGCCGCCCTCGACGGATTTCGCCGAGCCGGGCCGTCAGGATTACGCCATCGACTGGCAGAAATACATCCAGGACAGCGAAAGCTCCGAGATCCGTGTTTCCGCCGGCGGCTACGCCGGGGACGAGGAGACCACCTTCGAGAATTTCACCTCGAAGAAAAGCACGTTGCGGGACCATCTCGAGACGCAGCTCCGGGAAGCCCCACTCAATCCGACCGAATTGAAAATCGGGGAGTATATGATCGGGCTGGTCGACCGCAACGGCTACCTGCGCCACTCGCGAGACCAGATCGCCGACCTCCTCAAGATCGACCAGGCCGTCGTCGACCGCGTCATCCGTGCGATCCAGAACATGGACCCGCCCGGCGTCGGCGCGTTCGACCTGCGTGAATGCCTCCTGATCCAGGCGCGCGACGAAGGGTATCACGATGATGCCGTGACGGCTGTCATCGACCGACACCTGGAGCATCTGGCGGCAAACAAGCTGCCTGCGATATCCAAAGAAACCGGTTTCGACATCGAGGAGATCCAGGCCGCGGTCGAGATCATCAAATCCTTCAATCCGAAGCCGGGAGCCGCGTTCCCCTCGGGCAGCGACGAAGTCTACGTCACGCCCGACGTGTTCATCCAGAAAGTCGACGGGGAATACGTTGCATCCCTGAACGAGCGCGATGTGCCGCGTCTCCGCATCAATACGCTGTATCGGGACGCGATGAAGAACAAGGAGATCACCGACAAGGCGACCTATGAGTTCATCCGCTCCAAACTCGAAGCAGCGAAGTCTTTCCTGCGATACGTCGACAAGCGCAAAGAAACGATCCTGAATGTCACGCGAGCCATCATCGAGGTTCAGCGCGACTTTCTCGATTTCGGCATCCTGCACCTCAAGCCCCTCACCCTCCAGGATGTCGCGGGAATGGCCGGTGTGCACGAGTCAACGGTCAGCCGTGCAACCAGCGGCAAGTATGCCCAGACCCCGCGTGGCCTGTTCGAACTCAAGTTCTTCTTCTCCGGCGCCGCCCGCACGCAAAGCGGTGAGGACGTGTCCACCCTCGCCGTCAAACGGCGCATCGAAGACCTCGTGAAACAGGAAGACCCCGCCAAGCCGCTTTCCGACAGCGATATCGTCACCCGGCTCAAAGCCGACGGGATCTATATCGCACGACGTACGGTCGCGAAATACCGGATGGAATTGAATATTCTCAGCTCTTCGACACGCAAACGGGCATGAAAATGTTGCATTTACGCCTGATTGCAGATAAAGTTTTACGAGAGGGTCAAGTTTTCACTGCAATATGCCGATGAGTGCTACATCCAATCCAATGACGGACACCGATGCATAAACGATACTTCATTTCGTTGCTTTTCGCGGTCCTGTTCCTGGCAGCGTCTCAGGCGTCTGCCCAGGAGACCCTTGCTCCCGGCGATCGTATTCGCGTCTGGGTGAAGGGCGAGCCCGATCTCACCGTCGAGCGTGTCATCGGGAGTGATGGCAGCATTGCGTATCCCCTGATCGGCAACGTCGGGATGAATGGCCTGAAACCCCATGAAGCCGCGCGCGTCATTGCACGCATGCTCGATGACGGGTATATCCGACAGCCGCTCGTCCAGGTCGACGTGACATCCCGTGCCGCCGTGCGGCCCGAAGCCGCCCGAGTTCAGCCCGAAGAGGCCGGTGAGGTGACGAGTTCCGAAGCTTCCTCGGCCGGCGCCGGCGCGCCGACGGTCATCGAAGTCGTTGACGGGAAGACGGGGGAAGGGATCGGCAATGCCGCCCTTCTTCTTGGGGGCAAAATCTACCAAAGCAACCGTCTCGGTCAGATCGTGGCCGAGGCTCTCACCGGCCGGATCGTCCTTCTCGCCGACGGTTACAAGATCCTTCAGGGGCCGGCCGACCGGTTCGTCCGGACAGGCAATCCCGCCCGGATCATCATGGACCGCATCACCCTCGCCCGCGAGATCACCGTGAAGGTGATCGATGCGGATACGAAGAAGCCCCTTCCCGGTGCTCTGGTGAAACTCGATGAAATGAGCGTGAAGACGAACGGCCAGGGCATCTTCAAGGTGAAAGACATTCGCAAGGAGTTCGGAGAAATCCGGCTCGAGATGGCCGGATACAAACCCCTCCGCAGAGTGCTCGATTTCAAGGGCCCTGCCGAGCAGGTGCTGGCATTGAAGCGCCATGAGTAGGGTGGGGTTCACCCTCATCGAACTGATCGTCGTCGTCGCGGTGATCGCCGTATTGTCGGTCACCGCGTATAGTTATTACCAGGATTCGATCGAGACGGCCCGGTTCAATGTCGTGAGGCAGAATCGGGCTCTCGTGCAGGATGCCCTCGGAAGGTATTTCCAGAGCAACCTTTCCTATCCCGTCGATCTGCGTGCGCTGACCCCCACCTATCTGACCAAATACGTCGACGCGCTGCTGGTCGAGCCGCTCGGGAATGCTACGATCGAGGTGGAAATTCCTGGTACTATTCCGGTCGGTATAGATCCTTCGGACGTGAATCCGTTGCAGGCGACCGGTGCGTTCGTTTGGGTGACCGACGCGGTCAACCAGGCATACGGGGGAAAGCAACGGCGTCAGATTCGGGCCGTGCGGGTCAGGGCCGCGAACGGCATACTCGTAGAATAGATCAGACCACGGAGGGGACGAACCATGGCCGAACAGGCAAAACGACAGCCTGACCAGACGCCGGCGCCGGCGCCGGAAACCCCGGGCTCCGAGCCCCGGGGGCTCCTTTCCTACCTCAATCCCTTCTACGGCCACATCTCGCTCAGCGAACGGCTGCTGTTCACGAAATACTTCGCCACCTTGACCAAGGCCGGTATCCCCGTGCTGCGCTCGCTCGCGACGCTCGCGCGCCAGATGCAGACCGGCCCGTTCCGGAAGATGATCTGGGAGATGCGCAACGACGTCGAGGGCGGCATTCCCTTGAACATGGCCTTCCGCAAGAACGAAGACACGTTCGGCCTGTTGTACACGAACCTGATCCGGGTCGGTGAGGAAAGCGGCCGGCTGTTCAATGTTCTCGACCGGCTCAGCTCCCTGCTCGACCGGCAGATCAAACTTCGCCGCAAGGTGATGGCCGCGATGACCTATCCCGCGATCATCACCCTCGTTGCCACGGGAGTCGTGCTGTTTCTGATGCTCGCTGTGATTCCCCAGTTCGCGAAACTGTTCGCCCAGTTCGGCCAGGAACTCCCCTGGATCACCCAGACCGTCATCGACGTAAGCAGCTTCCTCGGGAACAACGTACTCAACCTGATAGCCGCTCTGGTGACGTTCCTGCTCGTCATCTACCAGGTGAACCAGACGACGGCCGGCAGACAATTCTTCGATACCGTCAAGCTGAAGATGCCGTTGCTGGGAAATCTGACCCAGAAATACGCGATCGCGATGTTCGCCCGGAATATGGCGACGCTGTTCCAGTCCGGCGTCACGATCATCACGGCCATGAAGATCAGCATCGAGTCCATCGAGAACATCATCATTTCAGATGCGCTGAAGCACGTCGTGAATGAGGTCGAAGGCGGTCAGCCGATCGCCAAGGCGCTGGTGCGGGTGAACATCATGCCCGAGCTTTCGACTCAGATGATCGAGGTTGGCGAAGAGTCGGGAAACCTCGATGACATGCTGGAAAAGGTCGCCGACTTTTACGAGGACGAGATCAACTTCCTTGTCGACCAGTTGACCGCGATGGTCGAACCGATCTTCATCGTGGTGCTCGGCACCCTCGTTGGCGTCATCGTCGTGGCCATGTACCTGCCGATCTTCCGTATGGCGAAAGTCGTCTCTGGAGGCGCCGGCGGCGCGGGCATGTAACGTAAATCATGAAGAGGTTGCGAGGCACGGGGAACGGAACACTCCCCGTGCCTCGCGGCTTTTGGATGACATGCGTCGATCGTCCCGGACGATAGTTGTTGAAATTACATTTATATCTTCGGAACTCGGGTAACCCTGACGATAAACACAGTGGATTACTGTATTTCTGCAGGGTGCCTGACACACAACAAGGAGCGTGACCATGCAAAACCAGCGAGCCCGGCGCCGCACATCGATGTGGGGGGTTCTCCTCGGTCTTTCGATGCTGGGATGCCTGACAGGCAACACCGCCCTGGGTGCTGTTTTGACGGATCTTTCGGTGAAGGAGCTGGATGCGAAGAATCTGTGCCTCTTTGCCGGTCACGAGATTGGGGACATCAGTGCGCGACAGGTGGCACCGGATGTTCTCGAACTGGATCTCCCGGATTATTCGTTTGCCGGCGGTCCCCGTATCGCCGTCGCCCCTCACCCGAAGGTGAAGTTCCTGCGCATCAGCCAGGCGAGCCGCCAGCCGGCCGTCGTCCGCATCGCTGCCGTATTTGCCGATGGATACCAGTTCGAACCCCGCGTCGAGAACGGTCGCTTGATACTCGCTCAGATTTCCGAGGATAAGCTGAAACCTTCGGCGATATCCCCGGAGCGGGTGAATACCGAGATGGTGGCGGCGCCCCTTCCGAAAGCGACCCCGACCCGGTCGGGGGTTTCGGATGTCCTCGATCAGCGTGTCAGTCTCCAGTTCGAACAGCAGGAGCTGTCGACGATTCTCGACGCCCTGGCGCAAAAGTTCGGGCTTCGGGTCTTCGCCGACGCCGGCGTCAAGGGAAAATTCACGGTCCATGCGACGGATATGCCTCTTCGGGAGGTGCTGAAGAGCCTCCTGCTGCAGAAGAACTTCCAGTATACCCTCCGGGGCAAAGACCTGACCGTCATCTCCCTGGGGCAGCATGCCGACCGGGTGGCCCGCGAGCTGCTGTTCAAGGATCTCAGCCTGAAAGACGCGCTGCAGACGCTTTCGCGTATGATGAACGTCAACCTCATCATCCACGAGTCCGTCCAGGACAAGAACGTGAACTTCTACGTCGAAAACCTCAGCCTCGATGAGCTTCTCGAGCTGCTGATCACGACGAATGATCTGGTGAAGAAGCCTCACAACGAGAACACCTATGTCATCATGACCCGGGAGGACGCCCGGAAATACGGCAAGAAACAGTATCGGACCTTCAAGCTCGTCAATGCCAAGCCGAGCGAAGTCATCAGCATGATCACCGGGAGCAAATCCCTCGCCGAGAAGATCGACACGGGAAACATGGCGATCAATGAGCGCATCAACGCGTTGTCCGTTTACGAGACCCCGGAAAATCTCGATCTGATCGCTCGCGTCATCGAAAACATCGATGAGAAGCTCAAGCAGGCTGTCATCGAGGTCAAACTGCTCGAAGTGAACCGCTCTGCGACGCGCGATTTAGGGATCGACATCAACCGGGGCGCGGGGGTCGAAGTGCAGGTAGCCGACATCACCCGGATTCCGACCTCCTATGCGATCGGGGCCAAGCTCGTGATGCTCGAGAAGCAGGGGAAGGCGAAGGTGCTGTCCAGCCCCAAGATCCGCGCCGTTCACGGCAAGGAAGCGACGATCAACATTGGCCAGAAGATCCCGGTGCCGTATTATCGGTATGAAGTCGCCTCGACGACCTATCTGGGGTATGTGCCCCAGACCTACAAGGAATACCGGGATCTCGACACGGGCATCGAACTGAACGTGACCCCCGAGATTTCTCACGACAATGAAATCAGTCTCGACATCAACCTGCGGGTGGACGAGGTCATCAAGATCAACGACGATGGCCAGCCCACGCGCAACAGCCGCAGCTCCCACTCCTACATCAGGGTCAAGGACGGTGAGACGGTCGTTCTCGGAGGCCTGATCTCGAGCCAGGATACGACGGACATCGACAGCCCGGCGCTGATCAACAAGATTCCGCTGTTGAAGCGGTTGACCAGCAAGACCAAGAATGTGAAGAGCGATGTCGAGATGATCATGCTCGTGACCCCCCGACTCGTGAATCTCGATGTGCCTGAAGCCCAGGGGGGCGAGCCTTCGGAACTGGTCATCCAGTCGAAGCAGTGACGTCGGAAGACATACGGTGAAATGATGCGCATATCCCGATTCCGGAGCCTCGATTCCCGCGGATTCAATCTGATCGAGCTGATGGTCGCTCTGATCATCATTGCGACGCTCGTGTTGATTGCCATCCGGGAATATGCCGAGTATGTCCAGCGGGCCAAGATCACGAAAGCCCAGATGGACCTCGAGGAGCTGGGAAAATCGGTGCGCATGTACAACACCCGCGAGGATCAGCCGTTCCGGATCGCCACATTCACGGTGAGGGAGCTGGGCAGATTCGTGGGCACCTATCTCGAAAAGGAACCGCCGAGTGATCCCTGGGGACGCCCCTATCGGCACAACGCCGATCTCGGGGTCGTCTACTCGGTTGGACCGGATGGCCTGGATTCGCAGAAATTCACCGGTCTCGCCACGATGGCGGATGATATTATCGTGCGCTATATACCTGCGGAGTTCTTCATCACGAAAGCCGAGTATGTCGATGCAAACCGGAATAACCTCGTCGACTTCGGGGACCGTCTGGATATCCATTTCTCCCGGCCTGCCATGATGACGAATGTGACGGTGTTCGATTTCCTGACAAAGAACCCCGAACGTGCCCTGGGAAGCGCGATCATCGCGAGTCCGGCACAGGGAAAGATCCTCTCGTTCCTCTTCGCTGCTCCGGTGCCACCGAAAATCCGGGTTGGCGAAACGACGATCGTTCCGCGAGAATTCATCGAATCCGTGATCGACTGCTCGCCTCAGCCCCAGCCCCTTCGACGGCTGGAAGAAGTGGTGATCCAGCGGAAACGGATGTAATAAAAAAATCATTATTTTCCCGTGGAAAATTTACACAGTGCGGTAAACACACCTCAGACAAAGCCGGAAGGAAGTTCGTGGAAATCGTTTCTGAATCTGCTTTTTCCCCTGGTCGGGAAAATTTGATCACTCAGGTACAGCTCTTGCGAAAATAAATACAGATTTATTTCAAAAGGGAAATCTGCTATAGTTGAGTGTGGTTCCTTGGAATGCTACCATAAGTCGATGGAGACTGGTTTTCGGTGGGAAATTTGCAGGTACGTATCCGAATAACGAGGGATGAATGAACATCAGGTCCGGGCAGGGTTTCACACTGATTGAGCTGCTGGTCGTCATCACGATTTTGGCGATCCTGGCCGGCGCCACCCTGCCCTATGTCCAGTCGTATGTCGAGGAAAGCCGTATCAGCAAAGCAAAATCCGACCTCGAAGAGATTGGCAAGGCTCTTGCTATTTACGAATCGCGGGAACGGACCTACATAGCTTCGGATGTTTCGCTCTTGACGGGGCGCTATCTGAACAAATCCCCGATCGATCCCTGGGGGCGGTCCTACATCGTAGCAACGCACGCGGGAACGGTATACACATCAGGGCCGGACAGAAATCCGAACACCCAGGAAGACAATCTGTTTTACCCCTATCAGCCTCTCCTCGCTCTGGTTCGCGCCAAATGGATTGACAACAACAAGAATGGCCGTGTGGATGGAGGACCGGGCGGAGACTACCTTCAGTTTGCCTTTTCCCGGAAGCTGAATCTCACGAGTTCCACCCTCACCGATCCCACCAACTTCCTGTTCAGTTTTCCCGAAGACCCGGCAGTTGTCTTCGACTGGACGAAAATTGCAACCTCCCCCGATGCCCAGAGCCTGTTTCTCCCCATGATGGCGAACACTGAGAATGTCTTCACCGGGGGCAGTGACACGGTGATGGTCACGGACGGGAACAGCCTGTTTGATACAAACACGTTCCAGGCGAATCGCTGTATTGCGAGTCAATCGGTTATCATCAAAGGCGAATAAATTCGTGCAATTATACTCCAAGGAGAGATGTTCATGAAACGGGGCTTTACACTGATCGAATTGCTGGTCGTCATCACGATCCTGGCCATTCTGGCCGGGGCTGCACTGCCGTATGTGCAGTCGTACGTCGAAGAGTCACGCTTCGCCAAGGCCAAGGCCGATCTCGAAGAAATTGCCCGTGCTCTGGCGGTTTATGAAACGAGAGAAGGCGAATACAACGCGTCGGATGTGACACTGCTGACTGGTCGGTATCTCAACAAATCCCCCATCGACCCCTGGGGCCGCTCGTATGCGGTATCCACGGAGTCTGGAATCGTCTATTCCGGCGGGCCTGACAGAAGTTATGGTGACGATGATGACAACCTGTTCTTCCCCTACCAGCCGCCCCTGGCACTGGTCCAGGTGAAGTGGGTTGACAAGAACAACTCGGGCGCCGTCGACACGCAGAACGTCAACGACGAACTGCATCTGCTGTTCAGCCGCAAGCTGAGCTGCACGGCGGGTGCCATCCAGGGCGCTATCGACACGTGTTTCTCGATCACGACCGGGACGACGAAGATCTCTGCTGCTGTTGAATCCGCACCCGGCGATGTGCGCATGGTCGCCTCCCGGACTGTCATCCTCATGGTTAAGGAAGGGACGAAGGACACCTTCCTCGTTGGGAGCCACTCGATCCAGGTTCTGGATGGCCACAACATCCTGAAGGATTATGCGAAACCCGACGCCAATAGCTGCATTTCCTCGCAGCCCGTCATCATTCTCCCGCAGTGACGATCGCCGACGAAGTTACGATACGCAGAAAAGGAATAGTGCTATGAAACGCGGTTTCACATTGATCGAACTTTTGGTCGTCATTACGATCCTTGCGGTCCTGGCAGGTGCGGCGCTTCCGTATGTCCAGTCGTATGTCGAGGAATCCCGTCTGGCAAAGGCCAAAACGGATCTCGAGGAGATTGCCCGGGCGATCATGGTGTATGAGACCCGAGAAGGCGATTACAATGCTTCGGACGTCCTGTTGTTGACCGGTAGATACCTCAACAAATCCCCGATCGATCCATGGGGAAAGGCATACGCCGTGTCCACCGAATCTGGAACGGTCTATTCTTCCGGTTCTGATCGTGATTACAATACCTCCGAAGACAATATCTTCTATCCGTACCAGCCGCCCCTGGCACTGGTCCAGGTGAAGTGGGTCGACAAGAACAACTCGGGCGCCGTCGACACGCAGAACGTCAACGACGAACTGCATCTGCTGTTCAGCCGCAAGCTGAGCTGCACGGCGGGTGCCATCCAGGGCGCTATCGACACGTGTTTCTCGATCACGACCGGGACGACGAAGATCTCTGCTGCTGTTGAATCCGCACCCGGCGATGTGCGCATGGTCGCCTCCCGGACTGTCATCCTCATGGTTAAGGAAGGGACGAAGGACACCTTCCTCGTTGGGAGCCACTCGATCCAGGTTCTGGATGGCCACAACATCCTGAAGGATTATGCGAAACCCGACGCCAATAGTTGCATTTCCTCGCAGCCCGTCATCATTCTTCCTCAGTAAAGGCTACAACGGGTTTTTCCCGATTGAGCGGTAAAATTTTTCAGGAGGGTAGGGTATGAAACTCAGACAAGGCTTTACGTTGATCGAGCTGTTGATCGTGGTCACGATCATCGCGATCCTGGCGGGCGCGGCTATCCCGTACGTTCAGGATTACGTCGATGAAGCGAGACGGGCGCGCTGCAAGAACGACCTGGATGAGATCCGGAACGCTCTTGCGCTGTATGAACTGCGGCGTGGTGTGTCCTATTCGACGGACAATATCGCCTCCCTGATCGGTCCGTTCCTGAGCAAGCCGCTGAATGACCCCTGGGGCGCTGCTTACAAGGTCAGCGATGCCTCTTCGACCGTCTACTCGTTCGGACCTGATGGTAAAGATTCGACTGGCGACGAAATTCGCACGGAATTCCGCCCCCGTATGGCCGTCAGCAAGGTCCTGTGGTTCGACACGAACCAGAACGGGCTTGTGGACGTCGGCGTCGACTCCCTGAACATCTATGTGACTCGTCCGTTGGCCTATCTTACGACCAGCACGATCAATGGCACGGGCCTGACTCTCTCGGCGGCTGCAACGGTTCTTGGAAACGCCGGTAAGGTGCTCATTGCTTCGGCCTCGATGGCGTCGTTCCCCGTTCCTGTTGCTTTCGTTGCCGGTTCGGATACCCTGACCATCATTGATACAAACGAACTTTTCGATGGCAGTCTTTCCGCGACAAAGGCGGCAAAGGGTGATTCTCTGAAGGTCATCGCTCCGTGATCTGAGCGGTCCTTATTTCATGCAAAAAAGCCCGGCCGGAAGGCCGGGTTTTTTGTTGCACGGAAACCGCAAGGAGTTGTGACGGTATTGTGGATGCAGGGGGGGTGTGGTAACATCCCCGGTCATGAACAGGCGCGCATTTACGTTGATCGAGTTGCTTATCGTGGTGGCGATCATCGCCGTTCTGGTCGGTGTGGCTCTGCCGTACTACCAGAACTACGTCAAGGAGACGAAGATCTCCAAGGCGAAGCATGAGCTGGACATCATGAAGGAGGCGTTGATCAAATTCAACACCTTCGAGGATAGAAAGTTCGGTTTCGGCAACCAGGCGGCGAAGCTCGAGATGCTGCTGGGCAAGTATCTCCAGAACCTTCCCTTCGATCCCTGGGGGCGTGCCTACGAGGTGATGCCCGACAAGGGGCAACTGCTCTGCAGAGGCCCGGATCATATTGCCTCGTATGACGACATCGTCGTCGATTACGAGCCGCCGCTGGCTCTTCAGAAGGCATCCTGGATCGATTCCGACAACAACCTGCACATCTCGACCGGCGATCTGTTGCGGCTCGAATTCAGCAAGATGCTTCTCGCGACCCAGACGGTTGTGCTTTCCAATGCCTCGCCGACCCCGCCCGGTACCGACCTCCAGTTCTCCCCGGAAGTGCTGATCGCGAATATGACGGCTTCGCCGACGGTGGCCAGCTCGAGCGACATCTATCTGATGATCAATACCTTTGACGATAATACTTTTTTCCCGGGCTCGTCGACCGTCCGGGTTGCGCCGACCAACACGAAGATTCTCGACAACGCCAATCGCACAGCGAACGGCACCAACGGGCAGTATCAGGGGCTTGAAGTGCTCATCCAGAGCCGCTGAAGATGGCGAAAATCCACGGAACGGACACAGAGGAAATCATGAACATGCAACGGGAATCCGGTGCGGGCAGTTCCCGTAACGGGCAGAATCAGGGCTGGGGCGGACTTGACGCGCTGGATTGGGTGATCTACATCGGGATCATCCTTGTCACGATTGTCGTACCGTTCCTGTATTCACGGCAGACGACGGAAAACTTCCTGACGCCGAAGGAGTTCACCTCGAAGATCGCTCTCGGCTTCCTGGCCGCGCTGTTCTGCCTGCGGTTCGTCGTCAATGGCCGTGCCCAGCTTGCCCGGACGCGGATCGACCTTCCCCTGGCTGCCTTTTTCGGCCTTTCCGTCGCATCCCTGCTCTGGAATGACAATGTTCCCTCGGCGATCCGTGACCTGCGGGGGACGTTCCTGATCCTGATGCTCGTCCCGCTCATCTTGAACACCGTCCGGGAGAGGTGGCAGTTCGAAGGGGTCATCTGGGCCATGATCTTCGCGGGGATTGCAACGAGCACCCTCGGGATCATGGAGTCCTACAACATCTATTTCAAACTCGATCCCGTCCGTGGGTTCACCTTCGTCCGGGATGAGATCCTCGGGGGCCAGATCGATTATAGCGCGTGGTATATTCCCCTCTTTCCGCAACTGGCCTCGAAGGAATATGCGATGACCTCGATCGTGTCGACGTTCGGCAACCGGAACTACCTCGGCACGTTCGCGATGTTCACGGCCTTTTTCCCGCTCGGCTTCTTCTTCTACTACCGGCATCCGCTGATGAAGGCCCTTTCGATCAGTCTGTTCTCCTGGATGGTGGTCGGCCTCTACATCACCCGGTGTCGTGCGGCGCTGGGCGGCATCGTTGCGGGCGTGCTGTTCATATTCGCGATGCTCGTCATTTTCGACCGGAGCTGGAAGTTCGTGAAGCGCCATTCCGCGTTCTTCATGATCGTCGCCTTCATTCTCGTCGGCGGCATGCTGGTCACCGCAGCAACCTCGAAATCCGGCGGCATGATCGACAAGCTCAAGACCACCTTCACGATGGATCGTAAGGTCAGCAATGTCTACGAGCGCATCTGGGTCTGGTATGCCACGCTTCGCAACTGGCTCGACAACCCACCCCTGTCGATCGCGGCCCCGGAGATGAAAGCCCAGATCGAGGGGCCCGAGGTGAACGGGAACCCCGTCAAGCGCGTCACCCGCTGGCTGCTCGGCGGCGGATACGGCTCGTTCAAGCATTTTTTCCCGCTTCAGGAAGCCAAGACGTTCGATGACGAGAACAAGGAGACGTTCACCGCCGTCACCTTCCGACAGGCCCACAACGACTGGTTGCAGGTGCTCGCCGAGCTCGGCCTGATCGGTTTCGGCCTGCTCTTCTGGCTGATCTGGCGTTTCTTCCGTTCGATCTACCACGCTATTCGCGAAGACACCCGCGGGGCGGTGGAGCGCGACTTCCGGGGCGAGCATATCCTGCTCATCACCCTGGGGGCTGCGATGGTGGCCCAGATGGTCGCGGCGATTCCGGATTTCCCCTTCCATCGCATCGAAACGGCGCTGTATGCCGTCATCGTTCTCGCTCTCGTGCCGGTCTGCGCCGAGACGCTGTTTTTCACGCGACAACTGCCCCTCACCCAGGTGAAGCTTGCGCCCGACACTCCCGTCTGGATCGGCATCGCCGGCGTCGTCGTCGGGCTTCTCGCGATCAATTTCGAGGTGCGGTGCTGGCAGGCCGATATCCGGGTGCGCACGGCCGAGGCGTATCTGGGCCAGCGGCTTTCTCCCGAGGCCGTCGTGCAGGCGAAGAAAGAGCTGATCAGTGCGATCCAGACCGATCCGCTGCCCGGCGACCCGTATCTGAAGATGGCGACGATTCTCGAGCTCGAGAACAAGCCGCAGGAAGCGCTCGATTTCGCCAACCGGGCCTGGAAGAACATCAATTTCAACGCCCGCTCGACCTACCACTCGGTGATCTTCCGGCGGATGCACATTTATTACCATATCATGCAGGATAAAAAGCGGGCGCTCGAGGAAGCCCTCACCGGCCAATACATGACGGCCGGAGATGCGCGGTCCATCTACTACTTCTATGCGGGCAAGATCGCCCTCGAACTCAACGATGCCGGCCGCGCGGAATGGGCTCTCGGCCGCGCGCTCAACTACCCCTCGTTCGAGATGCAGGCGGCGGCGAATCTCGCCGTGGTCAAGGCCTCCCTGCAGAAATGGCCCGAGGCGCTGGCCCTTGCCGCTTCGGTTTCGGCGCGCGTGTCGGATGCCGACCCGACGATGCTGGATATCGTCGGCATCTCGGCCTCGGCTCTCGGCCAGCTTGCCACGGCCGAGACGGCGCTGCGGAAAGCGGTGGCAATCAGCCCTGGGCAGCCCGTCTACAAGCGCGATCTGGGCTCTCTTCTCGTTCGGGCCGGGCGCCGCGCGGAAGGACGCACACTGCTCGAAGAGGCCTACGAAAGCACGGATCTGCCCCCGAGCCTGGGGCTCGAGATCAAAACAGCTCTCGCATCGCTCTCGGTTCAACAGCGGAAGATGGCGGACGATCTGCTTGCATCGGGAAGCCGGGAGGAAGCCGTCTCGCTGCTGCGGGAGCTGTATGTGGCCCGCCTGCTTCCCGACGGGATGAAGGCCGACGTCGAAGCCAGGCTCCGGTCACTGGGGGCGATGATCGCCGAGCAGCCCATCGTTCCCGCGGAAAAACCGCCGGTCCCGCCGGCGAGCCCGTCTGAGCCGGCTGCGCCAGCCGCGCCTGCCGCCGGGGTTGCAAGTGAGGGCGGGGTGCAGCCGTGAACGGCCCGATGAAAGCTGCTCTGACACGGCTGATCCCCGTAGCCTTGTGCGCCTGCGCAGTGTTCTCCGTTGCCGGCTGCGGCGGCGGTCGGGAGATTCCCGAGCGGCTCGAGTCCGGATTTGCCATCGACCGTCCGGATGTCCTCCGGCTCGGGCTGTATGGAGATGCCCTCTCGCTTTCGCCGATAGGCCACCACGCCGAATACGAACGGCTCATCTGCAACCTGGTCCATGCGGCGCCCCTGAGACGGGCACCGGATGCGAGTTTGCAGCCAGATTTGTTCGAATCGTGGGTCAGTTACCCCGACGAAGCGGGCCGGCTGGTCGTCGATGCCTTCTGGAAGACCGGTTTGCGCTGGCATGACGGGGTGCCGTTCGATACGAAAGCGCTCGCGTTCACCTTCGAGATGATGAAACAGCCTGGAAACGGCTCTCCGTATGCGGCTCTCGCCTCCCAGGTCGTCCGCATCGACGAGCTCGACCGCGGAAAACGCGTCCGGATCGTTTTCGCGACGTCGTCCCGGCGCTCCCTCGAGCTGCTGACCGCCGGCCTGCTGCCGCCCCACCTGCTCGAAGGGAAACAGGTTCCAGAAGCCCTTGTGCCCCGTATCGCCTCGGATCCCGAAGCGGGCGTCTCGACGCCGACGGCCAGCGCATCCCTGGCGGCATACACCGAGTTCCCCGTCGGGATGGGCCCCTACCGGCTCGTGAACCGGCGGCGGGGGCGGTTCATCGAGCTCGAAGCGTGGCCACAGACAGCTTCCCAGACCCTGGCGTTCTCGCGCATTCTCGTGCGGTGTCACCCCCAGCTCGAATCGCTGCTCGCCGACTTCCGCAACGGCAGGCTCGACTGGATGCCGGTTCCCTCGGAAATCGCCTCGAAGATCGAGGAGCTGAAGATCCCCCAGGTGCGGTTCCTGCGATACCCGAACCCGTCGTTCCTGTTCTGGGGCTTCAACACCCGCCGGCCGCCCTTCGATCGGCCTGCCCTTCGCATGGCCCTCGATGAGGGCCTCGATCGCGCGAGCCTGCGCCTGAAGATCCCCTACGACGGGGAGCTGCTGGGGCTGGCTTCGGATGCGGCCGACACGGCTGGCGGGCGGCGCGATCTCGCGGCAGCGCTCGAAGCCGCGGGATTCCGCGATACGAACGGGGACGGACGGCGGGAGGCTGACGGAAAGCCCCTCGAGCTCAAGATTCTCGTGAACGAGGAGAACCTTTCTCGCAAACTCGTCGCCGAGGAGATCGTCCGGCAACTGAACCTGGTGGGCATCAGCGGAACGGTCGAAGGCGCCAACTGGTCTGAACTGCTCGGGAAGCGGCTTGCGAGCGATTCGTGGGACAGCTTCCTGCTGGCCTTTCAGCAGCCGACGGACGGAAACGTCATCGATCTCTGGCACACCCCTGCCTCCGCCGCCGGAGCGTTGAATACGTGCGGTGTTTCCGACCCCGAACTCGACGCGGCGCTGGACCGGCTGGATACCTGGCCCGAAGTTGCTTCGGCTGCTGAGCTGCGGGCGACGGTGCAGGCCCGGATTGCTGCCGTCCGGCCGGGCGCGTTCCTGTTCCGACCGTTCGATGTCGCCATGTGTCGCGAGGGGCTGATCGGCCCGGCGAGCGAGACGGGGATCATCGATATGCAGCCGGCAACCTGGAATAAGCTCGCGTCGCAGACCCCGTGACCGTGATGCCGCCTCTTCTTTCGATGAGCGGATACTCCCTCACCCTCCGCGGGAGTGACGGCCGGCCATTGCCGGTGCTGCAGAACGTCGATTTCGAGATCCGGCAGGGCCAGTGCGTCGGCGTCGCGGGGGAGTCGGGCTCGGGCAAATCCGTCTTGGCACTCAGCATCATGGGCCTTCTGCCGGCTTCGTCCGTCGTCGATCGCGCCGGTTCGATCCGCTTCGGCGAGCTCGATCTGATGAGCCTCGACGAGGAGGCGTTCCGCCAGGTGCGCGGCAGCCGGATGGCGATGGTGTTCCAAGAGCCGATGACGGCGATGAACCCCTTGATGACGCTGTTCGACCAGGTCGGCGAGACCGTCGCCGCCCATCAGCCCGGGGCGACCCGGGACGAGATCCGGGAGCGGGTCGTTCGGGCCCTCAGGCGTGCCGGCTTCGCCGATCCCGACCGGTTTCTCTCGTCGTTTCCGCACCAGTTGAGCGGCGGTATGCGCCAGCGCGCCATGCTCGCCATGGCCCTGGTGATGGATCCCGAGCTGGTGATCGCCGACGAGCCGACGACCGCCCTCGATGCGGCACTGCAGATCCAGCTGTTGGGGGAGCTGCGCCGCCAGGTGCGCGCGGGCGGTAACTCGCTGATGTTTATCAGCCACGATCTGGGGGTGATCCGGGCGGTTTCGGACCGGCTGGTGGTGATGTATGCCGGTGTCATCGTCGAATCGGGGCCGACCGCCGAGCTGATGGCCAAACCGGCCCATCCCTACACGGCCGCGCTGATCGAGGCTTTGCCGCGGCTGATCGTCGAACGGCGCCTGCCGCGCCCCATTCCCGGCCACCTGCCCTCACCCGACAAAAAGCCCGCCGGCTGCGTTTTTTCGGACCGGTGCAGCCAGGTGCGGGATGCCTGCCGCAGCGGGCTTCCCCCGGCCGTCGAGACCGGCCCCGAACGGCTCGTGCGATGCCTCTTCCCCCTCTGACGCCCTTCCGATACCAACGGGCGGACTCGGGCGCATCGATGCATCACTTTTTTCTCTGAAAAAGACGGCAATCGGCCGATAGGGAAGCCATCATCCTCGGATCCCGGAGCGAGTGTCACCGTGAATCCATCCGAACAGCCTCTCGCCGCCCTCGCGGCCGGAATTGCCGGCGGGGCCGGTGCCGGTATCGCCGCCGCCGCTGCGTCCGGCGTCGTCCATGCGGCGATGCCCCAAGGCGTGGCGCCCCTCTTGACGGTGTCCGGTCTGGGCAAATCCTTCGAACTCGAACGCCCACTCGTGACGCGCTGCATCGACTGGTGGGCAGGGAAACCGGCCCCGCGGCTGCATGCCCTGTCGGAGGTCTCGTTCGAAATCGGTTACCGGGAAACGGTCGGCATTCTCGGGGAGAGCGGCTCGGGAAAATCCACGCTTGCCCGGGTGTTGATAGGGCTGTATCCACCGGATGCGGGCACGGCCGTTCTCGAGGGGCGAAGCCTGTTTTCGGGGCAGCGGGGCGTCGGGTTCGAGAACCTGCGCCGGATGCAGATGATCTTCCAGGACCCCTTCAGCTCCCTCGATCCGCGCATGTCGGTCCGGCGCATCCTCGAAGAACCCCTGCGCATCCACGGCCTGGGGCCGCGGGCGGAGTGGCGGGAGCGGCTCGAGCGGGGCCTTGCCGAGGTCGGTCTCGAGAGCGACGTTCTCGAGCGGTATCCGAGCGAGTTCAGCGGCGGTCAGCGTCAACGGATCGGGATCTGCCGCGCGCTGATTCTCGATCCGGCCCTGTTGATCGCCGACGAGGCGGTTTCGGCCCTCGATGTCTCGGTGCAGGCGCAGATTCTCGAGCTCCTGCGCAGTTTGAAGCAGGCACGGGGGATCTCGCTTTTGTTTATATCGCATGATATAGCCGTCGTGCGCCAGATCGCCGACCGCATTCTCGTTCTGTATCAGGGCCGCCTCGTCGAAACGATGCCGGCCGAGTGTCTGTTGCGGGATGCCCGCCATCCCTATACGCGGCGCCTTCTTGAAGCCGCCCTGCACCTGCGTGAGGGTGCGGCGCTGTCGGCAGGGGCGAACGCGAGCGCGGGGGGGAACGGTGTGACCCGGGGCGGCTGCCCCTGCCGTGACCGATGCGAGGCGGCTTCCCCGGCTTGCGAGAACATGCCGCCACTGGCCGAGCTCCATTCCGGACATTTTGTGGCCTGCCACCACCGTGACGTTCCCGGAATATCCCGGGGGACGGCGGTCGGGTGAGCTCCCGATGAGGGACGAACGACGCGTGTTCCCTGCGATCCGCAGCGCCCTTCTCCTGTTGTTCATCGGCTGTTCGTGCGCTCTGGAAGCGGCCGGAACCGAACCCGCACCGGCGGCCGGAGCCGCCGCATGGGTCCGTCCTGAGCGGCTCCAGATCCTGCTGATTGCCGTTTTCTTGCTGGCTCTGCTGGCCTGGTATGCCTTCACCGCGCGTCGCCGCACCGATGCTTTCATCCGCCGCATTCCCGGCCTCGAGGAATTCGACCATGCCGTGGGCCGCGCGGCCGAGCAGGGCCGGCCGGTCCTGTTCATCCCGGGCATCCTCGAGATGTCGGACATTCAGACCGTCGCCGGGGTGAATCTGTTGGGGCATGTGGCCGCCAGGAGCGCTGCTCTCGGAGTTCCGCTGCTGGCCCCGATGGCGCGCCCGTTCGCGATGTCCGTTGCCCAGGAGACGGTCCGGCGCGCTTACGTCGAGCAGGGCCGGAGCGAGCTGTTCCAGTCCGATAACGTGCGCTATCTGACGAGTGACCAGTTCGGGTACGCGGCCGGCGCTGTCGGCGTCATGACGCGATCGCTGCCCGGCGCCTGTTTCTATCTGGGCTCGTTTTCGGCGGAATCGATGCTGCTGGCCGAGACGGGAAACGCGGTCGGAGCCGTGCAGATTGCCGGCACCGCCGATGTGGCGCAGATTCCCTTCTTCGTCGTCGCCTGTGATTACACGCTGATCGGGGAAGAGCTGTTCGCCGCCTCGGCCTACCTCACCCGCCGGCCGGAGGAGATCGGTGCCCTGAAGGGGATGGATGCCTGCAAGCTCGTCATCGCCGTATTGATCGTGTGCGGGGCGCTGCTGGCGACGGCGCGGCAGTGGCCTGCCCTTGCCGGGGCCTGGCCGCTGCGATCCCTCGATGGGGCTGTCGGGTGGCTGCTGACCTCCGAGAGCGGAGGGCCGGCGCGATGAGATCCGGCTCGTTTCCCGTGCTCGTGACGTTCGTCACGGGGATGACCCTGATCCTGGCTTTCGTTGCCGGGCCCGCCGTGCCCGGCCTGGGCCGTGCCGAAGCGGTGCTGCCCGTCTGGGCGCAGATCATCACGGCGTTCACCATGTTCATCGGAATTTTCAGCCTGCTGGCCGCGAATCTGCGCCGCCTGGCGCTGCGAGGGGAAGACCGCATTTTCAGCGGAACCCTCGTCGCCGCCTTTCTCGTGACGGCCGGCATCGGCCTGGTGCGCGGCTTTCTTGCGACGAATGACCAGGGGATACCAGCGACCGGAGCGGCCCAGGCCGTCGAGGCGGTGTACAGCCTGATTCTCGACGGTATCATCAAGGCGGGCCATGCGACGATGTTCTCGCTCGTCGCGTTTTTCATGGCATCCGCGGCGTTCCGGGCGTTCCGTGTCCGGTCGGGTGAAGCCACGCTGCTCCTGGTAACGGCCGGTCTCGTCATGCTCGGCAACACCCCGCCCGGCCGCGTGATCGACGAGCTGCTCGGGCCGCTCGTCGACCCAATGCTCGCGACGATCGGCGCCCCCTGGGGCTGTGCGCCGCATCTGAGCTTCGCGGGCGTGAAAGAGTGGATCCTGAACGTGCCCAGTTCGGCGGCCCAGAGCGCGATCCTGATCGGCACCGTGCTCGGGGCGCTGTCTGCCGCCCTCAAGGTCCTGACCGGGATCGACCGGTCGCATCTGGGTGGGAATGCGGAATGAGCCTTGCAGAACGGCTGGCCGGGCTCCGGCACCTCGACCGGCGCTGGATCTTCCTGCTCCTCGCCCTGACGGTCGCGCTGCCGATGATCCGGCCGATCGGTCTGCGGGTCGTGCCGGGCGAGGCGACGACGAAATTCTATACCGCCATCGATACATTGCCGGCCGGAACACGCTTCATGATCTCGTTCGATTACGAACCCGGCTCGGCTCCGGAACTCCAGCCGACCGGCGTCGCGGCCCTCGTCCATGCCTTCCGTCACGGGTTGAAACCGGTGCTGGTCGGAAACTGGGCCCTGGGCGGGGAACTCGCCGACCAGGCGTTGCGGCTCGCGCGCGGCATTCTGCGCCGCTCGGCCGACCCCCGCGACCGGGAGATCGAGGCCGGCCTCGTCGATGGGCGCGACTTCGTGAATCTCGGATTCAAGCCGGGCGGGGTGATTCATCTGAAAAATATGGCGAAAGATATATTTCAGCCGTATCCCGTTGACTGCGCCGGCCGCCGCGCCCCCGACCTCGAGATCTTCCGCAACCTCGATGGCCGGGGCTTCTCGATGGCGGACATCGGCCTGATCGTCAGCCTGACGGGCGGGAATCACGGGATCGACGATTACGTCTACACGGCCGCCGAGCACCGCCGCCCCCTCGTGGCGGCCTGCACCTCGATCGCGATTCCGCGGCTCCAGACCTACATGCAGACCGGCCAGATGCTCGGCATGACGGGCGGAATGCCCGGGGCGGCCGAATACGAGCGCCTCGTGGGGATCCGGGGCACCGCCACGGCCGGGATCGACTCGCAGAGCATGGCGCACCTGCTGATCCTTGCATTCATCCTGCTCGGCAACCTGTCCTGGCGGGCGGGCCGGCGGCTCGAAGCCGCCTCGGCCCCCGGCGACGGAGGGGTGAGCGCATGACCATGGAGAGCCTGACCGTGTGGGTCGGGGCGGCGATGACGCTGTGCCTCTTCAGCTTCCTCTGGGGGGACAACCGCGCCTTCCGGTTCGCCGAAAACCTCTTCGTCGGCGCTTCCGCCGGCTACTACGCCTCGACGGTGTATTTCCACGCGGTGCTGCGCCCCCTTCTGCTCGCGCGCCTCTGGCCGGGGCTGTTCGGGGCCGCGGGACAGGGGGCGCCCCCCGATGCCGAGCCGCTGTTCCTCGTGCCGCTCGTGCTCGGCTGCCTGATGCTGTTCCGCCTCAGCCCGGCGAGAGCCTGGCTCAGTCGGGCGACGGTGGGCTTCTATCTGGGCGTGGGAACGGGACTCACCGTCGTCTACTCGATCCAGCAGATCCTGATCCCGCAGGTTCGCAAGGCGATCACGCCTCTCTGGGTTCCCGGCGCTCCCTGGACGAGCGTTTCGAATGTGATCATGACGTTCGGAACCGTCGCCTGCCTGTTCTACTTTTTCTTCAGCACCGAGCACCGGGGCCGGGTGCGGGCCGCGACGGCCCGGTTCGGCATCACCCTGCTGATGATCGGATTCGGAGCCTTGTTCGGCGCCGCGGTGATGGGCCGCATCTCGATCCTGATCGGCCGGTTCCAGTTCCTGCTCTCGGACTGGCTCGGCATCTGGTGATCCATGGACGAGATCGCGCTGCTGGCACGGGAAATCGTGCGCCGGGGCTGGAGCGGCCCGGCGGTGTTTCTGCTCGAGTCCCTGCGCCCTCTCGGCGGAATCGCGGCAGCCGGGTGTGAGGCGGCCGCCCCGCTGACGACGCTGCTTCCCCCCGGGAGCCTGTCGGCGCTGTTCGGGCGTGTGGTTTCGGAACGCGGCGGGATCGAGCGGCTCCTCGACGAGATCGAGCGGCTCGAGCGGGGGGGATGAACGATGGCCGGTGAGCGGATCTCGGGGGCCGAAGAGCGGCTGAGCCGGCTGCTGGCGATCGACTGCGGCAGCACCACCACGAAAGCGATCCTGTTCGGCCGATTCGGCGACGGATGGCGTCTGGAAGGCCGCGGCGAGGCGCCGACGACGGTCGAACCGCCCGTGGCCGACGTGATGCAGGGCGTCTGGAACGCGATCGCCGAGCTGGAAGAGGTGAGCGGCATCCGTCTCGCCGGCGAAGCCGGCGGAACGCTTGTGAGACCTGCGACGACGGCGGGGGGTGTGGATGCCTTCGTCGCGACCAGCTCGGCAGGGGGCGGGTTACAGGTGCTCGTGGCGGGCATCGTGCGCGCGATGTCCGCCGAGTCGGCGCAGCGGGCGGCGCTGGGGGCCGGGGCGATCGTCGTCGAAACCCTCGCCGTCGACGACGGCCGGCCGGCCTGGGAACGGATCGAACGGATCAGGAGCCTGCGGCCCGATCTGATCCTCCTTTCGGGTGGGGTCGACGGCGGGGCGACGGCCCAGGTGTTCGAATTGGCCGAACTGCTCGTCGCCGCTGCCCCGAAACCGCGGCTGCCCGGGCAGGATCGCGTTCCGCTGTTGTATGCGGGGAACGCGATGGCCTGCGATGCCCTGCGAAAACGCCTTTCCGACGCGTTCTCGTTCGATGCGACAGAAAATATACGGCCAACGATGGAACAGGAACGTCTCGGCCCTGCCCGGCGCGATCTCCAGGCATCGTTTCTGGAACACGTCATGCGCCAGGCTCCCGGCTATGCCGCCCTGGTCGGCATGACGGACACCCCGGTGCTGCCGACGCCGGCCGCCGTCGGGGAACTGCTCGAACGGTTCGCGGCGCGCGAAGGCGGGAACGTCGTCGCAATCGACATCGGCGGGGCGACGACGGATGTTTTCTCAATCATCGGCGGCGTGTATCGCAAGACCGTCGCGGCGAACCTCGGCATGAGCTACTCGATGGGCAACGTGGCGGCCGAGGCCGGATACGACGCCGTGATGCGCTGGCTTCCCGTGCCGATGGACGAAGAGGACGCCCGGAATATCCTCGCGAATAAAATGCTGCGCCCCACGACGATTCCGGATTCCCGCGAGGAACTGCTCCTCGAACAGGCGACGGCCCGCGAGGCGATCCGGCTCGCGTTCGGCCAACATCGCAGTCTCGCGGCGGAGCTGAAGGGCACGCGCCGCGAGGGCCGGATCGACGATCTGCTTTCCCGGGAACCGTCGGGAGAGTCGGTGGTGCATCCCGGCCGCCTCGGGTTGATCATCGGCTCGGGCGGAGTGCTTTCCCATGCTCCTTCGCGCGGCCAGGCCGCAGCGATCCTGATCGACGCGGTGCAGCCGGAGGGGATCACGGCCCTGGCCGTCGACTCGGTCTTCATGATGCCACACCTCGGGGCGATGAGCCGTCTCGATGCCGATGCCGCGCTGGACACGTTCGACCGGGAGTGCCTGGTGCGGCTCGGCGCCTGTATCGCCCCGACGGGGACCGGGAACGAGTCCCGGGACTATCTCGATGTGAAGATCGAGATCCAGGGAAAAGAATTATATCAAAAAAGATATATATTCGGTGCATTCGATGCCATCCCGCTGGGACCGGCAGAAACGGCGGGTCTGACCGTGACCCCGTCCCCGGCTCTCGATATGGGAGCCGGACCTGGGAAGACGGTGCGGGCCCTGGTGCGCGGCGGGGCCGTCGGCATCGTCATCGATCTGCGCGGCCGGCCTCTGAACCTTCCCAACGAGGCGACGGCGCGTGCCGAATCGATCCGGGCCTGGCTTGCCCTGCTCGAGACCGCAGCGGCCAGGGCCGCCGAGTCGGCCATTTCGCTCCGGACCGTGCCGTTGCCGGGACCTGAGACACGCCCCGAGAGAGCCTATGTGCCGGGGCTGGCGCTTTCCGGGCATGTCGGGATCCGGAAAATCCGCCGGCTGCCCGTGCCGGGAGAGGTGCTGGTGCGGGCGGGTGACCCTGTCGGGGGAGAGCAGGTGATCGCTCGGGCGCTGCTCCCGGGCGCGGCGGTGCCGGTTCCGCTTGCGGGACCTCTTGGCTGTCTTCCCGGAGAGGTCGGGGGGTATCTGAAAATGCCGACCGGCGCGCCGGTACGTGCCGGCGAGCCGATCGCCGAGGTGAAGGGGTGGTTCGGTCTGTTTTCCGAGACGGTCGTGTCCCCGGCCGATGGCCTGCTCGAAAGCGTTTCACCCCTGACGGGCCACGCCCTCGTCCGCCTTGCCCCGACGCCGGTCGACCTGGTGGCCCATGTCTCGGGAGTCGTTCTCGAAGTGCACGAGGGAGGCGGTGCCGTCATCGCCTGCGACGCCGCGTTCATCCAGGGGGTGTTCGGCGTCGGCGGCGAAGCCCGCGGGCCACTGACGATGGCTGAAGCCGGGCAGATCACCGGAACGGATGCCGCAAAGGCCATTCTCGTCTTCCCAGATCCCATCGATGCCGGCGTTCTCGACCGGGCCGCCGCAGCCGGGGTTGCGGGGGTGATCACGGGGAGCCTGCCGGCGCAGGAACTCGAACGCTGGCTGGGCCTGCCGGTTGGCCGCATGCTGACCGGGGCCGCGCGCCCCCCGTTCCCTCTCGTTCTGACCGAGGGATTCGGCTCTCTGCCGATGTCGGAACGGGCCTCGAGCCTTCTACATGCGCATCGGGGGCGGGCTGCCGCGATCGACGGCACCACCCAGATACGAGCCGGCTCCATTCGACCCGAAATTGTGATACCTTTGGATGGCGCGGCCGGGGCGTCCGACGGGACAGCCACCGGGCACGGCCTCCGGATCGGATCCGAAGTCCGTCTGATTCGGGGAAGCCGGTTCGGGGCCTTCGGCCGCGTGACCGCGCTTCCCGAAATACCGGCGGTTCTCGCGACGGGTGCCCGGGTCCGCGTGGCCGAACTGCATCTGCCTGCCGGCGACGAAACGATCGTCGTCCCGCGGGCCAACCTGGAGATCATCGCATCATGACGACCGAACGCAACAACGAAATCGATACCGAATCCCTGAAGAAGGAAATCAAGCAGGAGCTCATCAAGCGCGAGATCATGATGGGCATGGACGACGACGAGATCGATCTGTTCGAACTCGGCAAGGTGCTCTGGAAACACTGGAAACTCGTGCTGGTCATGCCCTTCGTGGTTGCCGTCGTCGCGGCTCTGTACAGCCTGACCATGCCCAACTTCTTCAAATCGAAGGCCACGATCTTCGTCCATGCCAAGGGCGGCGGAGGCGGCATGAGCGCTCTTTTGAGCAGCCTGCCGATGGCCGGGATGCTCGGCGGCCTGGGCGGCGGCGGCGGGGCCGAGTATCTGATGGCCTATCTCAAGAGCGACGACATGTCGTTCCGGATCATCGAGCAGTTCGGCGTTGCGACGAATGCGTTCCTGGTGGGGGACAACCCCGACCCCGAGATCAAGCGGGATGATCTGGTCAAGCTCGTCGGGGACGTTGTGTCGGTTTCGAAGGACAAGGACGGCTTGATCACCATCACGGCCGAGACAAAGTCGGCGTCGCTTTCTGCGCAGATCGCGGAGACATACATCAGCAACCTGAATGCGTATGCGAAGGGGCCGGCGACGAAGAAACGCCAGTTCATCGAGGAACAGCTCGCGAAGGTCGATGGAGAGCTCGAGGCCGCCGAAACGAAGTTCAAGCAGTTTCAGGATGCGAACAAACTCGTGGCGATCGACGAGCAGGCACGGGCCGTGGTCGAGAGCTTGGTGAAGCTCGAGTCCTCGAAGATCGAGAGCGATGTGGCCCTGAAAATGCAGGAGAGCCTGCTCAAATCGATGGGCAATCTGCCCGAACTGGTGCGGATCGAAAGCCAGAAGGTATCGGAAGAGGCGCGGCAGAAAGCTCTCGACAAGGCGATCGGCGACGTGGAGAAGCGGCTCGAGGGGATTCCCGAACTTGCATTGCAGTATGCACGGCTTATGCGCGAGCTGAAGGTGAAGGAAAAGGTGTTCGCGACGCTCACCGAGCAGCATGAGATGGCCAAGATTTCCGAAGCCGAGGAAGGCAGTCAGTTCGAGGTCATCGACCGTCCGTACCCGGCCGAACGCAAGTCGAAGCCGAAACGCTCGCTGATCGTGATTCTGTCCGGTATCACGGCCGGGATGCTGGGCGTGTTTCTGGCCTTCTTCATCGAGTTTCTCGAAAAGCGGCGCCGGGAGGAGGCCGCGAAGGGCAGGGGCCGGAACACGGCGGATGCGCCGGCCGCGGGCATCTGAAGCTTCACGCCTGGTTCGCCGACTGGATCGGCCGCCTGCATGGCCGCAGCCTGAACGGCCGTCCGGCTGACGTGCTTCGGGCAGTTGATATTTCTTCTGATATATACCCATGGGTGTTGTCTCTGGCCGACGCCGAGTATCCCCTGAAGGAAACGGCCGCCGGTCCCGCGCCCGACCTGGAATGCCGGCACCGGTCGCGCCGTCGCGGGGCCGGCCAGTATTACACGCCGGAAGCCCTGGTGACGGCCCTGCTCGCTGAAACCGGGCTTGGTGCGGAGGCGGGGAGGGTGCTCGATCCCGCCTGCGGGGACGGGGGATTCCTCGTGCCGCTCGTCGGGGCGCGTGTCAGGCATGGCCGGGAGCGGCCGCTCGAAGGTCTTCACGGATCGGATCTCGATGCCGAGGCATTGCTCGTCTGCCTGGCACGGCTTCTCGCCTGTGCCCCGCGCGGCGGCATCCCGGTGCTCGAACGGCGGGATTTTCTGCTCGATCCGCCCCCCGGGAGGTTCCGGTTGGTGCTCGGCAACCCGCCGTACCGGGTGAACCTCGCCGAAGAGGTGCGTGCCGAACTGAGCCGGCGGTATGCCACGGCGGAAGGCGAAAAGGACCTCTACACGTTTTTCATCGAAGGCGGCCTGCGGCGCCTGGAGCCGGGCGGGGCGTTGCTCATGCTGACGTCGCACACCTGGCTGGTGAACCACCAGTGCGCGAAAATCCGGCGCTTCGTGTTCGGGGAACATGCCGCCCGGCGTCTGTTTCTTCTGCCGACGCGATTTTTCGCCGAAGCCCCCGGGGTGATTCCCGTCGTGACCGAGATCCGGAACGAGACGCCGGATGACGGCACGATCCTCGTTGCCGATGGATATGACGGTGCGGGCGGCTGGCGGATCCGGCGGACCGCCCCGGCGGCTTCCTTTCTGCAGCCGACGGGACTGCGCACGGCACTGGCCGATCCGGATCGGAAGAACCTGTTCGACGGCATGACGACGGACCACCCCCGGCTGGGAGGGATCGCCCGTGTCGGGGTCGGGATTCAGGAGGCGCTTCGCCGCGAAGGGAAAGCCTCGAAATTCGTATCGGCTTCACCCGCTGGAAAGACGTCCGTTCCCGTCCTGCGCGGACGGGAAATCGAGCCGTTCCGGATCCGGTGGGCGGGGCTGTATCTCGACTACGGGCCACACCTGGCCTACGCCGGGGATCCCGAGGTGTTCCGGGGGGAGAAGATCCTGTACCAGAATCTCCGGCATGAAACCCTGCCCGTGCGCCTCGTCGCTGTGCTCGATCGGGACGGGTTCTTCCCGAAAAATTCATTGTCATATATTTCGAATCCCGAGCCGCCCTTCACCCTCGAGTATCTCGTCGGACTGTTGAACTCTCCGCTTGTGAATGCCTGGTTCGCCGGAACGTATTTCAGTTTTCACGTTACGGTCACTCAGGTTCGTTCGATCCCCGTTCCCCTGGCCGACGCGGCGCGGCGCGCCGCCGTGGAGGAACGCGTGCGCCGTCTCGAGCGGAGCCCGGCCGGAATCCCCCTGCCGCGTGACCTGCTCGACGCCCTGTCGGTTGCGGTCGCCGCCTGTTACTTCCCCGACAGGGATCCTGCCGCTATTCTCGCGCGACTTGCGGCAGACTGAAGCCCTGCGTTTCGTCGCCACCGGCAACTCGTAGCTGGTTCTTGAACTGGTTCCCGGCATGTGGTATCTTCTGTAAGCACTCGTTCATCCCGAGTGCCAGAACGAACCAACCCTCTCCTCGACCGGGTGTCACACACAGGAGGACGAATATGCCGACATATAGTTACTTTTGCCCCGCGTGTGAGAAAAAGTTCGACGCGTTTCACTCGATGAAATGCACGGATCCCCAGATGTGCCCCACCTGCGGAACGGCCGGAAAAAAACTGCTTTCGGCCAGTTCGATCATCTTCAAAGGCTCGGGGTTCTATACTACGGACTATAGAAGTTCGGGCTATATCGAAGCCCAGAGCCGCGACAAGGATTCCACTCCTGCCACACCCGCCACGCCCGCCCCGAAGACGGATGGCGGCTCCGGCGGCGCCTCGACGGCCTCTTCCGCGAAACCTGCCGACACGTCGACCGGTTCCAATGGCTCGTCCGGCGGCACCATCGCCTCGACCGGGGGAAACGGCGGCAAGGAGCAGGCCTGCGCTGCCTGAGTATGCGTGATTGACGACCTGGTTGCGGGACTGTCAGACCCGGACCCCGAAAAACGCCGCAAGGCCGTCTTCGGGGTCCTTTCGCATCGGCGCCATGATCTGCTGCCGATGCTGTATGAGCTCGCCCTGCGCGAAAAGGACGGCGGACTGGCCGTTCTCGCGACCCAGGTCGCCCTGACCCTCCGCGCGAATCCCCCCGATCCGCAGCAGGAAAGCATCATCGAGAAGGCCCTCGCGGAAAAAGACGGGCATAACCGTCTCGGCCCTACGGCCTGGGATTACCTGGCCGCCTCCGGAACCCGCCGGCACCGCCTTCGTCTGATTGCCGCCCTCGCGACCGTGGCGAAACCACCCCGGCAGGTCTGGAGTTTCCTCTCGAGTTGTCTGGGGCATTGTGATCCCGATGTGCGGATGGTGGCCTGCAAACCGGCCGTGGCGACGGGATACGGCCGGCTTGTTGCCTGGGTGCTTGCCATGATCGAGGATCCCGATGCCGGAGTCGGCCGCGAGGCCTTTGCCGCCGTCGAGGCTGCGCCCAGGCCTCTTCTGGTCGAAGCGCTCGATGAAGCCATCGATGACTCGGAGGAGTGGGTGGCTTCGGCCGTCGCCCCGTTTCTGCCGGTCTTTGCGCAGGAAGATATGCGGGAGATGCTGCGCCGCGGCCGGGAAAACCCGCTTCCCCGCGTTGCCGCGAAATGCCGGGAAGCTCTTGGCCGGCTCGACGCGCGGAAAGCCGCCGCCAGGCATCTGCCGCCCCCGCCGCCGATTCCCCAGGCCGTCACCGGCCCCGTTCTCCAGCTCCATGTGCCGACCATCGCTCCCGCTCCGAGCCCGTCCAGGAGCGGATCCGCGCCGCCTCCCGGGCCGCTCCCCTGGGCGCACCTGGTGACGCCCCCGCCGCCCCCGCCTTCGCCCGTGGGAATGCCTTCTCCGGCTATGGCGGCGATCCCGACCG
>ENA-UOWO01001122-UOWO01001122.1-activated-sludge-metagenome-genome-assembly--contig:-NODE-1122-length-36791-cov-6.926503_pt1 | contig 36791 bp, 27 predicted proteins | sample MGYA00238148_ERZ761564 | MGnify/ENA primary metagenome ERZ761564 (study PRJEB28885, sample SAMN05720194) | activated sludge metagenome | isolation source: Anaerobic digester | place: USA... | reverse complement strand
ACCTGCAAAACCGCTTCGACGGCAACTGGACCCTCGTTCTGGCGGCCTACAACTGGGGCGAAAACAATGTGGCGCGTCGGATGCGCGGCGAGAAGATCGATCCCCGGGCCGATTACCGCGGGCGCTTTTGGGATGTCCCGGAAACCTATAACTATATCAATAAAATCCTGCCGCCCGTAAAAAAGGCTTGACGGGATTCCAATGTCTAAAAATAATAATAAAACTCTAATCTTTCAGGAGCTACTCATGTTGAAAAATCAACGTGGAAACGCACTTTTCTGGGTGATAAGCGCCATCCTGGCCATCGCGCTGATCTTTATCCTGGCGCTGTCCGGCAGCTTTAACCTGGATCCGGAAAAGAACGTTGACGACTGCACTACAAACATGAAAAATATCTGGGTCGCCGCCAACGACTACATGCTGGACACCCAGAAAGACTTTACGGGAGATCTGAACGTCCTGCGCAAAACCATGCGTCCCAACGGCAAGGGCGCCTATCTTTCCGACGAAAAATACTGCCCCGAATCCCAGGGCCGCAAAGACGCATATCTGGTCTTCGGCAAACACGCCACCGAAATGTTCGAAGGCGAATTGCGCCACTACAACGGCATCATCGTCCTCTGCCCCAATCTGGACAAATTCCCCAAACACATTCTGGAAAAGAGTTTCTACGACAACATGAGCATCACCAAACTGCAGACTGTGATGATGAACGACATGGCTAAGATAGATGCCTTTACCAAATCCAATTCCAAACTCAAAGCCGAATATCTGCAAAAATACCTGGATTTCTGGAAGAAAACCCCCAACGTCGATTTCCAGGCCTGCATCAGCGACCCCGCCTACCAAGCCATGCGCACAGAAGTGACCGGGGAAAAGGCGACGACCGAAACCGAAGAAGAAACCCAATAATATTGACCGGCCACGTGTCCGGATCTTGAGCCCGCAAGCAGCATCTGACGCCGTGTCCTTTTCCTTCGGCATGAAAGCTGTTGCCTGCGGGCTTCGCTTTTTCCCAAAAGAGGCCACGGAAAAGCTCAGATCTACGCAGAAAAAGATTCACCTCAGAGCAAAGCAGAATATGGCAGAGAAGCACAAAGATCTATTAACCATAGAGGAGCAGAAAATCTGCGGCAATCCCCGCTTTTTTATCGGCGAAAATCTGCGGGAAACATCTTTTCCCCTTTTTTCCCCTCTTCAATTCGTGTCCATTTGTGGAATTAGTGGTTAGTTATCTTTGCTCTGTGTCTTTGTGCGTCAGTGTTTACGGCGCTTCAGCGAGCGCCGCTACAAGACATCCCTTTTTCCCTTTTCGCCTTTTTCCCTCCATGTCTCAGTGGTTTAATCTGTTTTAACATATAACAAGTAAGGTTCATATGCAGTATCAGGAATTTCTCGACCACATCTACCGCAAATACTCCGGCAACGTCAAACTGGAGTTGGACCGCATGCGCAACCTGCTGCGGGAAATGGACGATCCCCAGTCCTCGCTGCGCGGTTTCCACGTCGCCGGCACCAACGGCAAAGGCAGCGTCTGCGCCGCCCTCGAAGCCCTTTGCCTCGCCCACCGTTTCAGCACCGGCCTGAACACCTCGCCCCATCTGATAGACTACACCGAACGTTTCCGGCTGCAGGGCCGGGACATCGGATTTCAGAGGATCCTGGACACTTTCCTGCGTAACGAAACTCTTTTTGCCAAATGGGACGCCTCCTTCTTTGAGATCACCACAGCCATCGCCTTCCAGATCTTTAAAGAGGAAAAACTGCATACCGCGGTGATCGAAGTCGGCCTGGGCGGCCGCCTGGATGCCACGAACCTTTTTACCCCAGATGTTTGCGCCATCACCACCATCGGCCTCGACCACGTGAAAACCCTGGGCGGAACGCTGGAACTGATCGCCGCTGAAAAAGCCGGCATCATCAAGCCTGGCGTGCCCGTGGTCTTGGGCCGCATCGAGCCCTCGCCCCTGAAGGTCATCACTGCCCAGGCGCAAGAATTGAAAGCCCCGGTTTTCATCTACGGCAGGGATTTTTCCGCCACTGTCACCGCGCGTCGCGTCAGCGGTTTGGAGTTCGATTTCCGCTTCGGACGGCATGTTTACAGAGGGCTGCGCACCAACCTGCTCGGCGAACACCAGGCCGCCAATCTCGCCGTGGCCCTGACCGCCTTTATCCTCTACCTGCAAAAAAGGAACATCCTGCTGCGTCCGCGCGCCCTGCGCCAGGCCCTGCAAAACATCAATTGGAAGGGCCGGATGCAGGTCCTCAGCCAAAAACCGGTCGTCATCGCCGACGGCGCCCACAACGTCCAGGGCGTCCAGGCTCTGCTGGCCACGCTGCGTAAGATCTTTCCCCGCCGGCGTTTCCGCTTTTTGGTCTCTATCCTGGCGGACAAGGATTTTTCCCAAATGCTAAACCTCATCTGCGCCAATGCTGAAAAGATCTACCTCGCCCAAAACGAATCCGACCGCGCCGCCACCGTGGCGGAACAAGCCCGGGAAGTTGAAAAATACGGTGTGCCCTACCAGACCGCCAACTCGGTCGCCGCGGCCTACCGCCTTGCCCGAAATGAACAGGGCCCCCAAGACATCCTGATCTGCGGCGGTTCGCTCTACACTGTCGGAGAGCTGCTGCGCTGCGCGGAAGAGGAAAAAGGGGGCTAAACAACAGTCAACCTATTCCCTGCCTTGACAGCAGCGATATTTAGCTTGACACGTGGGAGATATAACTTCTAAATAGCATCAGGTTTTATCCTTCAAAGAAAGGATTGGCCGTGGGAGGAAGCCATGAAAAAGCTGATTGTGCTTATCCTGCTGCTTGGGTTGTGGGGGGCATCATGGGGTAAAGCGGATGTTTCGGCCTTGCTGGGAACGGCCTGCGCCGAGTTGGAAAGGCAATGTGGGGAAACCCTGGCGGGGCTGCGGTCGATCGCGGCGGGGAGCGTGGCGCAAAGAGGTAACTGGGAAGAGCTCAAACCACAGTTGGAAGAGCTGAATGCCAGGATCCCCGGGGCCTATTTCTATGCTCTGCCCGACGGCAATTATTACAGTATCGCCCTGGACTACACCAACCTGAACATCAGCGACCGGGAGTATTTTCCAGGCCTGATCGCTGGAGATGAGGTCCATGGCTGGCCGCTCTACAGCCGTTCCTCAGGCAAAAAATCCGCCCTTTTCGCAGTTCCCATAACCAGCGATGGCAAAACAACCGGGGCTTTGGGCGCGTCACTGTTCCTGGACGATCTGAGCGCCAGCCTGACGCGCTCGGCAGCGATCCCGGCGGATTTCACCTGGTTTGTGGTGGACCGCGAAGGCAAGACAATCCTGGACAGGGAACCGGAATACATCTTCATGAACGCTTTGGCCGATGGGGGTGAATCCCTCGCCGCGGCTATCCGGACGGTCATTGGGAACGACCGGGGCGAGGTAAGCTACGAAATTGGAGGCATAAACCGGGAGGCGTCCTACCAAAAGCTGATCCTTCCCGATTGGTGGATGGTAATGGCGCACAGGGAGATCCCGGAACTGAGGATGCCGGACAAGATGGACCTTTCCCTGAACCACTTCGTCCCCCTCCTGCAGCGGACCTTGCAAGGCATCGACAGCTACCTGGCCTCAAGTTTGAAACTATGCCAGATCGACTGGGGGAAGAAATCCGAAATCCGGGCCGAGCTGAGGCGCTATCTGGCGGACCAGCCGCTGGTTTTCGAGGCGGCTTTCGTGGACGCGCGGGGCATCCTGCAAACGATCGAACCGCGTGATTACAAGAATTTCGAGGGGACGGACATCAGCGGCCAGAGCCACGTCCGCGAAATGCTGGCCAGGCGGACGCCGGTCTTCAGCGGGGGATTCATGACCGTGGAGGGTTACCTCGCGGTAAACATAAGTCACCCGGTGTTCGATCCGAAAGGGGAGTTTGTGGGCTCGATGAACCTGTTGGTGAGACCGGAGCTTTTGGTCTCCAACCTGACCAAGGACATCCACGTGCTGGAAAACTACGAACTCTGGATCATGCAGGACGACGGTTACGTCGTGTATGACCAGGACAAGGTGGAACTGGGCAAAAACGTCCTGACCGACCCCATGTACAAGGAATACGGAACCCTGCTGGAATTGGCCAAAAGGATCAGTTCAGACAAGCGGGGCCAGGGCCAATATGTCTATATGTTGGCCGGGCACAAGCAAAAGGGAGTGAAAACCGCCGCCTGGGACACCGTCCAACTTCAGGGCAGGGATTGGCGGGTCGTCATCACCCATCCCGAGCAATAGGGCTTTCGCTCCATCTTTCGCCACTCCAGGCCAAAAGCCACGGATCCCGGCCTTGATATAAATTAGCCGGACCGGCGTGCTCGATGTTTTGTCCGCTTGGACATTTGAAACTGGCGTTTATTGGAGAGGATTTTGTGCGTGCTTATCCGTAGTGTAAAAAATCCTTGACACAGCTGTGCCGCCGGAAAAACACTTATTTTATAAATAATGCCGGCGGTTCAGGCGGAAGAAGCCAATCCCTTTTGCAGTTACGGGCTGCAGCCGGCCAGGCAGAAAATGCCGGAACCGGACACCGCCGGCCGCGAAAATAAGACTCTGGGAGGAGTGATGGACAACGAAGCGATCCGCCGCGAGGCGAGGGACTTGCTCAAGGACAAATGGGGCTCGCTGGCTCTGGTTTGGCTGATCATCTACGCGATCTACGGGATCATGAACATCGTCATTCCGGGCTTGGGCAGCGTGGTTCCGCTGATCGTGGGCGGGCCCCTGACTCTGGGCATCACCGCCATTTTTCTCAAACTCTGGCGCCGCGAGGATTTCCGCATCGAAGAGATGTTCGAAGGCTTCCACGATTTTACCCGCTCGCTGGTCGCTTATTTGCTGATCGGCCTCTACTGTTTTCTTTGGGCGTTGCTGCTGATCGTGCCGGGAGTCATCGCCGGCATCAGCTATTCCATGACCTTTTTCATCCTGGCGGAAGATCCCAAGATCGAGGCGGAGGCGGCCATGCGCCAAAGCAAACAGATGATGGAAGGTCACAAGACCGAATTCTTTATGCTGATGCTGTCTTTCATCGGCTGGTTTTTGCTCAGCTGCCTGACCTTCGGGATCGGCTTTTTGTTTTTGTCTTCCTACACCATGATGGCGAGCATGCTCTTTTATCAAAAGCTGAAAGGCCAGACTGCCCAAAACGCACATCAGAATTGGACGGCCCCGCCGAACCCGGTCATGCCCGAGCATCCGGAAACACCCACGGAAACTGAAACCCAGGAAGAGCCACCCAAACCCCCTGAAGAAATGTGACCGACACGGAAGCGATAGTCGCGGCGATCAGATCAATCCCACCGGGCAAGGTCGCCAGTTATGCCGGGATCGCAGAACTGGCCGGGATTCCCCACGGAGCCCGGCAGGTCGCGCGAATTTTGCATACCTGCTCGGAAAAATACGGTTTGCCCTGGTGGCGTGTGGTGCGGGCTTCAGGAGAGATAGCCCTGCCGGGAGCCGGAGGGCTCGAACAAAAAAAACTCCTCCTGAATGAGGGAGTGGTTTTCAAATCCTCCCGGGTGGTGGATCTGCGGCAAAGCGGATATTTCGGCTAGCGCTCAAATTTCAATCCACGATTTTTACACTGCCGTGCTCGGCGATCCATTTTTCCGCGCGGGCTTGCAGCTGTTGTAACTCCTCCTCAGTGAGTTCCCTGCTCACTTTTTCATAGATGTAACGCGCCGATTCGTGGTTGTTGGCGGCGGCCAGCTTCCACCAGAAAATCGCCTCCAGGTCATCTTTTGGGACTCCGTTGCCGGTGTGGTAGCAATTCCCCAAAACGTATTGCCCGTCGGCAAAACCCTGTTCGGCGGCCATTTTGAACCATTTTACGGCTTCGGTATAATCGCGGGGAACGCCATCGCCGTTGTAGTAAACGGTTCCCAGGTTGAATTGCGCTCCGGCATGTCCCTGTAGGGCTGCGGAATGATACCAACTGATGGCTTCGATGGCATCCTGGGACGTTCCCTCGCCGAAGTTGTAACAGCAGCCCAAGCTGTATTGCGCCTTGGCGTACCCGCTTTGCGCGGCGCGACGGAACCATTTGACCGCTTCAACTTTGTCCACTTCAGTCCCTTCTCCGAAATTGTAACAGCAGCCAAGACAGTATTGGGCTTTCGAATAGCCCTGATCGGACGCCAGACGGAACCAGCGCAACGCGATCGCGCAATCGACCGGCACGCCTAAACCCATGCCGTGGCAAAGTCCCATGCTGTATTGGGCTTCCGGAAGGCCCTGGTTGGCGGCTACGGAAAACCAGTTGTAAGCAGCGCTGTAATCCTTTTCCACCCCGTCGCCGTTGAAATAGCAGAGGCCCAGATTGTACTGCGCCCGGGCATAATTCCTTTCGGCGGCCAACTTTAGCCACTTGATCGCCTCGCGTTTGTTTTTGGCGACGCCCAGGCCGGTGTCGTAGCACATGGCGAGGTTGTACTGCGCTTCGGCGTTGTTGTCCTTTGCCTTTTGCACAAGGTCACGGTTGTAAATCTGTTCCGCCAGGAGCATTTCACAGCTTACTGTCATCAGTAATAATAGAATGACATAACGCATTTTACGCCTCCATCTATGATTACTTATACATACATAATAATCAACAAACTTCTGGAAAAAAGGATATTCTTCTCCCTATCGAGCGCCATGTCCATCTTTCTCCGCAGCCTTTATCACTTCTTAGTCAAGCCTTAATCAAGCGTTAATAATTAAGACTTGATTAAGGCTTGATTATGACTTGATTAACGCTTTGGAGCGAGGATGAGCCGTCCTGAAATAGCTTGACTCGTCGTTAGGAGGATGGCTGTAAAACTTGGATATCCTGGCTGTTGTTCAAAAAGATGGGGCCGCTGTTGAAACTATCTATCCGATTGCCAAAAAATCACTTAATCCGCAGTCCCGTTTCCTGATGGATAAACTGCCGGTGCGACTCGAAAGCGATCGGTGGCAAGGCGTCCAGAGGAAAAAACCTGGCTTCGGCGGCATCGTCCCCGGCCTGAAGGGTTCCACCGGTAATCTCCATGCGGAAACAAAGGCTGAGCACTTTTTCCACGACCGGGCTATAGCCGAAATGCCAGCCGATGAAATGGCCAATTTTGCCCTCCAGTCCGGTTTCCTCGCGCAGTTCCGCGCTGGCGTTTTCCTCCGGGCTCAGATAGATCTCCATGTAGCCGCTGGGCAGCGCCCACTCGCCCGGATTGGGCTCGAAGATCCGTTTGACCAGGAGCAGCTCGCGCCTGTCGTTCAAAACCAGCATCGCCACGGCCGGTACGGGATTTTTGTAATAGGTCCAGCCGCAGGCCGGGCAAACGGGCCGGAGTTTGCCCTCGCGGTCGCTGACCAGATCGAGTCTGGCTCCGCAGCTGAGGCAGAAATTCGCGTTGGCATAGCTATTCGCGTTTGTTTCCATAAGTTGGCAGTGTGGCGCGGGACGGATTTTTGTCAATTGGTTTGGCTGTTGCTTTTCCAAACGTTCCCTGAAAAAAACTGTCAGAAGCGTCAGCCAGCACTTTTATGCCTCTCATTGTCAGACTATAGATTTCTTTCTCCATGCCTATTCATGTTATCCTGCCAAGGCAGCGTGCATGGACTTCGTGATTATTATTCTGGTTTGCGCTGAGTAAAGAAAAGTGCCTAAGTCGCTGCTCCTATATAGATCTACTCCAGCCTGGCAGGAATTGTGATTTGACCGTCACGGCGATCCGGCTTTTTTGACTTGTTGTGAAAATCAGCCGTATTTTACTAAATATTGTCGCGCAGGGAATGGAAATTGCTTCTCTTTCCAAGAACATCCAAACGGAAAAGGAGGATACAATGAGATATCTACTGATGTTTGCGTTGTTGGGCATTGCGCTGGCGGGATACGCTTTTGACTGTACCCAGTTCGGTCCGACCGTGGATGAGCTATGGTGTGCCGATCTGCAACAGGAACCCCTCAGTTTTGGTGGCATGTCCGGTGGCTGGTCCGGCATCTTCATCGAAGAAAACGACCAGTGGGCCTTTTATTCCAATTTTCCGCAGTATATTCCGCTCTGGGACATCTACAAACGGGACGCCTCCACTTTTATGGGGTTGTTTGGGATGGGAACCTACAGCGACGGGCTTTACAACTTCGACCTGAACGCGCATTCCTGGACCATAGACGAGTGGTTCGTCTGGCCGCATTTCATACAAAAATATCCCAACACCGGACGCTACTACGTGGGCGAGTCGATGGGCCTGTTTGATTCCTTCGACGGCAGCGAGTGGAACATCGTCATCGGGATGGGCGGTGCCGACTGCTACAGCCTGGCCTGGCAGGACAACCACCTGGTCACAAACATCGGTTCCAGCGTCCGCTATTCCAGCGATTCCGGCCAGACCTGGCAGCAGTCATCTATGATCCTGCTCAAAGGTTTCCGTTTTGCCGCGGACGGAACGCTCTACGGGCTGATGAACGCCGGCTCCGATTCCGACGGCCTCTGGCGCTCCGAGGATTTCGGCGCCACCTGGAACGTGGTTTTCTACACCACCGGGCTTTGCTGCATCGGACCGGACTTCAACGGCGTCCTGCCCCTGGGCTGGGACCAGGTCAACGAAGTTGGCTGTCACGCCGCCCTGGTCGATTCGCTGGGCAACCTGACCCCCCTCAACCATCCCAGCCTGGCCAGCGCGGTGCGGGAAATGGAGATCTTTCCGCTGATCAACACCCCCTCCTTTTATGTGATCAATGGCGACGGCTGCTTCTATATTACCGGTTTCATCAACACGGCGGCTGAGGATGAAACCATCCCGCCCGTTCCGGAACCAGCGCTCCGGGTCTGGCCTAATCCGGCGCGTTCGCAGCTGAGGATCGCAATCGACCGGGGCAGCCAGGAGCCGGTGAGCCTCGCATTCTACGATGTGAAAGGGCGCAAGGTCCTTTCCGCCGCACCCGTCGCTCTCCGTGACGGTTGTCTAGAACAAACGCTTCCTCCGCTGCCAGCCGGGCTGTATCTACTCAAAGTAAAGCAGGGACCGCGCGTTTTCCTTGACAGGATTGTTGTCTGCAAATAGGCTTGCTGAGGGAAGTAAGAAGCAAACAGAATTTTATGTATCGGGCCCGTTAGCGCCCGGAAGGAGAATAATCCTATGTTCAAGCATTGTCTCTTACTGGTAACATTGTCACTTTGCCTGGCCTCCCTATCCGCCCAAACGGATTTTGCCACCGGGACCGGCTCTGGCGAAAACGCAGAGGATTCATTGCAGAAAGTAGCCGCGGACTCAAGCAATGCCGATCCCCAGTTCGTGGCAGCGGACCAGGCTTTGTTTGTCATCCCCACAGCCTACACCATGCCCAAAGGAAAATCGGCCATCACCGATTTCGAGCTGCTGATTTTACAGTACACCTATGCCCCCGTAGAACATTTACACATCAGCGCCGGCATGGCCTTTCCTATCGTTTCCGAACTGATCCGATCCCTGACCATTGGGGCCAAGTTCAACTACTTTCATCAGGGCAATGTACAAGCCGCCGTCTTCGGTTCTTATTCACCGCATCCAGACATCCGGGCAGCCAATATCGGCCATGTGCTGAGCATCGGCAAACCCGGCGGAAGCGTGCATTTTGCGGTCACCAAACCTTTCGGCGAGATCGAGGACATCGGAAAAGGAGGCGTGGTGGCGGCCCTGGGCGGAATTGCGGATCTCGGCCCGCGTGTGGCCGGCATCGGCGAATTGTATCTTTATCTCAGCAAAGATGAACCCCTCAAGGCCTTTAACCTGGGCCTGCGTTTCAAGGGCAAAAACATCAGTTGGGATCTGGGCGGCATGCGTCCCATTGGCATTGATACAGGAGGTTTTATCGCCTTTCCCTTTGTCAAGGCCACGTTCATTTTCTAAGTATGGCACATCACTACCATACAGGCATTGGAACCCGGCATCCCGAGAGAAATACTCAAACAGCGCGCCTTGGCTCTATAAGTGATTTGATACTGCAGTGCGCGAGTATCTTCGAGAAGAAAGACAAGCAAGAGAACTTATAAAAGGAAATAGCAAATGCGGACTCAGTCTGTTTCGGCCAATCATATAGTAATCCTCTGTGTTATGCTGGCAGCTGGTTCTTTGCTGAACGCCCAGATCCCAGGCTGGCTGTGGGCTTCCAGCGCGGGCGGCCGGCTTGACGATTACAGTTGGGACCTGGCGACCGATGCCGGCGGAAATCGATATGTCACCGGTTATTTCACCGGCATAGCAGATTTCGGAGCAGTATCCCTGGCCGGAAATGACGGCTACAACTTCTTCGCCGCCAAATACGACGCCGCTGGCAATATTTGTTGGGCCAGGCCAGGAATATCTTCCTACAGCGAGGGCAAAGGTATTGCGGCCGATTCCACAGGTTGCTGTTATGTGGCCGGGTCCTTCCTCTACTCGCTTGATTTGGGCGATTTCACTCTCACGTCCCAGGGCGGAGCGGATATCTTCGTCGGCAAACTGGATACCGACGGCAACTGGCTTTGGGCAGTGAACGCCGGAAGCGGCGGCTACGATTACAGCGGCAAGGGCATCGCGCTGGACGGCGCGGGAAACGTCTGTGTCACCGGGCTATTTGAAGGAACGGCCACTTTTGGCGCGAACATTCTCGTCAGTTCGGGCGAAGCGGATATCTTCACCGCCAAACTGGATCCCGACGGCAACTGGCTCTGGGCCAGGCGCGCGGGCGGTCCCACCTATTGGGACATGGGACAGGACCTCGCTACCGACGATAGTGGCAATATCTACCTCACCGGTCACTTCATCGGCTCAGCTGATTTTGGCCCCACAACCCTCACGGCCACGGGACTCAGAGACATCTTCGTGGCCAAACTCGATCCCGACGGCAACTGGCTCTGGGCGACCAAGGCCGGCGGCATCGATGACGATTGGGCCGGCGGAATCGCCGTGGCTGCCGACGGTTCACAGTACATAACCGGAAGTTTTCGCCGCACGGCCCAGTTTGGTGCGGAGTCGCTGTTTAGCGGAAACAACAACTATGACGATATCTACGCCGCCAAATTGGACAGCGCCGGAAACTGGCTGTGGGCCAGGCGGGCGGGAGGTTCAAGCTATCACGATTACGGCCACGGCATAGCTGTCAGCGCCAACGGCGGCTGCCAGGTAACTGGATTGTTCAGCAATACAGCGGATTTCGGGGATTTTTTCCTCTACAGCCGGGGCAGCGGAGATATTTTCGCTTCTGAATTGGACAGCGTCGGCAACTGGCTCTGGGCAAAACGCGCCGGCGGGGAAGGCTGGGATTCCGGTTTTGCCATAGCCGCAGTTCCCTCGGGAGAAATATGCGTGACAGGGATCATTGCCGAGGAGGCCGCCTTCAAACCATTTGTGCTGACCAGCCTCGGCGATCAGGACATTTTCATCGCGGAAATGGCGCCTGGAGTGGACAACGACGACGAACTTGCCCCGGAAGCGGTATCTTACTCGTGTCTATTCCCGGCCCGGCCCAATCCCTGCTTCCGGTCTGAAACGCTGCGGATCAAAGCGCAGATCTCAGCTGGCGAAGAGGGCGATTTGGGACTATTCAACCTCCGCGGACAGCGTCTCGCCCAGCACAATTTGGGACCGGGCCTGCACGACATAGATTTTGATACCGGTGATCTGGCCTCCGGGATCTATCTTTTCCGGCTCTCCACCAGGAGTTCCAATGAGATAAGGAAAGTTTTTATAATCAAGTAGTTGCATCGTTACATTGGAGTCTGATTCGGGTGCGAAGGGTGGCTTGCCCGCTCGGTTACTTTGCGCGGCAAAGTACCTTAACTGGATCGAATGGATTTAAGGAATAAAAACTCTCTCTCATCGAGTCGTTGATTTTGTTGCCTTGAATAGGGTCAGCTCTGAGGGCGATTATTAGCCAATCACCTGAGTTTTTTCGGGACCCCATACAAATATCTTGACATATTTCGGTATCCACTTAATTAGGCATTTAATTAAATGCAAAACAATGGAGACGTGATGTCAGATTCCTTTTACAAGGCCATCGCGGACAAGCATCGCCGCAGGATACTTTCGCTGCTGCGCAAAAACGGCACCATGGCGGCCGGCGAGATCGCGAAGAATTTCGAGATCAGCCTGCCCGCCCTGAGCGAGCACCTGAAGGTCCTGCGCAACGCGGATCTGGTCTCGGCCCGCAAGCACAAGCAGTTTGTGCTCTATACTTTGAATACGACGGTGTTTGAGGATGTGGCTAGCTGGATAAAAGAACTGACCGACAAAAAAGAGGTGGAACATGATGAGACTGAGTAAGTTCAAATGGGTATTGCTGGTCCTGGCGCTGCATCTGGCCGCGGTGGTTTATTTCATGGTGGCGCTGCCTGCCGGCGCCCGGGTGCCGATGCATTGGAACATCGAGAACCAGATCGATGGCTGGGCGGGCAAAACAACCGGCCTACTGGTCGGGATCGGAACGAATGTCCTGCTTTTTTTGCTGATCTATCTGATGCCCTGGTATTCCCCTTGGTACCGCAAATACCAGGAGCGGAACGAGGCTGTCCTGCCTGCCCTGCTCACCGTTTTGGTCGCCTTTTTCGCACTCATCAGCGTTTATTCGCTGGTCATCGCCAAATGGGGAGAGATCCCGGGCGTGAACATGATTCTGGTGCTGATCGGCTTCCTTTTCATCTTTATGGGCAACCTGCTGCCCAAGGTACCGAAGAACTTTTTCGTCGGTATCCGCACTCCCTGGACGCTGACCAGCGATAAAATCTGGCAAAAGACCCATCGTCTGGGCGGCATCTGCTTCGTGATCAGCGGACTGATCATGATCGCCAAGGGTTTCCTGCTCAAGGGAAACCAGCCTTTCCAGGTCGTGACCGCTGTGTTGGCTTTCGCTATACTGCTCTACCCGATTTTGTATTCCTTCATCCTCTACCGGAAGTTTGGCAGAGACTGAGATCTGGTATATCTCGTTGGCATATATGCGGATATGGCTCTTCCCGAAGTAGGGCTGCTAACACTCGACCGCAACCACGGCCTCAAACTGCTATGATGAAATAAGCGTTGGCAAGGGAGTTGGAGTCTATTTCAGATAGAGCCCGCGCAAATCGGTCAGTCTTTTCCGCGCGGATGCCCTTTTTTATAGGCCTTTTTTACGTCTTCCAAGGTGACGTGGGTGTAGATTTCGGTGGTTTGAAGATTGGCATGGCCCAGCATTTCCTGCACAGCGCGCAAATCTGCACCCCTGGCCAACAAATGGGTGGCGAAGCTGTGGCGCAGCGTGTGGGGTGAAAACCCTTTCTGCAGCGCGATCCGGCGGAAATACTTGTCCAGGATGTTGGTCAGCTGGCGCTGGTCGAAATCCTTGCCGGACTTGGTCAGGAATAGTCGCTCCGAACTTTCTTCAGTGCGCAGTTTGGCCCGCGCCGGCAAATAATCCCGGATGGCTGAAACGGCCTGGCTGCCCACCGGTACGACGCGTTCCTTGGAACCTTTGCCGACCACGCGCATCAGACCCCTGTTCAAGTCGATGTCGTTGAGGCGCAGCTCGGCTAGTTCGGAAATGCGCAAGCCGGAGGAATAAAGCAGCTCGAGGATGGCGCAGTCCCGCACTCCGGTTAGGCTTTCCCGGCCGGGCGCAGCGAGCAGGGCGCGAATTTCCTCCTCTGTGAAGTAATGCGGCAGTTTTTTCTCGAACTTGGGGCGTTTGACGCGGTCCATGGGGTTTTTGGCGATGCGGCCGGTCAGTTTCAAATAGCGGAAAAAACTGTTCAGCGCGGCGGTCTTGCGCGCCAGGCTGCGGTTGCCGACCTTGCCGTCGTGCAGCCAGCGCAGCCAGTCGCGGATCATTTGCACATCGATCCCGTCGCTGCGTACTTCTCCGCCCTCGAAAAACCTCTGCAAGTAGGACTCGAATTGCCTCAGGTCGCGCTCGTAGGCAATTAACGTGCAGGGGGATTTGGCTTCCGCCCGTATATATTGCAGGTAGTTTTCGAGGTCGTTTCGCATAACGTATTCCATGGCGGCTTATTTTTTGCTTGCCTGAATGCTTGTCGAGGAAAAAATTGCTCTAGACCCAAGGAGGTTCGATGAATCAGTATATATCCGGCACCGCCAAACTGGGCCAGAACGTGAGCGTGGGGATCAACGCCGTGATCCTGGATGACGTGCGCATCGGGGATAACTGCCTGATCGGCAACAACGTGGTGATCCATCCGGGCAGCGTTATCGGCGACAACGTGCGCATCGACGACAACACCATCATCGGCAAGAAACCGCTATCCTCGCCGCGCAGCATTTTTAAGGTGCCCACGGACCTCAAGCCTGCTTCGGTCGGCTCCTTTTGCCAGATCGGCGCCAACGTGGTCATCTACGCGCAGTGCGAGATCGGCCAGCGTAACCTGATCGCGGATCTGGCCACGCTGCGCGAAAACGTGAGTGTCGGCGAACTGAACATCATCGGCCGCAACGTCTCCATTGAAAACTACGTGACCATCGGCTCGCGTAACAAATTTGAGACCAATTGCTATATCACGGCCTATTCCACCATCGGCGACTACTGTTTTGTGGCTCCCTGCGTGGCCACCAGCAACGACAACTACATGGCCCGCGATCCCGAGCGCTTCCAGCATTTCAAGGGCGTCACGATGGAGCGCGGAGCCCGCATCGGCGTCAACGCCACCGTTTTGCCTGGCCGGACCATCGGCGAGGATGGCTGTGTGGCCGGCGGGGCGGTCGTTTCACGCGACGTCCCGGCGCAAAAGGTGGTCCTGGGCAGCCCGGCCAAGCCGCTGCGCGACGTTCCCGAAGGGCAATTATTGAAGAACAATCTGGATAAATCATGAAAGCCCTGCTCATAATTCCCACCTACAATGAGATCGAAAACATCGGCCGCATCATCCCCGCTGCGCTCTCCCAGTCGCCGGATTTGCAGATACTTGTGATGGACGACAACTCCCCCGATGGAACCGGAGCGGCGGTCAAAAAGATGATGGAGAGCGAGCCGCGTATCCAGCTGATCGAGCGTCCGGGCAAAATGGGCCTCGGCTCGGCCTACGTGACCGGCTTCAAATACGCGCTGGAAAACGGTTTCGACTACGTCCTGGAAATGGACGCCGATTTTTCCCACAACCCCGCCGACCTGCCGCGCTTGCTGGAATCCGCGCACAACAAAGATCTCGTCATCGGTTCGCGTTACTGCCAGGGCGTCAACATCGTCAACTGGCCGATCAAACGCCTGCTGATAAGCTATTTTGCCTCAAAATACGTGCGTATGATCACCGGCATGCCGGTCAAGGATCCAACTGGCGGCTTCAAATGCTTCAACAGAAAGGTTTTGGAGGCCATCGACCTGGACCGGATCCTTTCCGACGGCTACGCCTTCCAGATCGAAATGAATTTCCGCGCCTGGGTCAAAGGCTTCCGCGTCCACGAGATCCCTATCGTGTTTACCGAACGCCTCAACGGCGTGTCTAAAATGAGCCGCCACATAGTCTGGGAAGCGGCCTGGATGGTCTGGAGGCTGCAGGCGATGAAAATTTTAGGGATGCTGAAATAATGCTCGAACGCATCAACACGCCGCTGGAACACACCGAGGACGCGGAATTCGACCGCGCGCTGCGGCCGCGCACCCTGGACGAATTCATCGGCCAGCAGCACATCAAACAGCTTTTGGACATTTCCATCCGCGCCGCCAAACTGCGCAAGGAGCCGCTCGACCATGTGCTCTTCTTTGGCCCGCCCGGCCTCGGCAAAACAACCCTGGCTTCCATCATCGCGCGCGAACTGGATGTGGACATCACCGTCAGCAGCGGCCCCGTGATGGAAAAACCCGCCGATCTGGCCGGCATCCTGACCAACCTGCAGCGCCACGAAGTGCTTTTCATCGACGAGATCCATCGCCTCAGCCACATCATCGAGGAATACATTTATCCGGCCATGGAAGATTTCCAGATGGAGATCATCCTGGACAGCGGACCCAGCGCGCGCACTTTGAAGATCGGGATCGAGCCCTTCACATTGATCGGCGCCACCACCCGCGCCGGCTTGCTGACCCCGCCCTTGCGCGACCGTTTTGGCATCGTTTTGCGTCTGGATTATTACGATTTTGATTCCATCCGCCAGATCATCCGCCGCTCCGCGGGCATCCTGGATATCCCGGCCGACGAGGAGGGTATCTCCGAATTGGCGCGTCGCAGCCGGGGAACGCCGCGCATCGCCAACCGCCTCTTGCGTAGGGTGCGCGACTTCGCCCAGATCATGGGCGACGGCGTGATCACGCTGGATATCGCGCTCCAGGCTTTGGAAATGCTGCAGGTAGACCATGCCGGCCTGGACGAAATGGACAAACGCCTGCTGACCACTATAATCGAAAACTACCGCGGTGGCCCGGTTGGCCTCAAAACCCTGGCCACGGCGATCGGCGAGGATGCAGGCACCATCGAGGAAATCTACGAGCCGTACCTGGTGCAGCAGGGATTTTTGGAACGCACCCCCTCCGGCCGCAAAGTGACCCTCAAAGCCTATCGCCACCTGGGTTTGCCCTTCAACGACCCCCAGCAGGAAATTTTCTGAGATCTATCTCTGTTCTCTGCTCTCTGATCGCTGCTCTGAACTGAATGGGATATAAAACCAACATCGCCAGCAACCTGGCCAATCAAGTCATCCGGCTCGTCATTGGCGCCCTGACCGGCATCATTGTGGCCAGGGTGCTCGGACCCCGTGGCCAGGGCTACGCGGCCTACATCATCCTGGTTTTCACGCTCATCGGCGATTACGGGCATTTTGGGCTCAACAACGCTGTCATCTATTTCCAGAAACGCAGCTCCTACCCTCCTGGCCGGGTTTTCAGCGTCAACCTGACCGCGCTGGGACTGGGTTTTTTAGTGATCGCTGCCGTAGCGATCGGACTCCGATTTGCGAAACTGGCGCTGGCCAGCTATTCCTGGCCCTACATCGCCGGCGGATTGCTCTTCGTGGCCTCGGATCTTGTCCTGACCAACCACCAGGCGTGGTTTGTGGGTGACGAACGCATCACCGCAAGCAACCGTTTGCAAATCCAGGCCTTTTTGGTGAAAAGCGCCGCGATCCTGGCGCTGTGGCTGGCCAAAGCCCTCACTCCCGCCACCTTTTTCGCCGCAGTCGTTTTCGGAGTGGCGGTCAGCGCCCTGCTCTTGCACTCACGCGTTGGGCGGAAATACAGGCCGCTACTGGATTTTGGGCTTCTCAAAAGGGAATATTCCTACGGCCTGATCATCTGGCTCAGCGCGGCTTTTTGTTTTTTACTCTACCGCGTGGACCAGTTCATGATCCGCCGGATCCTGGGCGTGAGCGAGCTGGGGGTCTATTCCGTCTCCGTGAGTTTGGCCGAACTGATGTTTTTGATCCCGCTGAGCATCAATTCGGCTTTGCTGGGCCGCCTCTACAATACTCCGGAGCGGACCGCCTCGCGTAAGGTGCTGGCCCAAACTTTCAAACTCAGCCTCTACATCTGCGTTGCGCTGGCATTGGCCGGAATTCCGCTTTGTTTGCTGATCCCGCTGCTTTACGGCGCGTCCTATTCCGGGGCAGTGGCCTGCACGGTGGTCTTGCTGGCGGGAACGGCCTTCGCTTCATTGGCCATCGTTTCCGCGCAATACTATTTTACGATCAACCGGCCGGTGCTGCATCTGATCGGCAGTTTGGCGGCGTTGCTGCTCAATGTCGCGCTCAATCTGCTGCTTATCCCTGCTTTGGGAATTCTCGGCGCGGCGCTGGCTTCAGCCGCGTCCTACCTCGTTTTCGGGCTTTATTACCTCGGCTTGCTGCTCTGGCGGGAAAAATTCAGTGCGAGCGAGCTGCTGGCGCTCAGGCCCGCCGACATTCGCGAATTATGGAGAAAAAAATGACCGACGTCCTGCGCGGCTACGTATGGCAAGACTCAAAACTGCTCGATCCCATCCCCGCCGGCTTGTTTCCGGAAAATTGCACTCCCGGGGGTTTCGCGGAGATCCTGACCGGCCTTGACGGCTGTTTCTGCGTCATTATCGAACGCGGCAACTTTATCTTGGCAGCGGTGGACCGCATCCGCTCCTATCCTCTGTTTTACGCGGTTCAGAACAACGAACTTCTCATCAGCGACGATGCCTTCGAACTCCGGTCCCGCCTGCAGGATCCCGCTTTCGACGAAGCCAGCCTGCCGGAGTTTCTCAGCACCGGAATCGTCAGCGGCAATAGCACTCTGTACCGCGACATCAAGCAACTCGAAGCGGGCCAGTACCTGGTTTGGGACAAGATCGCGGCCACGCTGCAGATCGGCGATCATTACGTTTACCGCCATGTTTTTGGGGAGGAAAATTGCGATCCGGCGGAGCTTGACAAAGTGCACGAACGCGTCATCGGCCGTCTGATCGCCAGCGCCCAAGGCCGCACTTTGGTGATCCCGCTCAGCGGCGGCCACGATTCGCGCCTGATCGCGGTTATGCTCAAGCGTTTGGGCTATCCGAAAGTGATCTGTTTCACCTACGGCAGTTCCCATCTCCCGGAGTGCCAGACCTCCCGCAAAGTCGCGAAATTCCTCAATTTTCCCTGGTTGATCGTCGAACAGAACCGCCGCATGTGGTTCGAGGCCTTCCATTCCGAGGCCATGCGCCGGCATTTTCGCTACTCAACCCACCTTTCCGTGAGCCCGCACATCCAGGATTGGCTTGCCGTGCGGACCTTGAAAGAGCGCGCTCTCATTCCGGAGGATTCGCTTATCGTACCGGGCCATTCCGGCGATTTTCCCGAAGGCGCCAACCTGCCTCAGATTTTTGAGGACATGGAGGAAATCTCGGAACGGCAGTTGTTGAACACGATCTTCGAGCGCCAGTTCAACCTATGGTATTGCCCCAACGACAAGCGCCGCGAACTTTTCGCCGGGCGTGTGCGCGACTATCTGGGCATTCCCGAAAACCAATCCGCCGAAAGCGCTGCCTCGCTTTTCGACTTTTGGGACTGGCGCAACCGCGAGGCAAAATTCATCGTCAATTCCGTCCGCGTTTATGAATTTTTCGGCTACGGCTGGCGCCTGCCGCTTTGGGATCTGGAATTTTTGGAGTTCTGGCGCCGCGTGCCGCTCTCCGGCCGGATGCACCAAAACCTGTATCAAAGCTACACGCGCAAATACCAGTATTTCCTGCCGGAATCCTCTAACAACCTGACTTTGGAGCAACGCATCAGAAAAAAGTACTTGTCCATGCAGTTCGGACACCTCACCGATCCGGCTTACGGCCGTTTTTTGGATTACCGCAACCGCAGCGCCTACCTGAACGCCCGCGTGGCCTCGTTTTGCCTGCCCAACCTGCCCTACCCCGATTTCGTCAATCAGGAGCTGCCCGTCCTCAACGCCGACATCAACGGCTTGCAGGCCCTTATCTACATCCGCGAGCTGCTGTCGGGGCGCTTGGACTGACGAACCTTTTTTCGCTGGATAACCACGGAAAAACCGCCAATCTCACTTTTTGACGCCGGAACGTCCTTCCCGTAAGCTTTTCCCCTCTTCCCCCTTGCGATCAATACGGGATCAATACGGGATCAATACGGATTTCATCCGTAATGATCCCGTATTGATCCCGTATTGATAATAAGAGCCCAGGCCGGAAAAAATAATCTGTCAAAGGGAACGATTTTTGCATTTGTAAAATACGGAAATTGCTGAATACGCTCTGTGAGGTGATAAATGGCACGCAAGATAGCTTTGAGTTGCGCGTTGCTGTTGCTGGCCGCGACCGCTTTTTGCCAGTACCAGTATTGGGCAAACTACTGCAATACTTCATACTTGCAAGACCTGGCCTTCACGGCCACGGACATTTGGTGTCTGGCAAATTCGCCGCTGCGCATCGATCGCGCAACCGGACAGATCACGCAACTCACCCACGCCGATTCCCCGCTGCCGCAAAACCGCTTTACAGCTGTGGCGACCGATCCCGCCGGCAATGTCTGGATGTTGCCCGAACGCGGCGCCCTACTCAAATACGACGGCACGAACTGGACGCTCTATGAGCCGGATTTCACCTACTATGAGTTTAACTGCCTTGCCGTAGCCGGGACAAATGACATCTGGCTGGGTTCCTACTATGGCTTGGTGCATTTCGACGGATCCACCTTCACCAACTTTGGCGAATTCGATCAACTAAGCCAAATCTGCGTGGACCAGCTCGGTCGGGTGTGGTTTTGGGCTGAGGTGGGAGACATCGAATTCCGTTGGGATGTGCTGGTCTGCTGGGACGGAGAGAACTTCGACTTCAACTTCGACGTGCCGGACTATACCTTGGGCGGCGTCCAGATCGCCTTCGACGCTAATAACAACCTCTGGGCCGGGACCACGCATTTTGGTTTGGTGCAGTGGAATGGCAATGGCTGGTCCTATCTCAACACAGAAAACTCAGGCTTGCTGAGCGACGAGATCCGTTGCCTGGCCTTCGACGCCGCGGGCACGCTCTGGGCCGCGACTTCGGACGGGATCAGCTCTTTCGATGGGGTTACCTGGACCAATTTCACAGAGCAGAATTCAGCTTGGGGCGATCGCTATCCTTATCAGCTTAAAATCGCGGACGACCAAAGCGTTTGGCTCGCCACCGACGACGGCCTCGTGAAGGTCTCTGGTGGAGTCCTGAGCACGGTGGACACCTCTCTGGGCGGATATCCTACTCCCTACTACTCCATTATGAGCCAGGCCCTGGCTCCGGACGGGTATTGGCGCTTCCTGATCTACGGCGGCATCTACCAATTCAATGCCGGCATCTGGACGCGGATGGAACTGCCGGTGGCGGATTTTGGCGCCAAAAGCATCCTCTACGACGCCTCCGGAAAACTCTGGGTGAACGGCTCTGCGGGATTGCTCTGCTTCGATGGCTCAACCTGGACGCATTACACCACGCAGAACTCCGGCCTGCCCAACAATGTGTGCAAAACCCTGGCGCTGGACCACGCGCAGAGGCTGTGGATCGGCACCCTGAACGGCCTGGCTTGCTTCGACGGCGCCACCTGGCAGGTCTATACCAGCTCAAACGCCCCCTTCCCCACCAACGAATTTTCTCTGGTGCGCTGCGATTTGCAGGGCCGGATCTGGTGCACCAGCGTCTGGACCTTCGATTCCTGGGGCGGCGCGGCGATCTGGGACGGACAGAGCTGGACCTGGCTGCCCATCCCGGAATTTGGCGATAATACCTACTATGTCTCGGATATCGACTTCCTTGGCAACGCCGCCTATTTCAGCACCGGCGGGGGTTTGGCCAAGCTGGAAGACGGCACCTGGACTTTCTATACTGCCGCCAACTCCAATATCCCCTCCGGTTGGCTCAGTTGGGCGGCCACCGACAGCTACGGCAACCTCTGGCTGTCTGGCCCAGGCCTTACACGTTTCAACGGCACTGCTTTTCGCAACTACCGGGTGGCCAATTCCGGCCTGGCTTCTGAGCCTTGCACAATCCTGCAGATCGACTCCCAAGACCGGATCTGGATCTCCTGTGGGATCTGGTCCTATCTGAGCGTGTTCGACTACGGGCAGGCGGTTCCGGCAACCGATCCCGTCGCCCCTTCAACTCTGACCTTGAAAGCCTGGCCCAATCCCTTCCGCGATAATGTTTCTCTGGAAATCCAGTTGGACCGCTCGCTCGAGTTAGAAGTTGCGGTTTTCAACTTGCGCGGCCAGCGCGTGAAAACAGTTCGCGCAGATCTTGGCGCAGGCAAAAACATCCTGGACTGGGACGGCAAGGACGAAAAAGACATTTGCTGCGCTGCCGGGATCTACCTGATCAAGGCCCGGGGCCACGGTTTTGAGCGCTCCGCCAAGGTCCTGCTGCTAAAATAACACGTTTTATAAACTTTAGTAAATAGACGCCCCTTCCCAACCTTTGAAGCGGCTGTGCCCGCCCTCAAAAAACCTGATCTTATGGGGTTTGGCACAATAGTTGCTTCGTTTATCGCAGACTTCGCTACCTTGGGAGGTCGCCATGAAAACGACGTTTGCATCTCTTTTAGTCTTGTTGTCCAGTGTATGGCTGGCGGCACAGGAAATTCCGCTGCGCCAGGCCTATGACCTCCGCTGGAACGGTTTTCACCAGCGTGCCGCGGATAACTGCGAACTGGTGTTTTGGACGGATACAAGCGCCGGGCACCGCGATATCTTCGCGCAAAAGATCGGTCCCAACGGCCAGGCCTTGTGGAACGAAGCCCAGGCGGTCGTCAACCACGGCGGAGACCAGCAACTTCTGGATGTGGTTCCCAGCTCGGACAACAATTTTATCCTGGTTTGGGGAGAAGTAGAGATCGACGACATCCCACAAATCCGGACCCAGAAGATCAGCTCGAACGGTCAGCGCCTGTGGGCGGGTGCCGGAGTCGCGGTCGGCGGCGTTGACCATCTAAAAACGGCCAAACTCGTGCCGAACCTGGCCGGCGGGGCTTTCGTACTATTTCAAAACTGGTCTGAACAGACAATCCGGGGCCAAAACCTGGACGGCTGGGGCAACCAGCTCTGGCCAAACGGCGGGATCGCGCTCGTCAGCCACAGCTCGATCCTGGACCTCGACAGCGCGGTCGCCGACGGGGAGGGCGGATTTATCGCCGACGTCAGTAAAAACACCAATTCTGTCTGGATCTCCGAACTGACCAGATATTCCGCCCAAGGCACGGTGGTCGGCAGCGATCCCCTCATCCCGGTGGGTTCGATGCCCAATTTTACACGCTATTCCATCCTGCAGAGCACCCCGGGATCGTTTATCCTCTACCATTTCGGCTTTTCGCCCAATTGCGGGCTGTGGCAACGCAGGATCGACAACCTGGGAGTGCCTGCGTCGCCTTACACCACGGTGGCCAGCCTGCAACTGAATAACAATCTCCTCCTGCCGCCAATGCTGGTCCCTACAGAGGACGGCGGAACAATTGCCGGTTATGAATCCACCGCTGAATCCGGGGGAAAACTGCTCGTGGCGAGGTTTACCGCCGATTTCGACCTTGTCTGGCCTGGCGCCGGAGTGGAGATCGCCACCGGCGGCATCGGCTCCTGGCGCGATCTGCGGTTTGCTCCCACCGCTGCCGGCGGCGTCTGGCTGACTTGGACGCAAATCATTTCCGACCAGGACAGTACGCAGGTCCGGGGCCAATACGTCGACCCCAACGGTTTGCCGGTCTGGGGCGTGGGCGGTATCGCGCTCAGCCAGCCGGGCAGATTCGACCGCAATCCGGTCCCTGCGGCCTATCCGGACCGGGGGATGTTTTTCTGGTTTGACAGGCTGGAAGGTATCTCCAGCCTCCCACGCCAGGTGGTCAGTACCGGCGGAGCGCTGTTTTTGACTGAAGGTGGCGTGCCGCTTACGGCGAGTTTGGCCGGCCGGGCCGATCTGGCCGGATGCGTCGATCTCGGCGACAGGTTTTGCAGCTTTTGGGTCGACGAACGTCGCAATATGCAGATCTATTACCAGATCAGCGACGCCGCCCAACAACCTTTTCTGGAAGAGAACGGACGGCCTCTCAATCCTCCCGGGGCGGGCTTCGAGATCCTGACCCAGGTGGAAAAAACGCCCTGGAATACCGCGGCAATCCTTTACCGGTACGTTAGCGACGATTACAGCCAACAGCTGTGTTATCTGCAGGAAATCGAACCTTCGGGGAACTGCGTCTATCCCGGCGCGGGTGTTTTCCTGGGCAATAACTTCGATTTCAATTACGGGGACAGTATGGGCTTTTCTGGCGGAGACATCTATCTGGGCTGGACCAGCTGGGACAATGAAATCTACCAGATCTGCGGACAGCGGATCGCTAACGGCCTGAAACAGTGGGGCGAAACGGGAAAAGTGATCGCCGTTATGCCCGCCAATTGCTTTGCTTCCCTGGAATCTGTAAAGGGTGCCTATTACCTCTGGCGCGTGGAGGATTACGACCAAAACACCACTCAGTGCCGGGTTTTGCGGGTTACGCCCGGCGGCATTCCTGCTCCGGGCTGGAGCGACAGCGGGATCAATATCCTCGAAGCTGCAGGATATTACAACCAGGAAGTGCAACTGGCCGGCTTGCAGGGCCAGGATCTGATCGTCTTCATCCGGCTCAGCGAATACGGAAACTACCCCACCCGGGCGCAGCGGATCTCCGCTTCCGGCCAGAGACTGTGGCAGGACACAGGCGTCGATCTGGTTCCCGACGGAACGCCAGCCTGGGTGCAGGACGCGGATTTCGGCGTAGAGACTGGCTTCGTCTATTCGACTCAGGACACTCAAAACGACAATCTGCTTTTCCAAAGGATAGACGCCAACGGCCAGCTGCTATTGGCTCCGGCCGTTGTAATCAGCGAAGGTCTGAACAACTGCTACGACGCGAATCTGGTCCGCTTTGCCGATGGCTCCTGGCTTTGCGCCTGGAGCGACAACGACGGCGCCTGGATCCAGAACCGCGATGTTTTAATCAGGCACATTTCGCCGCAGGGAATGCCGCTCGGCAACACTCCCGAAGTGTTTTGCGGCGCCCGCTATCAACAGGCCTCTGTCAAGGCCGCGACCATCGGAAACCTGGCTTTCCTGGCCTGGAGCGATGACCGCGCGGGCATTCTCGACAGCGAAACAGCCATCACCGGCATCTGGGGCAAATCCTATACCAGCCACTTTGCGCCTGTAGCCGATCCGGAACTTTCTGCATCGCCCCAACCCGCGCTGCACGCCAATTTTCCCAATCCTTTCAATCCCTGCACCACCGTCTCATTTTCCTTGCCTCATAGCGGAAATGTTATTCTGGCTATTTACAACCTCAAGGGTCAGCTCGTAAAAACGCTGATCCCGGATTCCGCTCTCGACACAGGCGATCACAGCCGCATTTGGGACGGTTCGGATGAGGCGGGAAGGCCCGTGGCCAGCGGCGTTTACCTCTGCCGTCTGGTCTTTGAAGATGCCGCGCTGACCCGGAAAATGCTGCTGGCAAAATAGCGTCAGACGAGTCTTAAATAGCATAAAAAGGCGCGGCCAGTCCCGCGCCTTTTTCATTTTCGCTTGACAGGGCGCTCATGGCCTCGACAATGTAAACCAATAGAAAAGAGAGCCGGGAGCCGTAAATGGACGATATCAAGGGGATCCGCACCCTCATCCTGAAAAACAGGGATCCGCAACAATTGCGCGAGGAAGTCCGGCACTACTTCCACCAGACATACAGCATCGATGAAAAACTCTACGAAACGCTGGCTGAAGACGACACTTTCTATCTGCGCGCCGATCCGCTACGCCATCCGCTGGTCTTCTATCTGGGCCACACCGCCTGCTTTTTCATCAATAAACTCATCTACGGCAAGGTCATCAACGAGCGCGTCAATCCGGCTTTCGAATCGATGTTCGCCATCGGCGTGGACGAAATGAGCTGGGATGACCTCAACTCAGCGCATTACAACTGGCCTCCGATCCCGGAAGTGAGGAAATACCGCGATCTGGTGCGGGCCAGGATGGACGCCCTGATCTCCGAACTCCCGCTGGACGAAAATGGCATCGGCTGGTCGAGCCCGTGGTGGGCCATCATCATGGGCATCGAGCACGAACGCATCCATCTGGAAACCTCGTCCGTGCTGATCCGGCAACTGCCCTTGGAGAGGGTGCGCCAACTGGATTTCTGGGCTTTGTGCACGGAAAGTGGAGCAGCCCCGAAAAACGAACTGCTCCCGGTCGCCGGCGGAAAGGTCGTCCTGGGCAAGGACGACAGCGATCCGCTCTACGGCTGGGACAATGAATATGGCCGCGCGGAGTTTGAGGTAAAGGGATTCAAGGCCTCCAAATATCTGGCTTCGAACACCGAATTTCTGGAGTTCGTCGAGGCCGGCGGCTACCGGGAACAGAAGTATTGGACCGACGAAGGCTGGGCCTGGAAAGAATTCCAGCAAGCCACGGTGCCGCGTTTCTGGCGGCAAGATCCGGACGGAAGTTATCGCCTGCGTTTGATGGCCTGCGAGATCGCTATGCCCTGGAACTGGCCGGTCGAGGTCAACTATCTGGAGGCCAAGGCTTTCTGCAATTGGAAAGCCGCCCAAACCGGCAAACCGATCCGCCTGCCTTCGGAAGAGGAATGGATGCTGTTGCGCGACACTTTTGTCAAAGACGACCAGCCCTGGTGGGTCCAGGCTCCCGGGAACATCAACCTGGAGCATTTTTGCTCCTCCTGCCCGGTGGACCGCTTTGCCTTCGGCGATTTCTACGACGTCATCGGCAACGTCTGGCAGTGGACGGAAACGCCCATCTACGCCTTTCCCGGCTTCAAGATCCATCCCATCTACGACGATTTCAGCGTTCCGACTTTCGATGGCCGCCACAACCTGATCAAAGGCGGTTCCTGGATCTCCACGGGCAACGAGGCCCTGCGCAATTCGCGCTACGCTTTCCGCCGCCATTTTTACCAGCACGCCGGATTCCGCTACATTGAAAGCGACGCGCCGGTCGCCACGCACAACGAGCCTTACGAGACCGATCCCGCCATCGTCGTCTGGTGCGATGCCAATTGGGGCGACAATCCCCTGGGCGGAAAGCATGTCAGCCTCCAACTTCTGGAACTGCTGAAACCCTGGCTGGGCGAGACCAAAATGGCTCTGCACCTTGGCTGCAAGACCGGCCGCACTACTTTCGAACTGACCCGGCACCTGGATTTCGTGACCGGCCTGGATTTCACTGCCCGCTTGATCCGGGTGGCCGCGGCAATGAAAGCAAAAGGCCGCATTCGCTACGTGCGAAACGACGAGGGCGAGATCCAGTCCTTTGTGGAGAAAAGCCTGCGTGAATACGGCTTGGAAGGCTTGGCCGATAAGGTTGATTTCTGGCAGGCGGACGTTTCCAACCTGGTGGAAAAGTTCAGCGGCTACGACTTCATCCTGGCCGAAAACGCAGTCGAAGGCGCCGTCAATCCAAAGCGCTGGCTGTCGATGATCCATGAACGCCTCAATTCCAGAGGCATTCTGGCCATCGCCGACGGCTACGATTTCAATCCGGCCGTGACGCCTGTGGAAAACCGCGTCGGCGGCTTCCGCAAGGATGGCGAGCCCTATGGCAGTTTCGAGGGCCTCACAGATCTGCTCAGCGGGCATTTCGAACTGCTGGCTGAGCCTGCGGATCTCTGGCAGACTCTGCGCGAAAGCGAGCGCAAACACACCCTCAAACGCCTGCAAGTCAGCCTCTGGCGCAAAAAGGACTGAATGCGCGCCTCTGTTCTGTTGCTGCTTTTCACGCTTCCGCTGGCTGCGGAGGTCGTCCAGATCGGTGACGGAAACCTCACCAACCAGGGCCTGCCCATCGAGGCGGCCCGCGTTTACAGCTACTCGCAACAGCTCTATCTGGCCTCCGAGATCGGTTTTTCCGGCGTCATTAACTCCTTATCATTCCAATACAACATCGCCAGCAATATCTGGCTCGGCAACAGCGCGGCCTGGAAGATCTGGCTGGGGCAGACGGGGCGCGATTCGCTCAATTTTTGGGTTCCGCTGGATAGCCTTAGCCTCGCGTTTGACGGCGTTTTGGACGCGGGCGATTTTTCCGGAGCGCTACCTGGACAGGGCTGGCTGACCATCAATCTGGACACGCCTTTTTTCTACGACAGCCAAAGCAATTTGCTGCTCGCGGTGGATGAAAACATGCCCGGCTCCAGCTCCACCTCGGACGAATTTATGTGCTCGCAGTGGCCAAATACGCGGGGCTTGATCTTCAATAGCATGTCCGTAAATCCCGATCCTGCCTCGCCTCCGGCCACGGGATTCTATCTGCGGAACGCCTTTGCGAACCTCCGGCTGGACCTGCAGTATTTCAGTTACACGCCTTACCAGCCACAACCGGCGGACCAGACAACCGGAGTGGATGTCAACACCGGATTCTTCTGGCAAAGCGACGCTACCAACTACGATCTTTATTTGGGAACCTCAGCTCAGGCGCTAAACCTTAAGGCGGAAAACCTGACTCAGGAGCAGTGGTTTCCAGACGAACCGCTACAGCTATTGCAGACCTATTTTTGGCAAGTGATCGCGCATCACGAAGGCTCGGTTTATCCCGGCCCGGTCTGGAGTTTCAGTACCCGCGGCGAGGGCATCGGACCTCCGCGAAACCTGTCTGGATACTACATCGGAGACCATGTCCAACTGACCTGGGATGAGCCAGCCAGCGGAAATCCCACGCTTTACCGGATCTACCGCGACGGCCTTTTCCTCGCCACCGGCCAGGCCTGCACGTATCAGGACTTTGAGGTGGCGACCGGGGAAAACTATTACTACTATGTCCGGGCGGAGAACTACCTGGGCGAACTATCGGTGCCCTCGAACACAGTCACAGTGCATATTCCGGGCAACATACCGGATTTGATCCTGCAGGAAGGCTTCGAAGCCTGCGCGCCTTTTTCCCAAACGGTTTCCGGCTGGCAAAACCTCGATCTGGACGGCGCTGCCACCTGGAGCTGGGACGAGCTCGATTTTCCCGGCGAAGGCGGAGCATTAGGCTGGTTGAGTTTCTTTCCGTCGCAAACCACGCCGCCCTTGAACAGCGTAGCCGCCCACGACGGGGCCGCAATGCTCGTTTCCATGAGCAGTTTGACACCGCCCAGCAACGATTGGCTGATCTCGCCGAACCTGAATTTGGGCAGCGATCCCGCGCTGAGTTTTTGGGCGCGCTCGCATACCGCGGATTTTGGACTGGAGCGGCTGCGCGTCCTGATCTCGGGCACAGATGCCGAACCAGCAAGTTTTTCGCAACTCAACAGCGGCTCCTGGCTTTCCCTACCGGCCGAATGGACCCAATACGCGATCGACCTTGATGCCTGGCAAGGCCAAAACGTATATCTGGCCTTCCAAAGCGTTTCCTGGGACGCCTTCGCGCTTTATCTGGACGACATTGTCGTCACCGGCGCCGGCGGAAGCGTTGCCGCGCATGATGATTTCGTTCCTGCGGTGCGTTTTTCCGTCTTTCCCAATCCCTGTGCGGGCTCCTTTAGAATCGCCAATCCCGGCAAAGACAGGTTCGACCTCGCCATCTATGACCTGCGGGGTGGAAAGATCTATTCTGCCGAAAACCTGGCCGCATTCGACAGCGCGGAACGCTCTCTGGATCTGCCTTCCGGGATCTACCTGTTAAAAATCCACTCCGGAAAACACAGCCAAATCCAGCGCCTGGCCGTGATCAAATGAGCGGCGTGACGCCCGTTCCGGACATCGACGACTTCATCGCCAGCCTGCTCCGGGACCGGCATTTTTCCGACAACATCGTCGCCACGCAGGAACTGGAGCCGGTGGAAGCGCTCTGGACGGGGTTTCCGCCCCAGACCAGGCCTGAGTTGCTGGCCTTGTTGAAATCCCAGAATTTCAGCGCGCTTTACGAACACCAGCGCGCAGCCATCGACGCCGCCCTGAACGGCGAAAACGTCGTCCTCAGCACCGGCGTGGCCAGCGGCAAAAGTTTGTGCTACCAACTTCCCATTTTACAGACCTTGCTCATCTCGCCGCAAAGCAGGTCCCTGCTGCTTTTTCCGACCAAAGCCCTGGCGCAGGACCAGCAGCAGAAAATGCAAAACCTGCTTATGGAACTCAAGCGCCAGAATCCCAAAACGCCCAACTTGAAGAGCGGAATTTACGACGGTGACACGGCCTCCGAGGCGCGCCGCGGCATCCGCAACCAGGCCAGCCTGATCTTTTCCAATCCGGACATGCTGCATCTGGGTATTTTGCCCAACCACACGCTCTGGAGCGCTTTTTTCGCCAACCTGAAATGGGTCGTGATCGACGAAGTGCACATCTACCGCGGTGTTTTCGGATCCCATTTCGCCAACGTCCTGCGTCGTCTGAAGCGGGTTTGCGCCCTGTATGGCTCCAGGCCGCAATTCATTTGTACTTCCGCCACGGTCGCCAATGCCAGGGAACTTGCCCAGGAACTTCTGGAAAGCCCCGTAACCCTTGTGGAAAAAGACTCTTCGCCACACGGACGGAGGATTTTCATGATCCTCAATCCGCCGATCGTGGATTCTGCATTGGGAATCCGGCGCAGTGCTTTGATCGAATCCACCGCCCTGGCCAAACGCTGGCTGCATACGTCCGGACAGGCCATCCTGTTTTGCGGTCCGCGGCGCAGCGTGGAAATCCTTTACCTGTATTTGCTTTCCAATGATTTTTATAAAAACCGGGTGCGTAGCTATCGCAGCGGCTATTTGGCCGAAAATCGCCGCCAGATCGAAAAGGAACTGCGCGAAGGCAGCATCGGGATGGTGGTTTCCACCAATGCGCTGGAACTGGGCATCGACATCGGCGGACTGGACGCGGTTTTTTTAAACAGCTATCCGGGCACCATTTCCGCCACCCGCCAGCAAGCCGGGCGCGCGGGCCGCAAGGGCAATACAGCTTTGGCCATCCTCGTCGCGAGCGCCAATCCGCTTGACCAGTACATCTGCCAGCATCCCGGCTACCTTTTTGACAACAATCCCGAACACGCACTGATCTCGCCCGACCACCACGAGATCCTGCAAAGCCAGTTGCTGTGCGCGATCCACGACCTCGCCCTGTTGGATAGCGAAGGATTTGGCAGCCTCGGCAGCGAACACATTTTCCCTTATCTAGAAGTTTTGGTCCGTGAAGGCAAAGCCCGCAAAATTGGCAACAGATATGTCGGCGTTTTGGATGCCTATCCGGCCGCGGAAGTATCGCTGCGCAACATTTCCGAGCAGGTACAGATCCTCTCCGCCGGCGAACAGATCGGCTGGGTGGACGCCGCCAGCGCGCTCTGGATGATGCATCCGAACGCGATCTATCTGGACAAGGGCGACACCTGGATCGTCCGGAACCTCGACCTTAAAGAAGGCAAGGCGGAAATCGAGCCGATCTCCGTGAATTACTTCACCCAACCTACGCGCGACACCGAGATCGAATGCACGGCCCTGATGAACCGCCAGCCCTGCCAGGGAGCGGAAAAATACCTCGGACGGGTGAAGGTCACCACCACCATCACCGGCTTCAAAAAACTGAAATTTTACACCCAGGAAGTCATCGGGCGCGAAGCTCTGGAGCTGCCGCCAACCCAGCTGGATACGGTGGCCTGGTGGATCGGAATTTCGCCGGAAACCGTGGCCAAAGTCAAAGCGCAGGGACTTTGGAACACCGGAACCAACGACTACGGCAAGGACTGGGCCAAAATCACGCGCCAGATCCGCGAACGCGACAGATTCCTTTGCCAGCACTGCGGAGTCGTCGAAACCGAAACCAATCACCACGTTCATCACATAATTCCCTTTAAGAAATTCGCCACAGCTGATGAAGCCAATGCGCCGGAAAACCTGGTCACGCTTTGCGCGCGCTGCCATCGCCTGGCCGAACAGAACGTGCAGATGCAAAACGGAATTTCCGCACTCGGCTACCTGCTGGTCAATCTTTCCCCGTTTTTTGTGATGTGTGACCGCAAGGACATCGACGTTTTCGCCGAGGACGATTCACCCCTGGCCGGCGGCGATCCCGTCGTTCTCATCTACGACAACATTTCCGGCGGCATTGGACTTTCCCGCAAACTTTTCGATTTGCATGACCGCGTTTTGGCGGCGGCTTTGGATTTGGCGGAAAAATGCCCCTGCAGCGATGGCTGTCCTTCCTGCGTGGGTCCCGTGGCGGAAAACGGAGTCGGCGCCAAAGCCCATGCCATCGCGATTTTGGAACAACTTGTGGAAAGGGATGGTAAATGATCGAAACCATGGAACGAAACATTTGCGCAAGGAGGCGAAAATGGCGGAATTGAGTTTTTGCGGTGTCAACTGCGCTGCGGAATGCCACGCTTATAACACGGATTGCGAGGGTTGCCTCGAATTGGACGGAAAAGTTTCCTGGGCTGCGTTCTACGGTAAGGAATACTGTCCCATCGTGGAGTGTCTGCGCGCCAAAGGCTTGAATTCCTGCAGCGATTGCGGGCTGGCGCCTTGCGACGTTTGGATCCTCACCCGTAATCCCAAGGCTTCGGACGCGGAATTCCAGGCCGACATCGAGCGCCGGCTGCGCAACCTGGAAGAAAAAGCCGCAAAACAAAAACAATAGAAAAAGTCGAATCCTTTTAATTCCTATCCACGCAGTGGAATTTTAAGCAGCTATCCGGCCTTAGCTGCGGTAGGAAAATCTCCTGATATTTTCGTGATTTTCTGGTGTTGCTGCTGTTTCCAAAATCACTTTTTCCGCTCTTTTCCTCCTTTCGATCAATACGGGATCAATACGGGATCATTACGGATGAAATCCGTATTGATCCCGTATTGATCCCGTAATGATAGAGAGAGCCAAGGCCAGAAGGAAAGGCTGGAAAAGGATTTTGGATACATCCGGGCAATTAAGGATAGATCCTGTCCTGATATCGAACTTCGAAAAGCTTCTGAACAGGCAGCTCGGCGGATGGCGTGTGATTTGGCGCAAATCCTGCTTGACACAAATCAATCCGTGTAAATGGATGAAAAATCGAAGCTGAAAGAAAAAGGATAAAAGCATCCATGTCCCCAAAAGCCATTTTGCTCGTTGCTGTCCTGTTTTCCGCGCTGGCTTTGGCGGCCGCGTCCGGAGAATGGAGCTCCTACACCGACCAGAAATTCGCCTACAGCCTGCAATATCCGTCGGATTGGCAGGTCGCGCAAAACGTGGAAACCGGCTATTTCGAGGTCCGCAACCAGCCCGACAAAGCCGCTCCCGCCAACACTTTTGCGGTGCAGGTGGCCGATCTCGCCGAAGCGGACCGGAACATGGACTTTTACGATTACATGGCCAAAAGCCTGGCGGATATGAAAAAAAGCCTGGAAAGCCGCGGTTACAGGAACATCCGCGTGCTCAGTTCCATCGCGGACACCTTGAACGGCGCGGTGGTACATCGGATCCAAATCACTTCGAACCTCTACGGCAACCTTACCGAGCAGACGCAGATCGTCCGCATCCGCCACGGCGACAAACACTTCACCCTCACCTGCAGCGGCGAGCAGGGCTATTATTATGATCTGGCAAAACCCGATTTTGAGCGCATGATCGCCAGTTTCAAGTTCAAAACGACACTGCCAGCTTACCTGAACGACTATATCCGCGTGCGGGCCGATCTGGACGGCTCGGACACCGTTTTTCACTGGACGGGCAGCGTTTTCGGCTGGGTGCCGGGTGAAAAACGCCGCGAACTCTTTTCCGTCGAGGGTTTTTACATTGTCCGCGCCCAAGCGATGGACAACGGCTATTATCTCTTGGGACGCGAAGCCGCTTTCTTTTTGGATCACCGTACTGGCCAGTTGCTCCAGACTTGGCGCAACCCCTATACGGGAAACGATGTGCCTGTCCTGCAAGTTTTTAACGACCCGGTCAACCAGGATCTCACCTTCCCCGAGGACAATTTCCAACTATTGCCGATGATCCTGCCCAGCGAAAATCTCGGGGACATGGTGTCCTACCACAGCGAACTTTTCCCCTTCTATCCCAATCCCCTGCAGCGCAAGGATTTTCCGCTGAGTTCACAGAACAACAATTACCAGGCGGCCGAATTCACGCAATACCTCGCGTCCCGGGCCGACCTGGCAAATTCAGATCTGACCAGCGTTCCGGCCACTTTCACTTTCACCAGGATCTATCCCTGGCTGCCTTTCATGCTGATGGGCGAGCGATCCGGAAACGTGGTCATGGTCTGCCGCGGACGCAAGCTGGAAAACGGATTTGACGACCTGCCGCAATACATCAAAGACCAGGTCAAACAAAACAAACCGGAGTTTTCCTCTGCGCCGGAAAACTACACTCAGCCAAACGAAACGATCTGGTCCTATTTCAAAAAACAGGCGGAAAACGCCGCCGGAACGACCGTGGACGTCCCGGAACCCTGATCTGGCGATGTGAAAGAGCTACATTTTTACAGGAGAATCTGATGAAAAATACCTTCTTCCTTTTCGCGTTCTTGCTTTTGGCCTCGCTGCTGGCGGCCCAGGAACTCAATCCCTATATGAACATGATGCACAGCTCGCGTTGCGCCGACGGCAACCTGAAAGTCCGTTGGGACGACATAACCGGCAATTTTTTGGGCACGCAATGCTTTTACAGCACCAACGGCGGCAACTGGCAAAACGCCGCTGTGGAGCAGCTGGAAGGCTTGCAGCTACAGGCTTTGGTGCCTTACAATTGGGGCAATGTGCTGCGCTACAGGCTGCGCACGGAACTGACCTACATGAACGAAACGCTGGTCTACATGCAGACTCCGTTTTTAAACGCCGATGCCTTCCCGCCCGGCTACAACGCCATGGGGCTGATCGGAACCGACGCCACTGGCGATTCAATCACGGTTTACGACGACATTTTGGATTTCACCGATTCCTGGTGCGCCGCCACTCCCAACAAACTTTATTCCGCCCTGGCCAACGTCGCGGGCAGTTTTCCCACCATGAATTCCCTTACTTCCTACAATGTTTACGCCACCGTGATCGCCAATCCGGAAACCGTGGCGGACACCCTCGCCTACGCGATGCTCTACACTTTCAACATCCCTGGCGTGATCTCCCCCGGCCTCTACAAAGTGACGATGGACGACACCGGGATGCCTTTCTATGAAAGGATCGGCGACATCCAAAGCCAGGTGCAGGGCGGAAAACTTTACCTCGCCTGCAATCTGGCCGACCTCACCGGCGACCCGGACTTCGGCCCCTGGCCCAACCTGGTGAACGCGCTCACTTTCACCAGCGTCAGCATGCGCGCGGCCTACAATCTCAGCACGATGGAAATCGAATTTGGCTTCGGAGATTACAGCACGCCGGCACTCGTGATCTTCCAGAACAACGTCTACGATTACGACATGAACGCGCTTCCCCTATGCCAGAACCTTGTTGTCAACGAAGCCGATAACATGGTCAGCTTCGATTATTGGGATCCCAACGGCGATTTTCCGCTCACGGCGCAATTCGTGATTACGGACGGACCGACCATCGACCTCGAGCCGCAAAGTTACGATTATTCCCAAAACGTAGTCTACACCGCGGTTTTGCCCTATCTGCCGCAAACAGGATATGTCCTGCTCAGCGATAACGGATTGGACATGGTACAATACAATTACGATGGATCCGCCGTCGAGGATGGCGAGCTGGCGCCTCCCGGTTTGGCTTGCCAGATGGACAATCCCCTGCGTTTGGGCGCCGCGCCTTTCTCCATCAAACTTTCCGGATTAAACAGATCGCCTTTGCAGGTGAACGTTTTCAACATGCGCGGCCAGAAGCTCGGAACCATCTACTCCGGCGGCGTTGCGCGCGATGAACTGGAGTTCAGATGGGACGGCAAAGTCAACGGCAGCTCCTTAACCAGCGGGATCTACTTTTTGCGGGTGCTGCAGGACGGCCGCGCCCTCGCGCGTAAATTCATCCTCACAAAATAACAGGAAGCGCTGCCACGTAATGTTTATCGACCATGCCAGAATAACTGTCAAAGCAGGAAACGGGGGCGACGGGGTCGTTAGTTTCCGGCGCGAAAAATTCGTCGCCAAAGGCGGTCCGGATGGCGGCGACGGCGGCCGCGGAGGTTCCGTCATCGCGGTTGGCGACGAAAATGTGAACACCTTGCTCGACTACCGCTACAACAAACTGTTCAAAGCGGAAAACGGCAAGCCCGGTTCCGGAGCCCGCAAATCCGGTCCCGGCGGCGCCAACGTCTATCTGCGCCTGCCTTTGGGGACCGAGGTCTTCCGTGTCGAAGAAGACGGCAAGAAGTTCAAGATCGCCGACATCACCCATCACAACGAAGAACTGGTGCTTGCCCGCGGAGGCCACGGCGGCAAGGGAAACAGCAATTTCGCCACTCCCACCAATCAAGCCCCGCGCCACGCCACTCCGGGAAAACACACGCACGTGATGGAACTCGAACTGGTACTGAAACTGATGGCCGACGTGGGTTTGGTGGGCTTTCCCAACGCTGGAAAATCGACTCTGTTGAGCGTGCTTTCCTCCGCCCGGCCCAAGATCGCCGATTATGAATTCACCACCTTGGAACCCATGTTGGGCGTGGTGCGCGTCAGCGATTACCAGTCTTTCGTGATGGCGGATATCCCTGGAATCATCGAAGGCGCCCATCTCGGCAAGGGGCTCGGACACCAGTTCCTCCAACACATCCAGCGAACCAGCATTCTGCTTTTCCTCATCGAAGCCGGATCTCCGGATCCCGTCAACGCCTTTCGCACCCTGCGTTCCGAACTCTACCTTTACGATCCCTTCATGGACAAAAAACCCTGCCTCGCAGTGATCAGCAAACTGGACACCGTGCCGGAAGACGAACGCGAAGCCCTGACCGAAGCGATATCCGCGCAATTCCGCAAAGAGTTCGGAGTCTCGGTGCTGCCCATTTCCTCGGTGGGTCAGATCAATCTGGAGGAATTGAAATACCGCCTTTTCCGGATGTTGAAAGAGCAATGACGGACAAGCTCTTTACCTGGCTCTGCCTTAAATCGGCGCCGGGGCTGAAACTGCGGTCCGCCTTGGATCTGTTGGGCAGATATCCCGATCCGCAAGCCTTTGTCGGCAATCCGGACCATCCCCTTTATTACGATGAAAGCATTCATCCGTCGGTCAGAGAGCATCTGAGCGCGGCGGTTCCGCATCCGCGTTGGGAACAGATCAGCAAACTTTGCGCGCATTACGAGATCAAGACACTCTGCTACGGTGAACAGGACTATCCCGCGGGCCTGGCCGAAATCGTCGCGCCGCCCTTTGTGCTGTATTACCGCGGCGATCTGGCAAAAGCGCTGAAACAGATCTGCCTGGCCGTGGTTGGCACGCGCAAACCCACTTCCTACGGCCGGGAAATGTGCGCCAAACTGCTGGCTCCGGTCTGCAAAAACGGCGTCACCATCATCAGCGGAC
>ENA-UOWO01001121-UOWO01001121.1-activated-sludge-metagenome-genome-assembly--contig:-NODE-1121-length-36791-cov-12.060105_pt1 | contig 36791 bp, 39 predicted proteins | sample MGYA00238148_ERZ761564 | MGnify/ENA primary metagenome ERZ761564 (study PRJEB28885, sample SAMN05720194) | activated sludge metagenome | isolation source: Anaerobic digester | place: USA... | reverse complement strand
TTGTATAGCAAGATGTAACAGGTTATGCAAGAAAGTTGCATAACTCGATACATCTTTCAACGCCCCATCAAGCCGTTGTCCACAAGGTAACTTTCGATGTCGTCGCGGCACCGATCAGACGATGCCGAACCGACTATTTCTATACCTTTGTTGTTAAGATCGTCGATAAGATTAACCTCGGCGATAAGCATGTCCTTATACTGCTCTGCAGTAAGATCAATGTTCATCTCCTGCAGTGTCTCAATCAGCACAGCACCATAATCGAGCAACCCACCCAACTTGGCACGGACATCCTCTTGGTTGTAATAAGTCTGAAGAATGTTGCTGAGTTCACGGGAACACATCTGCTGAAGTTCTTGTTCATACTTTGTAATATCCATAGTCTCACCTCATTACGCCTGGATCTATAAAGGGTTCAATGTACCTAACAACTGCTCCGAAGACAGTATCAAAATCAGGTTTCTCAACATCGCCGTCAACCTTGAACTTGTCATAAGCGTGACGCAGTTCATCTATACGATTGATGAGACCGTCGAAGGTCCCGATCTCTCTGCCCACCTTGACCAGTGCATCATTTACTTTGGCAACATCCAGCTCGCAGACCTTGGAAATGTAATACACATCCAGCAGGTCTTTGGAACGGCGGAATATCTTATCGCCGGATAACGCACTGAGCTTATCAGCGATCATCTGTTCTACGACAGCACCGTGGAAAACGAATTCGCCGATCTCATAAACGCGCGACATATATGACGGACGGTTAACATCCATATCCATATAGGCGGCCACTTCAGCCTGATCCGGGAGAAAGAACTCAAAGCCTGCGGATTTACCGTCACCGTGTTCACGGAACTGCCTGACCGTAACATCAAGTCCTGCACTGTCCATTGCCCTCTGGATGGAAGAAGTCATCTGAGCAGAAGTAGGTTCCGTGTCAGAAATCCAATTCGCATCCATGTCTCTCGTGTGTCTCATTGCTTCAAAATCCGCACCAGACAAAAAGGCTCTCAATACCATAGAGCCTTTGTAGTCGATCGGGATTCCTGATTTGTAGAGCGCTGTCATTATCTGATACATCAGCGTCTCGTTATCGTGAAGTTTCTGCATACCAAATATCCTCCTTTTAATATGTGTAATACTCCAATGCCCAAATTGAATACTGCTCAAACTTTTCCTGCAGATGCGGCGGAATGACCAAGCCGTCAAAAGTGCAGTTGTGCTTGCAATGGTAATTACTCAACGCTTCAGTGATGCCCTGCATATCCAGCAGATCCTCATTCGCCAAAGCGTCTATCAATGTCCTGTTAAACTTTGTATATCTTAATCCGTCCGGAGTCTCAACGACATCCGATTCAGGGATGCTTTCTCCAATTACAACGACACCGCGGTATTCAGCTGCAAGTTCCTTTGGACCGTAGCAGTAAACGATGTATTCGTTATTCATACCAAGATATGATCCGTCACACATCAAAGCATTGTCCAAAGCCATCACAACATTGCCCAATTCATTGACAACATCGGTCAGCCACTCGCGTGTCTGGATATAACCTCCGCTCGTCGGCAGAACCTTCTTGTTATAGCCGCGATCCTTCGACGGAAGAAGAGATAACGCACGACGATTCAGAGCATCTGCCTTGACCAGACGCTCAAGCATATTTATGACATATTCAGGCGGACCTCGGCGACCTGATTCCCAGGCGATCAAAGTCTGTCTGGGGATGCCGTATCGTTCCGCGAACTTAGTCTGATTTAACCCCATCATTTCTCTTAAAGTCTTTACATTTCTCATAAGCCAGATTTCTCCAAAAATACCTCGAAACGCAATAAAATTTCTACATTTTGTATACATTGTATACAATTTTTACGGAAAAGTCAACTATATATAGTGCCCCAAATCGGGCGGGAACCCAAGATGTTGTGGGTGGTATTTTTCAAGCTGATTTTTGCACAAAATAGACGTTTTTTTCTTGTGCAAATGTCACTTCAAAAACACATTTTCACCCCCGAATCATCTGAGCAAAAAAAGTGCCCGGATCCATGTCACAAAGGTCGTTATAATTCGAGATAGCAGGACTGCGTTTTGACTTACCCTGGAGTTCAAATCCGCGATGGCAAAAACTGTAATGATCGGACAGATAATTTGCAATATCTTCAGTGTCCGTCACAGCCTCGGGAAGCTCCACTTCAGTAGGCAGCTGCATAAGGTCCAAAAGAGCCCCCGGACGATGATGATAATAGTCTCTGATATGATCGTCTCTATGCTCAATGCTCAGTCTCTCATAATGCAGAGGATTCATCTCGATCGTCTTCGCCTGCTCAGCGACCGGCATACCGTGGACCTTTTCCAAAGCCTCGCCAATGTCAATATCCCATTCAATGTCAACGGCTCTCATATCCCATATCCTTTCTTCTTATCTGCTAAAGCAGTTCTTATCGGAAAACAGTATAACTCAAAGCATCTTCAATTCGCCGAGTAACCTGGGCTACTATCTTATCCAAAGCAGCATTGATAAGGTCAGTTTTTTTGTCAGAGCGGACATGATCCGCTATATCCGCCCCACTGACATAAAACTCATACGAACGCTCTTCTTCAACACCTGTACGCAAAGTCACGAGTACACCCGGAATGGTGTCTTCAGAGAAAGGCTTTTTGATCTGAGCCTTGGTGATGCACTTGAGGTCTCCTGTTATCAAACCGTTGTCGATCGTAGAAGTGAAATCGACAGGGTTAGGATCACCGTATCTTGAGAACACAGTGTTGGTAAGAGAAAGTGCATAAAGGCAGTCCATACCGTCGATAGGAACGACGCAAGAGTTAGACTCAGTCCTGCCTAACTGCTGGGCGTATCTTTTGTGTAAAGGCATATTATCCTCCCGACTTATTTCATAAGTCTCTGTTCTTGGATTTTGTGAACGGCGTTCAGTATCGATTGTATCAGGTTGGGATCGTCTTTATCAACGCGAAAGCCCTGCCAGCTATGGTGGGTATCGTTGATGCCGTTAAGGATCTTAATACCGTTCATACCGGCCTTATTCATTGCAACAAGATTGTCTGTCAGGTCATCAACCAGGAACCAATCACCGGCTTCACGATTAAGCTGCATAGCCTTAGGAACACCGCAGGGAACGAAGAAGCGTTCTTCGATGTCGGGTGTGTAATAATCAACCCATCCGTTTTTCTCATTCAGAGCGAATCTGGAATCGGAAAGGAAGGAGGACATTATCCCGACGACGATGCCGAGTTCTTTCTCGTGCTGATGAAGGTAGTTGACGGCTCTTACGACATTCATGTGCGGAGGCAGATCGGAGAAGTAACCTTCTCTGTATAAATGCTCCGCGTGGAAATGTTGTTTTCCGAAAATAGAGCTGTGATAAAGCTCGCCCAGACTAAGAAACTTTGCCATCGTACCGTCCATGTCAAAGAGGATATGGGTGGCATAGTTTTTCGGAGCGTACCTGAAGCAACAATCGGATTTAATTGTATCGGCGTTAGTTGTTAAAAGCGACAAATCGGTCGTATCAATAAAGTGCATAAGTTTCCTCCGTTAAAGTGAAAAAGTGTCTCCTCGGAATTAAAAGTTTCTTCCGGGAATCGGCTGAACCTGCTGCTCAAGACTGGGCATCAGAGAACGCCAATTATTTACGAGCCAACGGATCTCGCTAAGCTGGTCCAATTTTCTCAAATCGTTCAATGATCCGAGGCGGTATCTCATCTCTCCGCCATCGGGATTGAAACGGGTGAGCTTCATCAGAAGCACGGGACTGTCCTTGTCGTTCCTGACACCGACGGCTTTAACACCGGGAGTGTCTGTACCGAACCATCTGGTCTCGCCAGGGAACATATGCTTGACTGTGCGGAATAACTCTGTCGCAGCCTGCTCATATTCTGCTTCGGTCTTGCTTCTTACCTCTCCCTTAGGTCTGTCGATGACCTTGTCAAGATCAGGCATCTTAAAATCTCTCATATCCAGCCTCCTTAAAGTTCCTTATCCGACAGGTGGGATCGTAAGACCTCAGCCTGAGGATTGTGTAGTGCCGCCTTCCGTGGCAGCAGCAGTTTCTGCAGTAGTAACGGGTATTATGATACCGCCTCCGGATGCCGATGTCTCGGTAGTGATACCAGACTCGGTAGGAGTAGCAGTGCTTACATCCGTACCCGAACCTTCAGGCGTGTCAATCAAGCTCTGAACTTCCTGGACATCGTTCTCATTGAAGTCCATTATGAAGTCTAATGAAGTGTCGAGATACTGAATTTCAAACTCGTCCCAATCACGGTAGTATTCATAGAGGATCCAGCCTGTTTCAGAACGGCCGCTGTGAATGGTGGCGTTCTCGATCAGGTCGCCTCCGATACCGACTGTATCATAAGCCTGAGTAGTACGGGTAACTGACAACTCTTCATTGTCGATATAGCATCGGATGTCTGAAGGTTTGAAGTTCAGATCTTCGTCACCGAGATTGGTGATCGACACGTGTGCTTTGATGAGATTGTGGGCATCATAAACGACACCTGACCAATCGACCTGTTCCCAAGTGACAAGCTCGACGGCATCAACACACATCTCAATACCTCCATCTCGCCCCGTTTCACCGATGTCATACGAAGAGTATCGGTTGTCAGCTGCACGGGATGAAGTCTCGCTCGGATTCGATTCAACCGGCTCGGACTTCTTTTCTCGGACAGTACACGCTGCAAGAGAGAACAGCATTCCGAGAGACAGTAAAACTGCAATAACTTTCTTGGTTTTCATACAAACTTTCTCCAATTCTTTAGGATAGATTTTCCTGAGCAGATAAGAAGAACGCATTTCGCATCCTTCCCCCTCGCTCGTGTTGGTCAAGTGTCTTTCCACACCCGTAACTGATTGTCCATTAGTCTATTCACCTTTCTGGAAAAATAAACACGCTCAGGACACCTTTTGTCCCTTCCTTATCAGTCGCTCCTGGCGACGGATCTCGGAGTCGATCGCTGCCCACTCCGCTTCCATATCGCGTGGACCGATTGAAGCCACTTTGTCGTGACGGCTTTCCTCGTTCTTGTCTTCGGAAGTTATGATAAACTCCCACGATTCAGCGTCATACGATAATAAGAATGTATCGGGTACCGTGCCGGGAAACAACAGACTCGCAGGATGCCAAAAGGCACAGCGTTTGTAGTGTCCCGTGTCAGGCATGTGAATGAGTACCGACTTGGGCGGTTCCCCGTTCCTGCTGAAGCGGTATGCGATGTCGCACTCTCTTATTCTGATCTTGCCATATCTTTTCTTTTCTGGCATTGTCATTCCTCTTTCTACCTGCCAAGACAACAGAGCAGTGAAACTGCCTCGTTGGCAACATCGGGATCAAAGTCCTCGCTTAACTTGGCAATGGACTCTGCCTTTAACTTACCGCTTCGTATTGCGGCGATTCTGACTGCCGGTGCATCGTCGAGAGCAGCAAGCTCTACGACGGAAGCAGGGCAGTTGGGATTCTGGATAATGTTGCAACGCACTTCAGCGTTCTCTGAAGACAGATATGCTACTTTGAGCCTGGTAGGATTTGTAATCTCATTAGCAACCATAATGTAGCCCTCCTAATTAGTGCATAAAGTGTGAGTTTTTGCGTACAGCGTTACATCTTACAGTAATCTTACAGTAATCTTATAGTAATCCTACAGTATGCTGGTTTAAGTGTCTCAATCGCAGATTGTCAAACCGAGTCTGACAGCCCCGCGCGATAGCGCCACTATAGCGTCGCCGCACACTCACTTCCGTCTGCGTGACTGAGGGCTTAGTCTTAATCTTATACGGTCGGATCAAGCCCCTGAACCAGATCGCTGATGGACATTCCCTCGCTCGGCAGGTATCTCGGATCAGTCAGCGTCAGGATAGTCGAACCTTTGTCGTTTTCGGAGATTGTCCAATCGGAAATCAGCACGGCGACGACGAGGAAAAGGTTGACAACAGACTCTATTGATGAGATACGGAAGTCGCACGCGACCTGGTCATAAGTCTTATTGGAGAAGTCGGCAAACGCCCTCATAAGCTTCTTGTCGAACTTCATTGTCGGCAAGGACTGAGCCATGACCAGCTTGGCCGTGATGGCATCTGTCTGGGACAGTTTCAAGCCCGGTGCCTGGCTGACAAAAGCCTTAGCAAACGCAGGGATATTGTTGTAGTTCAGTACTGCGTAATCAAGTACGGATCTCAGCGGTGCAGCCTGGTATTCTGGATCGACCTTAGCCGCGTGTAAGAGGTAAGCAGCCCATTCTGAAGGTGCGCTGTGAGCCCTCTTTTCTGCGATCTCGCTCAGTTCCATAGCCAATGGCATCGATACGATCTCGTACTGATTACCTTTGTCAGTCGGTCTGATGAGAGGCACTGTCTCTCGCTTGAGATAGATGGCGAGGTAATTGTCCAGGTCACTCTTCGAGAAGACGACCGGAGCGTGAGTGAGCCACGCCTCCGAGATACCGAGAATCTCGGCAAAAGACTTGGCCTTCTCGGGTGAAGTCTCGGGATAAGCCCTCGTCATATCGGTATAGGCGTGTCCTGCTGTTTCAGGATCATGGCCCATTTTGGTCATCAGAACCTTGGGGGTTGTACCCGTCAAAGCTCTAAAGTATTCGAGGAAAAAGTAATTCATTAAACAAGCTCCTTTCGTTATGCCCCCGGTCCCGTTTTACCTTCAACCTGGGACATGAATGCTGCAGCCTTCTGGGCACGGACGCGTTCGAGGCAGAGATCGCCCCAGTCCTTGCAGTATTCCTCTTTTCCTTTTGTGTACTTCCTCGGTGTCTTCGGAGGAGCGTACTTTGTGACCTTATATCTGGTCTGCAGTAACGCTTCCAACGAATCCATAGCAGACATTCCCGTCTCATCGTTATCCAGGGCAAGAACGATATGCGTTATGTCCGGATGAGAGTCAAGAGCATTTCTCAGAGCGTGAGGTACGACGGTGTACTTACCTGCTGCACCCTCAAGCGAAATGAACGAAAATGCGTTCCAAGTTCTGCCCTTCATCTTCTGCATAGTCAGGTATGAGAGAGCGTCAACGACGGACTCAAACACGACGATCAGGTCGGACCTGCCGGAGAAGTAAGAAGGGAGATAATGTTTGTGATCCGAGTGCGGAACATCCTTTGCTGGGAAGCGTTCCTTACCCGTAGCCTGGTCAACAACAGGAGTGAGATACTTGCAGGTTGCTGCCTTTGCTTCGCCAAACTCGTCCCTCGCGACGAACACTGCGTTATGGAAGTAAACGACCGCACCGTCGCTTTGTCTGGTGAACGGTTCGTTAGACTCGTAGAGCAGCTCTCGATCGACGAAATACTGAAGCACTTCCTTGTCGATGCAGCGTCTTCCGCAGAGGCCGTTCTTCAGCAGGTTGATGGCCGGAGAAGCAGGCGGTAAGTGGAATCTTCCGTCATCGTTAGTCTGGACCTGAACCAGAGCGTTTCTCTCGTTACGCTCCTGAATACGAGCCTCGATCTTGGCTGCGCGGTCTTCATCGTTGACGCCCATAACCTGTTCAAGACGGGCCTGAATATCGCCGCTGAGACTCGCGCCTTCGATCTTCCTGACGTAATCCCAGGCACCATAACCGGACATACCTCCGGCATTGTAAAACCAGACATTCTTTGACTTGGTATAGACGAAAGACGACATCAGGTGACCGTCGGGAGCTTCGACATCAGTATAAGTGTCGGAGCCCGACTGACGGTACGAATAACCTAATGCGTCAAGGTAATCCAATAATGGTAAGCTGTGCAGATCTGAAGCCCCAAATGCCATAGTGCTGACACCTCCTTAAAGCGTTTCCTAGAGCGATCAGTCTCCCTTTGCGAGCCAATCAAAAAGGGCGTTGCTCTTGCCCACGAGAGTAGCGAGACCGAGCACCGCGTTCATGTCAGAAATGGACATACCGGATGCAAGCAGTTTGCGGGAATCCGATGCCAGATCACTAAGATCCTTGGCGGAATTAACACCGATCTTTCTCAGTGCACGAACGAGTGCAATCTTCTTTTCAAAACCCATAACAAAATCCTTTCCGTGCTCTTTTGGCAGAGCACCAAACAAAAATTAGTGCCCCCGGAGGTATCGCCCCCAGGGGCTAAAACTGTGCTTTCTTCTTATTTACCACAGCCGTTCAACATAAGTATAACCTGTTCCGAAAAAACCCGTCAAAACGGCGTGTCAATGCCTTATCCGACATTATGAGCCGCCGCTGCTTCAGGGTTCGCTCTTTCAGCCTTGAGCTGCTGCGCAAGAGCCTTCTCTTCATCGGTTGCACCCGGTATCGACGCGATGGCATCGGGGTTGGAACGGATAGCAACCTCACGAAACTCGGGGTAGGTACGAGCGTAGTTCCTGATAAGGAAAGGCTCACGCTCGATACAGCCTTGGATGATGTCCGAGGGCGCTTCAGGCCAGAGCAGAACAGCGGACGGAAGCACATGACAGGCAGTAGCACCGACTGTGTCGGAGACAACAGGAAGGTTGCCGATGAGGTACGGTTCACGGGACACTGCGATTTGCGCGAGCTCGTCTGCAAAACCCTCGAGAGAGAGGATTGTACGAGGTGACATGGTGATAATGCCGGACAACTCTTCCGTCGGAATAAATCTTGCCGGGATATACGCCAGAGCGTCAACTCCGCCTGTATGGAACGCTAACATAGCCAACTCCTGGGTAAGTTCTCCGGGGTACTGAGAGATCAGGGCAGGCTTCTGTCTGATCGCTGCTTCCCACTGAGCAGGAGTAGCATCTTCCCAATCGACGATGCGTTCAGGATCCCATTCGATGATGCGGTCACGGACTTCTGGGATCGGGTTCTTGATGTCGCCTAAGGAGCGGGGATTAACCCGTTGTTCGAGCAGAGCACGCTGCCATTCTTCAGGCACCGCAGGGAGACCTCTCGCGATGGAAGGATCTCTCAAGAAGTAAGCTCTGAAGCGAGCGGACTGTGCAATAAACTGCTCCTCATCCAGATTCATCGAAGCCATCGCCTGACGCTCAGCGGCGGGGAGGTCGTAGTCGTTCAAGACGAACTTGGCAGGAGAATCACGGAGAGCGTCCCACGGAGTAGACTCCACTTCGCCGTAAGTAACCACGCCTGTACCCTTGGTTAGATACATTGCTCCGTCCTTCTTGAAGACGCGTGCGTTAGGGTGATAGTCCGAATAGACATCGCATCTGGCAGGATAGTTTTCCGGATGCTCGTCTATCGTCGGTGCGGCGTATTCGTTGCGGTCGTGGTACACACTCGGCTGCTGTTCCTTTAAGCTGCCTGTGGTGGTAGGCATACCCGCCATTGTCGCCTTCGCCTGGGATATAGACTTACCCAAGGAAAGCAGTTCGGCATCCGTGTATCCGGCTCCGAGATGGACATTGCTGTAAGGCAGAGCCTCGACATAAGCAGAGATGATGGGCTTGAAGCTGGCGACATCGCTTCCGTTTGCAAACTCCATATTATCGAATACGAAAGTATCCTTGATCTCATCGGTAAAGACGAAAGCCTGACCTACGACCTTGCCGTTCCTCTCGATGACAACGCAGGCCGCAAACGGATCGGAAGTGTACTTCCAACAGCAGGACTCACCCGCCCCGTTCCAATGCTGACAGCACTGTGTCCATTCACCGACGGCGAAGTTACGGTAATCATCTGCGCGGAGCATATACATCTTCAGAGGACCTGAAGTGACACAGACCTCTTTACCGCGGATGGCAATGCAGTTATCCGAGAAGCTGTAGTGATAAGCCTGTTCAAATTTGCGTGCTTGGTCAATGAATCTGCCCATCGTAGTAGCGGTAAGGATCTCTCGTGCGGACTTATTCGGATCCCAGACAGTAGCGCCGAGCTGAGAAAAGCTCAGCGTGGAAAGGAGCTCTGCCAGATCCTCGGTGCGATCGCCACGATGCTTGTCATACCACTCGCCGAATCCTCTTGTGACAAGGGGAGGGAGCTGGAATTCAGTAATGTGAGTTGCAAGGAACGCTATCTGGTCAGCCTTGACCTTGGAGAAGTCGATGTGCGGTGCCAGAGCGTAGAGAACCTCCGATCCGAGCTGGGCAACAGCACCCAGAGACTTGATGTTGAACTTGGCTACGATGTTTTCGATATTGCTCTCGCCGGCAGCGACTTGGGCACGGAGATACTCGTTAAGAACTCTCGGTGCTCTGCGGAAAGAAGAAGCCTCGAATGCCTCTCTTGCCATGCGTTCAAAGTCAGCATCGATCGTAGTCCGAAACGCCTTATTGTTAAGAGCATCCGGTGTCAGGATCTTGTTAGGGAACTCTGCTTTGAAAGCACAGGCCTGAGCAAGAACCTCCTGAGGAGCACGGACACCGTTGGTGACCAGACGCTTCTCTGCAGCTGACCAAGACTGATAAGCCTTGACCTGGTCGATGGGAGGAGTGCCAGCCATCTTGACCGGATCAAGAGGTGGCTCGGCAAAGAACCAACGCAGACGGTTCATGTCACGGCCGATCGCGATCTTATCCCTTGTAGGCATCTCGGTATCCAGAGCAAGCTCGGGCGGGATGCAGAGAGCATCGGCGATGTGTCTGATGAGTTCCTCACGGTTAACATCACGCTGTTCAAAGTTACCGAACACGCGTGCCGAGTTGTTGTCGGCTGCAAATCCGAAATACATTCTAGCCATATCTTCGGCGGGCTGATGCAACAGATAAGCCTGGCGGACATCCTTCAGGTTGTCGTAAGTAATGGCTTCTGTCTGTCTGCCGTAAAGGGACCGTGAACACCAGATGGTGTTGGTCCCGGTGTCGTTAAAAGTTCCGATAAAGACTGACGGAGTCTCTGCAGTATTGAACTGCTCGACTTCCATCTCACCTTCCTCAGTACCGGCAAGGAGACGTTCATACAAAGTGTCCAACTCGACCGTGGAGTGGATGTCAAACAAACGCCTGTCTGCTTCACGATAAAATTGAGCGTACCTGGGCACGAAATTGGAGTCCTTCGCTTTTGTGTTAAAGATGATCATAAGTAATACCTCGTTTGATTAAATCCCAAGACAGGTAAGTCGGATTTGGATCTTTCTTACCTGCCCTGGAATTGATTGTTTACTGTCTGGCAGGAGCAGGGTTATCGTTAGGTTCGGGAGTCTCATCAATCAGGTCGAATACCGAAATGTTGATAGCCTCAAGTTCCTCTTGTGTCATCAGAGGATACTGTCTTGCGTTTTCGAGATCAGTCCTCTCTTCAGGGTTGGCAGTTGCATTCCTGTGTCTTCTTACGACACGCTGATTGGTCCTGTCTCCGGCAGATCTGCCACTGCGGTTATGAGCAGCTTCGGCTGCGGCGGCGGCCCTTGCCGCTTCGGCGATCTGGTTAGCGACACGGGGATTGAAGTCATAAGGCTTCTGCAGTAACGAGTACGCCTGTTCGACATACTGATTCTGGAAGGTCTCATAATTACGGCCGGCAACCAGCTGATAAAGACCGGTCATAACGAGCTTCGTCTTGGCACGGGTAGCACCAACGAACCAGAGACGCAGGTTCTCGTCGTAGTCTCCGCTCCTGAATTCGAGTTCGTGCTTGTGGTAAAAGGCCTTATCGAACGAAGAAAGAGTAAGATAAGTTACATCCCACTCACGGCCCTTGGCGGAGTGTACCGTGGTAAGACAGATACCTTCGTACTTACCTTCACGACGGAAGGTGTCACGGGCACCGTAGAGCTTGAATGTGCGGAAGAAGGACTGAAGTTCCTCATAGTTACGGTTCCTCTTGACGGTGTCAAGGAAAGCACGGTAACAGGCATCATACTGTCCCTCATCGTCGATGTTGTCCAGCGCTTCCGCCTTCTCGATAAAGCCTGCATAATCACGGGCTTCCGGGAAGGTGAAGTTATGAATAACATCTTCGATCTCGGCGGGAGGGGCATTCTGCAAAGAGCCGTGCTCCATCGCATTAATATACGCTGCAATACCGACAGTGCCTTCACCCTGCCACGCTTCCCAGAACTCGCATATCGCTTTGACTCTGGAATCATTGATATACGGTACCGGATTACAGATGGTAGCAGGAATACCACGCTTGGAAAGTTCGGCAGCAAATCTCTCGATCTCATCCTTGTTACGCGTAAGGATCGCAATTTCGTGGGACTTCACACCGTTAGCGAGATCCTGTTCGATACCGTCGCATACAAACTTGATCTCATCTTCCTGGGTATAGAAGCCTTTGATGACAGGAGCAAGGTCAGACTGCTTCGGCGTTACCAGAGGGGACTCGGTAGCACGCGCAATACGAAGGCCGTTGATGCGATTGGCCATATTAACGATCGGCTGCGGACAACGGCGGCAGGTGTTAAGGTTCAGGTCAGTGAACCCACCGAAGTAACGCTGGAAGTTGATCATGTACTCAGGTGTTGTGAAACGGAATCCGTAAATGGACTGCGAATCATCGCCGACTGCCATAAAGGACTTAAAAGCAGGTCCTCCAATCATTTTCTGTAGAAGTTCTATCTGCTTAATATCGGTGTCCTGGAACTCATCGACGATGATATGCTGGTAACCGAGGTTGTTATAGAAATCAGGATCCAACTCACCGAGTTTCTTGACGAGAACGATCTGGTCATCGAACTCGATATAGTGCTGACGCTCCAGCTCGCCCTGGTAGCGTACAAACATCGCTTTGATCTGGGACAGAGTACCAAACGGCACCTGCGGTTCCTGACCGGCCTTGAGCTTGGCGAACGCTTCGATCAGCGAAGAAATAGCCTGGTTCTTTGCCATAAAGCTCTTGCTGACAATGCTATCGGCATATCCGCTATACTTCCAATCGCGGATGCGGGGGAACTGTGCCAGGATGCGGTTGCAGATCTCATACTTAGTAGAGTCATCCAGAAGTCTCGGAGGTTCAAAGTATCCGAGAAGACCATAGTTAGCCTTAATAAGTTCCATACAGAACGAGTTGAATGTACCGCAGGTCATCTCTTCAGGGTTGAACTGCACACCAGCCTCATCACAATACTGCTTGATACGGGTAGTCATTTCCTCTGCACCGGCATTCGTAAAAGTGAGCAACGCGATCTTATGTGCCGGGACTCCCTCCTCAAGAAGATGCTTAACACGGAAAGCGACTACCAAGGTCTTACCTGCACCCGGACCTGCATTGACGCGGGCCTTGCCTTCCATAAAGTTAACGACATCCTGCTGTTCATTGGAGAGCTGAATGTTCTGGGACGGTGTGATGTCTCTCAGCGCATCCTGGGCAAGAGGCGGCTCTTCATAATTACAGATGGAGTTCATCGAGCACATTCCGCAATCGTCACCGGAGCAACGCGTAGCCGTAAGATCCTGGTGAGCATCCATATAAGACTGTGCTTCTCTCTTGGCAGCTTCATAAGAAATGTCAGCTGTCTTGAACACAGCATTGCCTGATTCCGAATACAGATGAAGAAAGTACGCTCCGGCAAGAGCGCTTTCGTCCTGCTTGATGCTGTTGGCATAAGACGCAAGACAGTATGCCTCAAGAGATTTCTCGTCAATGAGTTTCTTATGCTTGGAAGCCTTCACTCTGAGAGCATAAGTATCTCCGTCAGGTGCCTTGGCGATGAAGTCGGGCAGAGCCTTGACCGTGGTACCGAAGAAGTCAACTGTTGTTTCCTCGTCATAAGCAATACGCTCAAAGGTCCAGCCTGCTTCTTCTCTTTCCGCAAACCAATCCCTCATCATATCTATCTGTTCTTCGTACAGGCTCATATTGATAAGCATTTGGTCAAGGGACTCAAAGCGGTATCCTGCTGCAGTAAAGCGGGACAGCATCATTCCTCGAATATCGAGATCGTCTTCGTGCATCATATACGCGTCGATCGCAGCGCGTCTCACGGCACGGGCACGGATCATAGCATCGGATACTCGAACCGCTTCTGAAGTATGGTTAGGGCAGGAGTCCGATTTACGAAGGTCTGAAGATGTTTTCATTAATAATCCTCCAAAGTGTTATATGCAGCGGCAGGTAAGAGAAAGTTTGCCTATCTCTTACCCACCCAGCGTCTTAGATATTGTACAACTCCTCACAAATGCGGAAGAGGTCGTTGAGGACCTTTTCCGGGACATACATGCCGCGGTTGTTGATTGCGACTTGGGCTGCTTCAGGTTCGAGGAGTCCCCTGACAGCATCCTCATAAACTTATACTCCTCTCGATGCTATGAACTCGTCGAAACTCGCTTTTTCCTTGTCCAAAGACTCCTGTACCCAGGCGGTCTCTGTCTCCTGGATAGTATCCGGCAACGCCCAGAAGTCGAGCTTGTAGTCGCGGATCTGTTCAAGAGAGAACAAGGCTTCCATAACATGCGGAGACAGACGGTAGGCGGGAAAAACGCAGTTCCCGCTGATCTTAAATCCGCCTGTAGGGAAAGCGATCATCTGTTCCTGGATCCAATCTCCCATCGTATGGCCATTAAGGTCGTAGAGCGGGCCGACATTAACGAAGAAAGAACCGTACTGTCCGACAAATTCTCCGAAACTGCAGGAGAGATCTTCGTAAGGTGCGCCGTCCATCGTCTCAAGATACAGACCTAACAAACGCTTCTCATCACCAAATATATCGGGGAACATATCGAAGTACCCTTTAAGTCTTACCTTCTCACCGTAACAATCTACGATAATAGCTTTGTTTTTTTTATCAATCTCGTACATAATAGCCTCCTCCTTGGCCCCGCTCTGGTCCACGGTCTTTATAAGTTCCTGCATAGCAGGTTCATTGCTTCTGTCCATTAAGTTGTCACCCCTTGCTGCTTTTCGAGATAATCTCTGACATCTCTGATAACATCTTCAAAGTTTGCATGTTCAAGATCTATATCTTCGAAGTCGGTATCAAGCCTGAAACTGCAAATACCGCCTTTGTAAGAAGGCATTGCAGTAAGAGTATCGGCAAACTGCTTAGGAGTAAGTCCGAGCTCTTTTGCGGCTTCGATAAACGGTTCTTTGCCACCCATATCCTCAACACAAAAACCACCCTCGAAATCATCTTTGATCAAGGAACGATCATCAGTACCGACTTCACGGCACTCGATCTCTTCAGCGACAAAAGTAACGCCTTCGGATGTTGACCACTGAGGAGTGATGCGGTAACGGCCGTCATAACGATAAAGACAGCCGGGTTCATAATCCTCAAAATCGATCTCAAAGGATTCATTGTTCTCGGCCATCAGCTTCAGGAAAGCCTCATTGTGCTCATATCGGGAGTCCTTCGGATTTATGAGCATACCGTTCTCTCTCGCAGGTACAGGAATCCCGCCGAAATCCTCTAAGGAACTGTTAAACGCCCAACGACCGTCTCCGTAAAAATAGAGGCCGTCGTTACTCGGTGCAGAAAGGCTCGGATCATCCAGGTCCATAAGAACCTTATGCAGCTCGGAACTACCGTCCAGATAACCGGAAAGAACGTTGGAAAGAGGTCCTTTAGTCTCTTTCATATCCATTCCCGCTACACCGTACACAGCACACTGATAGAAAACAACAAACTTGGCAATATCACGCCAATGCTCAGCCCAAAATTGGTCAGAGAAATAGATGTGCCCCGTAGCACTTGAAACATTAGCCATAACCATATCCTCCTTTAAGGCTGTGTGTGTCTGTCTGACGACAGATAATCAACAACATCTTCTATTACAGGCGAATAATCTTCGTCGTTGTCAGTATCCACATCAGTAAGGCCTCCCTTGTAATCAGGGAGCTGACGGAGAACTTCTGCAAACACTTCGGGCGTAACACCTGCGTCAGATGCAGCCTGGATAAACGCCTCATCCTGCTGTTCCAGAAGATCGTCAACAAACGATCCTTCTTCAAATCCGTTCTCTATGCGGGAGCGACTGTCTAATCCGAAGTCCTCCGACTCACAGTTAAGGATCTCAAAACGGACTCTCTGCTTGAAAATCTCGTCGGGAATAAAAGGCTTAACCTCATATACGGCAGAGTAGCAGACTCCGCAATTCGGTTCGTAGTCCTTAAAGTCATAGATCATAGAAGCGTCTTCATGGGCTACGAGTTCAAGAAAAACAGCGTTGGTATCGCAATCCGAAATGTAGCCCGGAGAAACAGGACTCAAAGTGTAGAGACCGCCGCTGCTTCTAAGCGTGGTCTCAAAAGTCCAGCATCCTGAACCGCTGAACTTCAACTGCTGGTTCTCACTGTCCATTTCAAGACTCTGGATACCGTAAACACGATCCCAATGGAAATTCTTTACAAAATCGGCTATCTCCTGTTCGTGCTTTTCCCAAAAGCCTTCCGAAAAAGAGATGGTGCCGTAAGCATCAGATATACTTGCCATAATCAAACCCTCCCGATCTGTTGAGCCCTGAACTGCTCCAGGCAGTGTTCAAGCGTCATATTCAAGGTAACATGAGTATCCCATCCGTCGAACTCGTATCCGCCCTTGTAGTAGGGCGTGAACGAGAGTTCTTCAATCTCAAGAGCGTTCTGCTCCATCGTGGACTCGATCTGCTTACAGACAAACTCTTCAAAGTTCAAACAGTCGTCTCCGCTGAGACCATTCTTGTCCTCGAAATCATCGAGACCAACGATAACATCGGAAGGACTCAGTCCGGTAATGCGGTAATAGACATCATCCATTATGTCTTCAAAAGAAGCAGCCTGGACACCGTTCTGGGTATCCGGGAAGCGGAGTGTTGTAGTACCGTTCAGTATTGATTTGGTAATAAACCCTGTAACGATAATGTTAGTTCCTTTATTTTCTTTTTCCATGGTATAGCCTCCTCAACGCTTAATGTCGGGCGGACAAGGATGTGAGTTGACCATTTCCTCGAAACGCTCTTTGATGCCCGTGTTCAAAGCACCCTCGCCGAACAGGTACGAAGCGCCTGATTCCGGATCGACAAAGATGACATCCACATCCCACAACTGTTCAGCCTCTGCACCGCCCTCAACAGCATCGCTGTCGGAATAGGGATCGGGAGCCTGACCGTCTTTCCAATACGCATAGTATTCGTCCGACGCGACACCATTCCTGGCATAGCAGGCATCAGGTTCTCCGTACCAGGAACCCATATCCGCGAAGCCGTTGCAATGCAGATCGGCAGTAAAGTCACATATCTTATTCGGCTCTTCTTTGCATATCTCAAAACTGACCGTCTTATTGGCTTCATCATATTCGCCGGAACCGACATCCCAATCGTAACAGTATCTGGCATTCAGCATGTCGATGACCTGTTCCGGGGTAACGCCGATAAGCATATAACTTGAGTAGGCATTACTGTGGCCGTTAAAACCAGTGAAAAAACTCTCTTTAGTGACCATTACGCATTCCTCCTTTCTCCGAGTGCCAGGCATATTATATAGTTCATAGCACAAGTTCCGACTTCGCCAAGCGTAGTGACATCGGGATAAATACCCTCAGGCTCGGTAATACGGAAGCAGTCAATGTACTTCTCGATACCGACATAACCGAAAATGCTTATTTCGTTCTTTTCTTCTGCCATAGTTAACTCCTTCCGGCGTTAAGAAAACCCGCCGACAGCTCTTCAAAATATTCGACCAGCTCTTCAGCCATTGCCTGCTTCTGACACTCGTAGTCATACGCAAGTATCTCACGCTTACCGTAAGCACAACCGCTCTGTTCAGGCGGAATAGGCTTGGCCTGGGAAGCGGCAAGTGCAGTTTCATAACTGTTGATGCCTCGACGCGCAGCCAGACGGAACTCTGCGAGAAGCTCGGGAGCGTCACGCATGTCGATTGCACAAAGGGTATTGAGATTGACCTTCATCTGCCAATCTTCCTGTTCCGGAGCACGCTGACACAAAGGCAGGTAGCCGTCTATCATATTGTCTCCGAGGTTCCAGACGGAATAAGTAGAGTCGGGGAAGCCCTCGACCACGGTAAAAACACTAGTACAGCCATAACCGTTATCGTGTGATATCTGCATAACTATTACCTCCCTTGCATGTTTCCGATATGGGCTTCTGCTGCACGGACTTTCGAGAAGATGCAATCCTGAATGGTGCCCCACTCGCTGTCAGTGCAAGAGCTAAGTCCCGCATCGCAATCCTGGATGTGAACACCGGCTTGGGCAGCCGTCTTGTCTGCCCACAACTGTTTCAACTCACTTGAAACACTGTTATCGTCTTTCACTTCTCGCATCATCACTGCAAACTGAGCTTCCATGTCTTCCTGGGACCAGAGTTTGAAACCGCAATATCCCATAGAGTTCAAGAGATCGTACAGGGAATACCCGCTCTGGTCCACGGTCTTTGTAAGTTCCTGCATAGCAGGTTCATTGCTTCTGTCCATTAAGTTGTCCTCCCTTGATTCCTTTTTTCGCCAAATCAGCTCGAATCAAAACAATACCTCCTTAAAGCCGTTTTGGCTCAAATTGTTTTCCTTCTTATCTGCTACCGCCCTCTGCTCTGCGTCTTGCAGACGGGTGCTTAGATTCCGCAGGTCTGTTTTGAGAGGCCTTTACCCCGATAGGCAGGAAGTCGCCATAATCATATCCGCGGTAAGTAATGATGTACTTGCCGTCCCGCCTTGGTGCTAAATGCCAGGGCTCGACAAACATCTTATAAGCAAGCAGTAAGTTAAACAGACACGCCTGGTCGGCGACATAAAAAACGGAGGAAGCCTCGTCAAAAGTAAGCCCCTCTGAAATAGCGATCTTTCCGAGAACATCGCGTTCGCAGATAAGAGGAGATCCTATGGGCGGATAGGCACTGCACATAAGCATCTTTTTGTAGATGTCCGTGAAAGCCTCACCGTTATAGCCGAGTTTGGACCTCAGGTAGTTCTCCAGGCTTATCTCATCTTTCTCGGCAGCAAGGAACGCCATCGAGTAAGGTCGCGGAATAAGAGAAGTCGGCATGGGCTCGAAGCCGACAGCCGACATTTCAATCGCACGCAGACCGTCTTTGAGTTTCTGGGACGGTTCGATCAAGGTCAGGCCTTCTTCTTCAGGCTTGACCATGTGCGATAGGAGTTTGGAACCGATGTAGTAGTTGAAGGCTTTTCTGGAAAATATGACCGGCATATCGGTCAGCCAGAGCGACGAGATACCGAGTTTATCGGCGACCTCGCTGGCGTAACTCTTGTCCTTGCCCAAGAAGTCAAGGCAGCCGTCATCCCACTCTTCGTCAGGGACATCAAATACAAGCCCTTTACGGGATAAGAAATAACGGTAGTAAAAAGAGTTCATCCGAATTTCCCTTCTGTTGCCTTTGCCATAGCAACCCAACAAAGTTCATAGATAACCGAAACAGGATGTGTGGCAGTCTCGCGGGAGATAGCCAAGACACCGCCTGCAGCCAATTTGAGTATCAGATCCGAAGGTCTCTTTGCCTGGACAGCGGCTGAGAGTCCGGCGACCTGAGCATTAGCCCAATCGTGAGCAGCGGAAGCGTCAAGTTCGTAGAGCTTTTCCAACAGGATGTCGGACAGAGCATAAGCGAACTCATCACCCGTCATGTTGTTTTCCAGAAGTTTAACGGCAGTATCCCTGCCGTCGCAAAGCATTTCATTTATCTGGTCTAATTCACGAAACTTCATTAAGTTCTCCACCTTTCTGCGAGTTTGCCCTCGGGGAAGCCGGGGTTCTCGATCATATATAGTGCCAACGGCATAAGCTCAGGAGCCTTTTCGACAATGAAATCGCATACACGGTTTGCCAGCTGTCCCTTAACGCTGTAGTCAAGCATATATAAGCAGTCGTCAACACCGAACTTCTCGGTGTCGATCGCATCGAATACTTCGTCAGCACTCTGGTTGAGAGTGTGAACCGTAGAAGCCTTGACCGGGATTATGCCGAGCCAGGTAAGAGCACTATTCTTATACGGGGAGTCGCTCTGAACGATCCAAAGCCTAAGGAAAGACGACGGATCAATGTCTGTGTCACGGGCTTTGAATTCGGCACAGGCAGCAAGAGCAGCGCCGCCGCAGGCAAGAGTACCTGTCTGAAGATACTTGGAGACCACCTGCTTCCACCAACGGACATCGCCCCACGCACCGTTCTGGGTGACAGGGCAGGTTGCGAATATGTGAGAGGCAAAAGCACGAGCCTCGTCAGCATAATGATTAAGGATATTCATACAAGTATTTACATCACCAGCGTTCATGTGCGACCTCCCATCCCGCCTGTCTGTTCAGCCTTGATCCAAAGAGCGGTTTCACAGACGAGCTTTGCCTTGTCTTCAGGTGTAGTGGGACTATCGAACCCGAGCCACTCTGCCAATTCGGACATCTTGGGCATCTTCGCTCCGCCGCAGCCCGAAGGGTTGTTGATGTTAGCCGTGCGTGCCATAAGGTCTCTGGCAGCGGGAAGCAGGTCGATGAAATGACCGCGGATACCGTAACGGAGCATCAGCTGTTCGTAGTAACCTCCGCCAAAGCAGAAGAATACATTGTTAGGATCCGTCAGGAAATTCTTTAACTTGGGAGCAGCATCCTCGAACGAAGGACGGCCCTTGCACATCTCATCAGTAACGGAATTATACTTGGATTCGACTGTCTGACCGTCGGAACGGGTGAAATAACCGGCTGTGACGAGCTGGTTATGAGGACAGGAAACGATGCGAATAGAAGTAAGCATCGTCGCTTCGTTATTCATACCTGAGGCGGGAAAAGGTCCGCTGGATTCACAAGTGATAGCGTAAACGGGCATATAGCACCTCCGAAATTAAAAAAGGATTTGTCTTTATCACACAAATCGTTAGTATAATTATAACGCTCTGTAAGAGTTTCGTCAAAACGGACAAATAATGCGTTAACCGACAATTTAGACTTGAAAAATCGAAAAATTATATTATAATTATATATAGATGACGACAGTATATACGGGGGAATTATTGTGGAATACATACCTGAACCATATCAGCTGACTGCTATCGAGTTTTTGAAGATGCACCCTATTGCGGCATTATTGCTGGACTGTGGACTTGGAAAGACGGCGATCACGATGACTGCCGGAGATGAACTCGGATGCAGAAACATTCTGGTCGTGGCTCCCCGACTCGTAGTTGACGAGTGGGTTGAAGAAGGTCAGAAGTGGGATCATCTCAAGCATCTGAAGATCGTAGCAGTAGAACCCGATAAGCCGAAGCAGCCCCGTAAAGATTATTTCGCCAGGAAGCTCCTGGAACCTGCCGACATCCATGTCATCTCAAGAGATGCTGTTGATTACCTGATGCAATCAGGTCTCGTAAAGATGGAAGGCTATGACATGATCGTCCTGGACGAATCCACATCGTTCAAAAATTACAGTGCCGCACGCACCAAGGCAGTGACCGGCATAGTCGGGCCGAGAAAGGTCCTTCTGACCGGAACTCCGATGCCCAAGGATGTAGCCGACCTGTTTGCTCAGTACCGCATTCTCGACGGAGGCCTCAGACTCGAAAGAACCATAACTGCATTCAGAGATAAGTATATGAAACTCGTGGATCCGAAGCGTTATCTCTATGCTCCGCTTCCGGGTTCATTGGACAAAGTGTTCGAGCGTGTGGAGGACGTTACAATATCAATGAAGTCCTGCGACAAGCTCAAGCTCCCTCCTCTCATCTCTGTCAGAAAGGAACTTGAATTCGACGAAGAAACCAAGAAGATTTACAAGGCTCTCAAAAGAAAGTTCTGTCTTGAGTTTGATGACTCGGTAGTTACCGCAAAGAACTCGGGTATCCTTACGAACAAGTTGTCACAGCTCTCAAACGGCTTTGTCTTTGACACCAAGGGCAAGGCACATCCGATACACAACAAGAAGATCGAGGCTTTGCAGAATATCCTGGAAGCGACAGCCGGCAAGGACGGTACCAGAGAGCAGGTACTCGTTGCGTACAACTTCACGGAAGACAGACGCAGGATCCTCGAACTTTGCGAAGCGCTGGAAACAGAGGCGTTATGCCTGGATACACCTCAAAAGGTTGCCGAATTCAAGAAGGGTTCGGACCACGGCAGAGTGGGATTGGTACAGCCCAAGTCCAATATGTACGGGCTGAACCTTCAGGAACACTGCCACCGCCTTATCTGGTACTCTTTACCCTGGTCCTACGACGAGTTCTACCAGACGGTAAAGAGAGTATTCAGAAAGGGACAGAACGAAACTACCTATATGCACACCATTCTGGTCAAGGACTCAATAGACTATCACCTTGTCGATGTACTTAACCTCAAGCAGTCAAACAACCTCAATTTCATTGAGCTGGCAAAGGCAATGGTAGCAGAAGAAAAGCAGGCGACTTTGATCGAAGCAAGACAAGCTGCACTCGCAGAAAGGCAGGCACGATAACCATGAACCGTTACAGAACCCTTACCACCGACGATCCCGCCATTGCTATCCTAGACACCATCATCAGATTCCCTGTTGAGTCGGAAGACGCGATGACACCCGAGGCCAAAGCCATCAGGCAGAAACTCCCGGCACTCATCAAGATAACCAGGTTGAAAAAGACCAAAGCCAAGTTCATTGAAGTAACGACAGGCTTGGGATGGCAGCCATGGCCCGACATGGGCATAGACAGAGAGACTTACACGAGAGCCTATAAGGAAGCCCTTAACACATTGGGCTCATACCTAAAACAGACAGGCGAACTCTACGAAGGATTGGTGGTGGCGTAAATGGCAAGAAACAACAAGAGAGACGAGTTCTATCATCTCAACAGAAGAAGCGGGATCAGACTTTGGCTGCTCTCGTTAGAAGATCTCTGCGGTCTGCCTTTGGCCCAGCGTTATGAGCAATGGCTCAAGATCAGCGGGGCAGCGGGAATGAAAGGAGACGGCGGACACCGTTTCGACCTCCCTGCCGGAGTCTCCGGTGCAAAGGATTTTATCGTCAAGCAGTCCGACATTGATAGATTTCTCAGGGAGACGGACCTGTATGCTCCCCGCCCCGATTACCGTAGATATGCAGGCCGTCACGACCTCACCTTTTATGACTGTGGCGTAGCCTACTACCTTACTCACAGAAACGAGGTCAACTCGATGATAAAGAGGATCAAGATGCAGCTCGACATAGATCCGACAGACAGGTACACGCCTGACAGCGATGTCCATACCGAGTTCGGCCCCTCAAAGGTCACTGAACAAATGTTGCAGATCGCATACCTGGATAAGACTTACAAGAAGTTGATCCGCAAGCGTCGCGATTATGACGAAGTAGTCATCGCAACAGCCATTAAGACATTGGGGCTTGCTGCTATCCCCGTCATCGACAATCTCGTGTTCGGTCAGTATATTAGCGACTATAACACGGATAACGAACAGCAGGTCAGAGAAGCATTGGAAGCATTGGAATACCAGCAGTGCTCGGAATGCGGTGAAGCGTGGTCTAATCAGAGACAGCCCTTCGAACCGTGGAGGGAAGAATAACCACCAAATAAAAAGAACGCATATTAACCCTTACCCGTCGATTATGGCGAAGGTGTTGCATCTTACAGTAATCTTACAGTACTCTTACAGTACTCTTACAGTATGCTGGTTTATGTGTCTCAACCGCCGATTGTCAACCCGAGTCTGACACTCCTACGCGATAGCGCAACTGTGCGTCGCCGCACACTCACTCTTTGTCACTGTGGGAGGTTCTTCGGCCCTTTCCGGCCTACGGCCAGCATTTCCTCCCTGCGTTGATCTCGACTGTGACGGTACGACCGACGACCGCCCACTTCATCACGTTGGCGTTCGCCCAGCCCCGCTTCCGCATCTTTTTGACAAACGGGGCATATTCGCCGTCGTAGAGAATGTTATGGCAGGGCTTCCAGCCATCGACGAGCCTGACATAGTCTATAACCGTTGCTGATTCCAAGAGGATGCAAAGCAGCATATTCCCACTCCCGTCTTATCTGTTGCGAGGAGGGAACTCGAAGCCGACTTTGCCGTCAGGCTGAAGTACGAGAAAAGCGTCAAACGGTCTTCCTGACTTACCGATAAAACCCTTAATGAGATCAGTCTTTTTGGCTGTAAGGAGTTTCTTGGCTTGTGCATCGGAAAGCACCTTCGGATGCTCCTTGCTGCCGACAGTCTTCCAAATAATGAAGTTACATCCGTCAGCTGAGCACGACCACCCCTTGGACTTGGCGTACACATCCCCGCCGCACAGCGGACACTTGCCGAACGAAGGAGTGTCTTCAGAGATCGTATCGCCAAAATCAAACTCGACACCGCTCTTATCGTCCTTCAATCGGAGGTACGCATCGAATGCTTTACCGGATCTGCCGACGAAGCCCTTGATGAGATCGGAGCGACCGTTAATTAGGATCTTCTTGGCCTGAGCAGGAGTGACGGTCTTAGGATGCTCCTGGGAACCTGCAGTCTTCCAGATGATGAAATTGCAGACATCTTTGCCCCCGGTACAACCGTACCCTGCCTTGTTCTCGACGACATCGCGACCGCACTTGGGACACTTGCCCAGGATCTCTTTATCGCCCGAGGACTGTGAGATGTCCTTAACCGGAGCTGCGTCTTTGTGCGTCCCTATGAAATCCGAAAGGAAGTCAGAGACCTTGCACGCGAAGAGTTCAAAAGGCATTTTACCTTCAGCCATATCAGTCAGCTGAGACTCCCACTTGGCAGTGAGATCAGGGAGGGTTAACTCAGGATCTGTAACTGCAATGACATCACGACCTGCCTGAGTGGACAAGAGCTTGGTGCCCTGACGCTCGACATACTTATACTTGTTGATGAGCTTCTCGATGATGTCGGCACGCGTAGCTGGAGTTCCGACACCCTTGCCCTTAAGAGCTGCTTTGAGCTCCTCGTCATCAATGCCCTTACCACAGGTCTCCATCATACCGAGCAGAGTGTTCTCCGTGTATCTCGCAGGAGGAGTAGTCTCCCTTTCTGACATGTCGAGAGCCTGGACCTGACGGCTATCACCCTCACGAAGAAGCGGCAATATGTTCTCTGTCTCAGAGGCAGCCTTGCCCAACGCACGATACTTGGCAACGATGACAGCCTTGAATCCGGATAATATTATCTCTTTACCTTCTGCCTTGAACTCATAGCCGGCAATGTCAAACAATGCCTTGGTTGCCTTGTGAACGGCAACGGGAGCAACAGCAGCCATCAGACGGTAGATGACCATGATAAGAACATTACGCTGTTCTTCAGACAAGGCACCCATAACAGCCGAGGTAACCTCAGTCGTAGGCAGGATACCGTGGTGATCAGACACCTCACGATCGTTAATGATAGCCTGGATATTGGAGTCGAAATCCTGCACGCCGGTAACCACACCGGATGCTCTGAGGTGATCGACGAGAGCACGCGTAGAACATTCCTGAGCGGCAGTGATGTACTTGCTCGCAGTTCTCGGATAAGAAGCCAGACGGGCCTCATAAAGACTCTGAAGAATGGACAATGTCTGGGCAGCGGTATAGCCGAATGTCTTGTTGCAGTCTCTCTGCAGAGATGTGAGATCGTAGAGAGGATCCGGCTTGGTCTTTACCTCCTTGGTCTCGACGGACAGCGCTCTGGCAGGTTGGCCCTGACAATCAGCCAGGCACTTATCTGCAGCGTTCTTATCGTCTTCGCGATGAGATGCAATAAACCCTCCGAGATCAGCGTTAAGCACACAGTAAGGTACGGGCTTAAAGTTCTCTATCTCTTCATCACGCTTAACGATAAAATTGAGCGTAACGGTAAGGACACGGCCGTAAATGACCTTGGCATGATACTTGCAGGTGTAATACCTGGAGAGATTAGTGCCCATAACAAAGTCATACTGCTGTCTGGCACGGGCCGCGTCATACAGACCATCATAGTCACTGCTGGGACGGAGATTGGCAAGGCCTTCGCGAATGGAGGACTCCTCCAAAGAGGACACCCAGAGTCTCGTGAAAGGAGCCCTGCAATGAGCTTCGTTGTAGATCAGACGGAAGATAAGCTCACCTTCGCGTCCGGCATCAGTCGCACAAACGACTTCTTCGCAATCCGGATCATTGATGAGCTTCTTGATGACATTGAACTGAGCACGGACACCGTTTTCGGAAGACACGCGGTACCTGAACATCTCCGGGATCAAAGGCAGGGAGTCTATATCCCACTTCTCCCAATCCGGATTATAGTCCTTGAGGTCGGGCCACAGTTCGACCAGATGGCCGCGGGCCCAGGTAACGCAGTATCCTGCACCTTCGAAATACCCGTCGTAAGAGAACTTGGCTCCTACGATGTCAGCAATGCCTCGTGCTACCGAGGGCTTTTCAGCAACGATAACTTTCATACTTTATTTATCCTCCTGGTGAGTTTGATTTATCTGATTCCTGGCTTCTTCCCGCCACTTCTCGAACGGCTTTCACCTCATATTGTTCTTTCTTATCTGCTCAAAAGTCCTATAAAATGGACAATCCTCTTGCAAAAATGTAACAGAAAAGGTAGAATGCGGTTAGACCTATTAAACCCAGCGTCTTATACAACCCCCCGGCAAACGCTAACCCACTTGCCGAGGGGTTGTTCTTTTGTCAAGATTTATCCTGGAGAACATTCGGTGCCGTAAAGACCAAACCTTTGTATCGGCCCTTCTCGTCCACCGCACAGACACATCCGAAGGGAGCATCCTCAGCGGGCTCTTTCCACAACATAGTAACACAAGAGACAAGTATGCCCTTGTGCCTGGATAAAGTCAGCTTGAGACAGTTGGTTGAAACGGCATCCACGACAGAATCCTTGGTGAATAATCCGAGGAATACGCCGTTGGGATTGACGATCGGAATAGCAGGTCTCTTGTCAGTGAGACGACGGGCTATCTCATCAATCTTGAGCTTGTCTTGGGCAGCGGGAACGCGCTGCATGACCTCGCAGATCTTAGCCTTCTGCCTGTGAAAGTTCTGGGCAATGCCGGACACGAAAGCGATCATTGCTTCTGTCGGAACGGCAAAGCCGGCAGGCTCGTGGGCGATGAAGTTGCGAGTCAGCCTGCAGAGCTGCAGCTTTCTTCTGTCAGACTCAGACAAGGACTGCTCATACTCAGAGACAGACTTGCCCACGTCAGACAAAGCTTGCTCCATAGCCTTGTATTCAGCCATGAAGTCAGAGCACAATTTAGATGGTGTCATACACATACCGCCTTTCTCTTCACACGGTCTAAAACATCTGCCGTAGGTCCAGACGGATGACCGAAAGAATCAATGAAATATAAAAAGTGGGATACGACCGAAGTCTGGTTAAACTCGGGACCTTCCCTTGGCAACTGAAGCTGCCGCATCACCCTGGAATAATCAGAATAGATAGCGTGCTCTTCTTCTGCAGTAAGCGTTACTTTGGCATCATAGAATTCGAGATATAACATAATAAGCCTTCCTTTCATGGGTTCGCTGTCGCGATACCCGTGGCATAGTCGATCGTGTATCCGGCCTGAACATTCGGAACAAAATAACAGAAGCAAAGTCCGCCATTGTCCTCGATGGACCAAGCCTCGATAACGACACCGTTCGCTACCAGGTTATCACCTGCGAAGACAGGAGTTACGCGGTAAAGGACATGTGCGTTCGGATAAGAATCCATATAAGAAAACACCGGTTCTTCACAAGAATACAGCATACCGCTGTGATTAAAGTCATAGGTACCCGTAATGAGATTGAGAGGATTATCGTTTTCACCGGCCAAAGCCCAGGCGATCAGATGTGAACGGTTATAAAGCCATCCACCGCTAATGTCAGAAGCAGCCAGCTGATTCCAACCGGACGGATAAATGGATGAAATATCTCCTCTGGCAGCACCCTCGGAAGGCATTACTGCAGAAGATATGCAGGCGTAAGCAGGACCGCATCTGCCGAGAGAATCGAGAGGTGAATAGTATTCAAAGACACACGCTTCCAGATCATCCGGATCCGGAATGACGAAACCCTGTTCCGTGAGGAAGTAAGGCTGATTGTTATTCAAGGCAATAGCCCAATCATCTTCATCGAGCGTCGTAAGGTCGATCGCAAGAGCGTCTGTATAAAGGCTAGACGGTACAATCACCTGCTGGACCGTCGCAACATTACCCCATTCCCACGGTTCTGTCTCGGCAGGATTGATAGAGACCTCCGAAGAAGGATCAATTGCTTCGGGAAGAGAAGTTTCTGTTGCTGTCGCGGTCCTTGTAGTAGTGGGCGAAGACTCATCCGCCGCTTCGGTGGCAAGAACCTCGCTGATATTGGACGCAACAGTCTCAGGATTAGTCGAAGTGTACCAGTTGTAGATCCAGATGCCGAGAATAATGACAAGAACAATAACGATCTCGATACCCGTTTCCTTAATAGACTTGCCGACAGACTTCTTGACCTTTTCCTTATTTAATGACGGAAACACCTTGTTCCACCTAAAATGCTTGAGTGACATTGGGGAGATCTCCTTTCGATTTCATACTATTAGTATAACCTTGGTGTAAAACCTCGTTCTATACATATTATAATGCTTTATCCGACAAAATGAAAGACTAACGAAGGCAAAACAGCCCCAATAATAGGAAAACAACTCAAAAACCCGAAAATGTCACACAAACGACACCTGTGCAGGAACCTGTGCAGCCCGCAAAGCCTTGTCCGGCAGGCGTTTGCACAAGATAAGGAAGATACCTGCACAGGTTACACACCTTTTTTCCTATATACCACTCTGAACACAAATCCCCAGGAAAAAGAATGTCGAAAAATACCTGTGCAACCTGTGCAGCAAACCCGCAAAGCCAATAGTACCAGGGCTTTGAGGCCCTGCACAGGTTCCTGCACAGGTTCGCTCTAACCTGTGCAGAATTGCGCAACTCGATACGTCTACCGTCAATGTGCACAAAAAACAAAGAAAAAAGCCTGTTCCTTTGTGCAACTTGTATAGCAAGATGTAACAGGTTATGCAAGAAAGTTGCATAACTCGATACCTTTTGGAGGACAAAACCGTACAAATGTTCGTCAAGGGAAAAAGCCTACAATTTGTTTGTGCAAGTTCACCAAAATAGTGTAAAGAACTTCTACGGATGTTCTCGTTGAGTTTGCTAAAAAAGGGGTTATACTTATAACAGACACGGCGACGAAAGGAAAAGAACCTATGGCTAAGAGTATCTTACATATAGATATAGAGACTCAGTCTGATGTAAATCTGAATGAACAGGGTGTGCATAGATATGTAGAATCCCCTGTCTTTGGCATTCAGTTAATGTCTTATGCTTATGACGACCAGCCGATAGTAACTCTGGACCTGGCTCACGGAGACCAGATCCCCTTTCACGTCAAGGAAGCCATCTTAAATCCCGACCAACCTAAGATCATTCACAATGCGTCGTTCGAGCGTATCTGCTTCTCACAGGAGTTTAACGGCCTGGAGCACTACATTGATCCGAAGGGCTGGGGATGCACTCTCGTTTTAGGCAATTACCTGAACCTCCCAGGTTCTCTCGAAGAATTGGGCAAGGCACTGCGTCTTCCCGACAACTTCCAGAAGGACAAGAGAGGCAAGGCTCTTATCAAGAAGTTTGCTACCGGCATATATGCCGACATGAGTACCATCCCTGTAGATCAGGATTGGCTTGATTACAAGGAATACAACCGTCAGGATGTCGAAGCTGAGCGTGCCCTCTGGAACAAGCTCCTCGAAATGCCCCGTTCCCTGTATCCGAAACTCTTTGCAGAGTACCAGATCTCAGAGCGCATCAACGATCGCGGTGTCGCAGTCGATATGGCAATGGTAGAAAAGATGATAGAGCTCTCCAACGACTTCAAGGAAACCGGTGCAGGTGCTCTCATCGCCCTCTGTGATCAGTATGCAGCTGAAAACGGCAAGCCGCCTATCGCCAACACCAACTCCGTCTCGCAATTAAAGTCGCTGCTTGACATCGAAGGTTCTCTGGACCAGAAGGCTGCCCAGGCGCTCTGCGACCTCGCGACCACACCTGAAGATAAGAAGAAGATACTGATGCTCAGGTCTTCCCTTTCTCAGTCAGCAGTGACCAAGTACGACAAGATAATGGATTGTGCCTGTGCAGATCACAGAGTCAGAGGACTCTTTAAGTTCTATGGCGCAGGTACCGGAAGATTCGCAAGCAAGCTCGTGCAGTTACAGAACCTCAAGAAGACTCACTTTGGGGATCCTGCAAAGGCAAGAGCCTACTATATGGGTGAACCGCAGTTCAGTTACTCGATGTTATCTGACATCGGCGAGCTTATCCGCACCGCATTCGTTCCCGACGAGGGAAAGACATTCTCAGATGCGGATTACTCAGCCATCGAGGCAAGAGTAACAGCCTGGCTTACAGGCGAGCAGTGGGTTTTGGATGCTTATGCAAAGGGCAAGGACATCTATTGCGAAACTGCTGCTCAGATGTTTACCCTCTTGAGAGGTGAACCCGTCAAGGTTGAAAAGCACGGCGAAAACTCAGAGTTCCGTGCAATCGGCAAGGTTGCTACCCTCGCGTGCGGTTACCAGGGCGGTGTCGGTGCGTTCGAGAGAATGGGTGGTTCTTCCCTCGGCTTGTCGCAGGACCAGGAAAAGAAGATGGTAGACACCTGGCGCGACGCCAATCCTCATACAAGGTCTTTCTGGTATAGGATCGAAGAGTTCTGCAGAGATGTCATACCGGGACCTACCGGCGGACACAAGGCTCTGACACGCACCTGGACGGTGCCTACCTGTCCGGAAGCACAGTTAACGGTAAGCTGCATCAAGCTGCCTTATGATGACGCATATCAGCTGGAGATCGAACTTCCTCTCACGAAGAGAAAGCTCATCTACCCTTATATCCATATAGAGCCGGGTACGAACAAGATCATCTATCGTTCTGCCCGCGGTGAAACAGATCTCTATGGCGGTAAGTGCCTTGAGAATATCGTTCAGGGAATCGCCAGGGACATCCTGGTATCGGCCTTGGGCAAACTGCAGGATTCGGGTTACCCTGTGGTTATGCACATTCACGACGAAGTGGTCGTCGAGTATCCGACTGAATGTGTTGACGAGATCGCGAAGATAATGGCTTCTGCCGCAGAACCTTATACGGGACTGCCCCTCAAAGCAGAGGGTTATCAGTGCGACTTCTTCGTAAAAGAGTAAAGAAAGCTGCTTTCCCCCTTCTGACACTTGGAGCCGTGGAAGGGTGGATTTTGGACACGGAAAATCGGCTCCGAAGAAAGGGTTTAATATGTTTAAGAGCTTTACTATCCCCCAGAGTTTTACTCTGAAGACAACTCCAAGAGGCAAAGTCCCCGTTTTTACAATGGCCAATGTAGCACCTCTGATCGACGCTAATTATCAGTGCGCATATAACAAGTGGTCAAACGAAGAGTTTATCAACGGCAATAAGGTCACCGACAATACAGTAGCCCACATCAAAGGCGACATTGAGAAGTCGTTTGAAAGATACCATGCGCCCGTAAGCCCGGAACTCGTGTCTTCAGCACTGTCAGTTGCCTGCCACGAGCACGAATTCGATCCCCTTCTGGAAAGATTGGAAGCTGCAGAAAAGCTGTGGCACGATAAGGGTGAGCCGAAGAACCTCGGCAAGATGTTCGTCGATTATCTCGGATGTGAAGATACCGAGTTCACCGAAAAGGTAACCCAGATGTTCGCCTACGGTCTGATTGCAAGAGCCTTCAATCCCGGTACGAAGTATGACACATTCATCGTATTCTCCGGAGAACAGGGACTCGGCAAGTCCACCTTCCTTGGCAAGCTCGGCGGAGCCTTCTTCAATGACTCTTTGGACTTCTCGATGTTCGGCACAGAGCTCGCACTCGAAAGACTGTATAAGGGCATCTGGCTCGCTGAGATCCAGGAGATGAAGCAGATCAGCAAGACTGACGAGAACACCTTAAAGGCTTTTATCACCACACAGGTAGATGACTACCGCCCGAAATATGAGAAGCATGTCGAAGCTATGCCCCGTCGTACAGTATTCGTCGGTACTACCAATAACAGCAGCGACTTGTTCCAGGACAAGGACAACAGAAGATTCGTCATCCTGGAATGCAGTGCGGAAAGGCAGAAGAAATCAGTCTTCACAATGACAGAAGAGACTGTGGAACTCATCATCGGTGAAATGGTCGCTCTGTATCGCGAAGGCATCGATTGCAAGAGACTTGACGAAGAAATCAGAGACCAGCAGAGAGAGATCAACAGCAACTATGTATGCCGTGACGATAACCTCTCCGACCTTGAAACCTTCCTCAGAATGCCTCGTCCCGCCGATTGGGAGACCAGAGACAAGACTTCCAAGTTCGCTCACTATGCCGAGTATGTCAAGAACCCAGACTACGATCACGAAATGGTTGAGTGCATTTCTACTAACGAGATCTGGTGCGAGATGATGGGTATGCACGATCATACGATGGATATGAGAACCACCAAGTCCATCGCCAGAGAGCTTCAGATCCTCGGCTATACCAAGAAGATACAGGGCAACCTGCCGGGCTACGGCCGTATCAGGATGTACTGCCGCAATAAGACAGCTGATACCACGCCTCCGACGGGCGATGGTAGCCTGCCCTTCTCAGAAGACACTGGCGAATTGCCTTTCGAGGTATAAGTTATGGGTAAGCCTGAAGGCGCAGTAGAAAAGCATTTGAGAAAGAGAGTCCTGGAGAACGGTGGCTTCATTGAGAAATGGGAGTCGCCGGGATCCTCAGGTCTTCCCGACAGAACGGTAGTCCTAAACGGATACGCGATATTTGTCGAGACCAAGGCTCCGGGAGAAAAGGCAAGAGAACTGCAAAGACTCACTATGAAGGAAATCCGCACGGCAGGCGGCGATGCTATCGTCCTGGATACCAAGGACAAGATCGACAAATTCGTCGAGCAGATAATGTCACTGCCTCCGAGAAAGCCGATCTTCCAAAGCATTGACGATCTCAGTCTCTCGTGACCTCTTCTTCTTTCTTATCTGCTTACGAAAGAATAGTGATCGCCGGATATGCTGAGGAGCTCAAACGAGAATTAAGACTTTTTTCTATAAAAAAGTTCGAAAAAGGCTTGAAAAAACAATAAATTGTGGTTATACTATTTATGTTGAAGGATAACTTCGGCAAGAAGATCATAAGAAAGGACAAAGTGAAAGATGTTTACTTTTAAGAATATACAATCTAATTGGCATCTCGATACACTGTTAAATACAGCGTCAGTATCACTTTGTCTTGTCCCGACCATTAAGAGTGGATATGAAAGAGATACTTCGCCTGGGCGGCTTATGAGTTAACACAGTCTTTCTTGCAACTCAAGAATTGCATTGGAATGATACCTCACAGATAGCCGTCCGAACCGAAAAGTTCAGGCGGCTTTTCATTGTACCTTGACAACTTAATTTCCATATTGGCGAGTAGCTCAGTTGGTAGCAGCAGTCGGCCGTTAACCGAAAGGTCGTGGGTTCAAGTCCCACCTTGCCAGCCATAGTCTTTTCGTAAGGCAAAGGCAAAGAAAGAAACCTTACAAACCTTTTGCTCGGAAAGCTAATCCGGTGAAAGCACTTGGTTGAAGCCCAAGATAGTCTGGTCCGACACCAGATCCGAGCACCAACATACCTCATTAGCTCAGTTGGCAGAGCACCTGACTCTTAATCGGGGGGTCGCAAGTTCGAACCTTGCATGGGGTACCAAGGGGATGCGGCAGCGAGGTGCAAGTCCTCTGCTCCCCTCCACTTATACGGCTCTGTGGGAAAGTAGCGTAAATCCGCCTGCCCGTCACGCAGGAGATCGCCGGTTCAAGTCCGGTCAGAGTCGCCAAATATCCGGGTATAGCTCAGTTTGGAAGAGCGCTTGGCCAGGGACCAAGAGGCCGTAAGTTCAAATCTTACTACTCGGACCACTATGACGCGTTGGAGAAGATGGTTTAACTCGCCGGGCTTTCAATCCGGTATTCGTTGGGTTCGAATCCCACACGCGCCGCCAATGACACCTTGGAGAAGCCAGGTCAAACTCGCAGGTCTCTCAAACCTGTATTCGCTCGGTTCAAATCCGGCAGGTGCCACCAACTGCTTACTGCAAAACCCATCCTTGTGGCGGAACGGCAGACGCAAGCGGCTCAGAACCGTAAAGTTGGAGGTTCGAATCCTCTCAGGGATACCAAAATGGAAGTATGGTGCAATGGCAGACAAGCTCGGCTTAAACCCGACGCACTGAGGGTTCCGAAGACAAATAAATATATTTAAGGAAGGAAATAATACAATATGGATAATTTGCAAATTGGTAATACACTTTATGTATTAGCATCAAATAAACATAGCTTCTATCCAGTAGAAATCATAAATATTAAAAAGGAATATGAAAAAGAAGCTTTCCCAGAAAGATACCTTACAATAACAACAAAGGCAGATACAAATAAATGGTCAGGTGTTGCTGCCTTCTTCCCAGAAGATTTTGGAAAAATTATATTTGCATCTATTGAAGAAGTTAAAGAACATATCGTAAATAAAGATATTTTACCTCTTCAGGATTTTCCTCCCCGTCCTTTTACCTAGACAATAAAGAAGGACGAAATAAGCCCGTGTAGCAGAATTGGCGTATGCGCTGGACTAAGAATCCAGGTCTTTTGTGGGTTCGACTCCCACCTCGGGTACCAACTCCGGTAGCACAAATGGAAAGTGCAGCAGTCCTCTAAATTGCGGGTTCAGCGTTCGAGTCGCTGTCGGAGTACCACAAACCTGACTGATGCAAGAGGCAGACATAGTGAGCCCAAACCTCACTTTCTCAGGGTTCGAGGCCCTGGTCAGGTACCAGCTGGATGTCCGGTCCATCCGCACCAACTTATATGCTTCTCTGGCACAACGGTACTGCGCCTGCCTTGTAAGCAGGATTGTCAGGGTTCGACTCCCTGGGGAAGCTCCAAAGAAGTTGAAAAAAGAGAAAATTATGACTTCTATGTATCAGACTTTCTCGGTGGGTTAAAATCCCAAAGGGTTAACCATACCCGAAGGCGAAGGTATGCTATCTCTATTTATGGGCCAGAAGTCGCAATGGGGTGACACGAGTTTTGCAAACTTGAGATGACGGGTTCGATCCCCGTGTGGTCCACCAGCACTTAAATTGCGTTAAGAGTGTGACAGGACGCATAAGCAACTAAGCGTGGTTAGGGCCCGTGGCAGAGAGAACTGCCTGTTCGGCGGAACTGATCAAACTCAAATCCGAACTGATTGTCGGTTGGTCGTGAACGACTGACGATCGGCGAGGATCAGATAAGCCCGGATAACTCAGCACGGGAGAGTGGCTGTCCTACAAACAGAAAGTCGTGGGTTCGATCCCCACTCTGGGTACCAGTAGTTATGCAGGTATAGTTCAACGGTAGAATACAGGCTTGCCAAGTCTGGAATGAGAGTTCGATTCTCTTTACTTGCTCCACAACATAGCAGGAAGGATGTTGGTTTCCAAACGAGGCTCATAATCTCGGTTACGCGGGTTCGATTCCCGCTCCTGCCACCAAATATGAGGTCATTAGTGTAAGGGTAGCACGGCAGACTGTGGCTCTGCAAGACAGGGTTCGAGCCCCTGATCTCCTCCCAACATCCGCCATTGGTGTAATGGCAGCACCTCTGCCTTCCAAGCAGATTGTAAGGGTTCAAATCCCTTATGGCGGTCCACATGCGGATAATTCAAAGGTCTCGTCGGCCATGCTGCTTAACGCGCGATGGCGGTTCATGGCGATCGACAGAAGACTTGACGGAGTAATTGACCGTGACAAAGAATCCGGGCATGGGAGTCCGGGAATGCAGTGAGACGCTGCTCCGCTGACCAAGTCGTGCAGGGGACTTAAAACTGCTGTATAGTTCGGACTGCCCGATGAGAGTCTAAGCGTATGATAAGTACGCGGGCCCGAACGCAAATAAGGGTGAGTAAACCGTAGCTGGTAGCGGGGCGGACTGTAAATCCGTTGTCAGAGACTCCGGGGGTTCGATTCCCTCCTCTCCCACCAAACAAAGATCAAAGTTTCAAAAGAAAGGAGAACGACGAAGATGAAGATGAAACGATATTGCAGCTCTTCTATGATGGGTATGTAGTTTAATGGGAGAACAGCGGACTTTTAATCCGTGAGATGAGGGTTCGACTCCCTTCGCGCCCACCAGATATTATGGTACCGTGTCCGACCGGTCAGGAACTCGTCTGATAAGCGAGGATAAGCGGGTTCGATTCCTGCCGTTACCACCAAGTATCTCGCGGATCCGTAAAAAGACTCACGGTTCTGTGAAACATAGGAACATAGCTCAGTCGGTAGAGCAGTCGGCTTATATCCGATCGGCCCCAGGTTCAAGTCCTGGTGTTCCTACCAACACACCGGTATAGTGATAGTGGTAACACGGCGGTCTCCAAAACCGAAATCCGGAGTTCGATTCTTCGTGCCGGTGCCAAGACGCATCCTTTGTCTGCGGAAGGCGAGCAGTCTGCAAAACTGTTTTTTGGTGAGTTCAACTCTCACAGGATGCTCCACTTAGGAAAAGTCCCGTACGATTAAAGGTACTTAATGCTCCTGTAAGCCAATGGGAAGACTACCCCGCTACGAACGGGACAGCTGCAGGTTCGAGCCCTGTCGGGAGTACCAGGTAGCATAGTTTTCGGATAGTAGCAGCCTCCGAGTTATTATCCGGGGATTATGTTAATAACAGCCCTTTAGTTCATCGGCAGAACAGGGGACTTTGACACCTCGGAGGTGGGTTCGACTCCCGCAAGGGCCGCCAAAAACAATAATGCCAGATGATGCCAGCCGGCTGCTGGTCGCCGCCTCGAAAGCGTGTGGTACCGCAAGGTATGGAGGTCGTCACTTCCGTCTGGTGCCAGATGCTCGCATAACTCAGCAGGTAGAGTGCATCTATGGTAAGGATGAAGTCGTCAGTTCGAGCCTGACTGTGAGCTCCAGATACGCTTTGATAACTCAGCAGGTAGAGTGCCGGACGGTAGAGGACACTATGTAAATCCGTTGAA
>ENA-UOWO01001118-UOWO01001118.1-activated-sludge-metagenome-genome-assembly--contig:-NODE-1118-length-36829-cov-15.623511_pt1 | contig 36829 bp, 32 predicted proteins | sample MGYA00238148_ERZ761564 | MGnify/ENA primary metagenome ERZ761564 (study PRJEB28885, sample SAMN05720194) | activated sludge metagenome | isolation source: Anaerobic digester | place: USA... | reverse complement strand
CGTCGCGCCTGTTCGGCCTCGATGCTTTCAAAAAGCGCCTGGAAATTGCCTTTTCCGAAAGATTTGGCGCCTTTGCGCTGAATAATTTCGAAAAACATCGTCGGCCGGTCTTCCACGGGGCGGGTGAAAATCTGGAGCAGGTAGCCCTCGTCGTCGCGGTCGACCATGATGCCGAGTTCCTTGAGTTCTGCAAGTTCCTCGTCGATGGCGCCCACGCGGTCGGGTACAGTGTCGTAGTAGGAGCCGGGCACGTGCAGGAATTCCACACCGCGTTTGCGCATTTCACTGATAGTGAACACGATGTCGTTGGTGGCAACGGCAATGTGCTGGCAACCGGGGCCTTCGAAGAATTCGATGAACTCCTCGATCTGCGATTTTTTCAAACCTTCCGCCGGTTCGTTGATGGGGAATTTGATACGTCCGTTGCCGTTGGTCATCACCTTGCTCATCAGGGCGGAATATTTCGTGGAAATGTCCTTGTCGTCGAAGGAAATCAGGTTGGCAAAGCCCATTACTTCATGGTAGAACTGTGCCCAGTAATTCATCTGCCCCCAGCCCACATTACCTACCATGTGGTCGATGTATTTCAGGCCGGTCGATTCCGGATTGTAATCCGATTCCCATTTCACAAAACCGGGCAGGAAAACGCCCTGATAGTTTTTGCGCTCCACGAAAATGTGCACCGTTTCGCCGTAGGTGTGGATGCCGGAGCGAACCACTTCGCCGAATTCATCCTGTTCCACCACGGGCTCCATAAACGGTGTGGCGCCCCGGTCGACCGTTTGTTTGAAGGCATCGCGGGCGTCGTCGACCCACAACGCGATCACTTTTACGGCGTCGCCGTGATGCTTCAGGTGTTCGGAAATGGGGCTGTGCGAAGTGAGCGGCGTGGTGAGCACCAGCCTGATTTTACCCTGCCTCAGCACGTAGGAAGTGCGATCGCGCAGGCCCGTTTCGAGTCCGGCATAGGCCAGCGACTGAAACCCGAAAGCGGTTTTATAATAATGAGCGGCTTGTTTGGCGTTGCCCACGTAGAGTTCCACGTAGTCGGTGCCGAGCAGCGGCAGAAAATCGTCGGCCTGCGGAAAGATTTTTTCCAGACCGTAAGAATAGTCGGTAATACCGGTTAGGTTGGTCATATGTCCGGGCATTTTTTGATTCGATGGTAAATTGATTACTCGAGGGCGTCAGTTCTTGGTTTTCAGGATTCGGTGTACGAAACACCAAACACAAAAAACTAAACACGCTTGTTTACTCCGTTTCGCTTAACCAGGATCGGTAATAATCCTCCACATTCAACTGCAGGGCCGCCTGTGTGATCATCATCGGCCGGAACGGGTCGATCATGACCGCCAGTTCTTCTGTGGCTTTTTTGCCGATGCTGCGTTCGATGGCGCCCGGGTGCGGGCCGTGCGGAATGCCGGCGGGGTGCAGGGTCAGTTGTCCTTTTTGGATGTTGTTGCGGCTCATAAAATCGCCGTCGACGTAGTACAAAATCTCGTCCGAATCGATGTTGCTGTGGTGGTAGGGAGCAGGAATCGCATCGGGGTGGTAGTCGTACAGGCGCGGTACGAACGAACAAATCACAAAACCGTCGCCTTCAAACTGCTGGTGTATCGGCGGCGGCATGTGGATGCGGCCGGTAATCGGTTCGAAGTCGAAAATGGAAAAACCGTACGGGTATAGGTAGCCGTCCCAGCCCACTACATCGAACGGGTGGGTGGCGTACACATACGGGTACATCATACCCTGTTTTTTGATATAAACCTGGAAATCGCCGCGCTCGTCGTAGGTTTCCAGCATTTGCGGCAGTTTGAAATCGCGTTCGCAAAACGGCGAATGTTCCAGCAACTGCCCGTAGCGGTTGCGATAGCGCTCGGGCGTGCGCACCGGGCTGAACGACTCGACCAGCAGCAGGCGATTGTCGGCTGTGTCGAACTCGATCTGGTAAATGGTGCCGCGCGGAATAACGAGGTAATCGCCGTATTCGAACGGAATGTTTCCGAAAGCCGTTTTCAGTTCGCCGCTGCCTTTGTGCACGAACAGCAGTTCGTCTGCGTCGGCGTTTTTGAAAAAATAATCCTCCGTGCCGACCATCGGCGCTGCCAGTCCGACGTGCAGGTCGTTGTTGACGAACAGCGGTGTACGGCTGTCGAGGTAGTTGTCGCTCGGGGGCAATTCGAAACCCTGAAAACTGAGCGCTTCGAGGTTTTTTTCAACGGCGATCACCGGCGCGACGGGGTAGGGCTCGCCCTTGTATTTCACAATGGTAGGTGGATGCAGGTGGTACACGAGTGCCGATACGCCCGAAAATCCCTGTGTTCCCACAAGTTCTTCGGCGTAGAGGCCACCGGTATTTTCCTTTCGAAACTGCACGTGGCGTTTATGGGGAATCTTGCCGAGTCGGTGGTAAAACATAGATATTGGTTGGTGCTACATGGTGGTGGTAAGGCAATTCGCAAAGGTGGCAGCGGCGCGAAAGGCGGGCAATGATTTGGGTGGCCGGGAAGGGTGATTTTCGTCAGTCGGGGTGGCCTGGCGGCCAATTTTTTAACCACAAAGGGCGCAAAGCATAGATCACATCATTTTATTATTTAACCACAAAGGCACAAAGGACACAAAGCGTAGATTACACCGTTTACTCCATCGAAAGAGTCTAGAGAAGCATGCTTTGTGTCCCTTGGTTAATAAAAAATGGAGGAATCTATGCCTTGTGTCCTTTGTGGTTGATAGATAAAATGGAGTAATCTACGCTTTGTGTCCTTCGTGCCTTTGTGGTTAAAAAATAAAATGGAGTAATCTATGCTTTGCGTCCTTTGTGGTTAATAGATAAAATGAAGTAATCTATGCTTTGCGTCCTATGTGGTTAATAAAAAAAGGCCGACAGGCCACAAAAAAAATCCGTTGTCCCATCCTCCCAAGAGGACGCAGCCGAACGGAACCGTTTCCTTACCTTCGACCTATTACAACAAACATGTATGGAAGAAAAACTCGCCAGTGAATTTATCAGCCAGTCCATTTTCAGAATGGACGAAAGCACCCAGCGCATCAGCCGGTGCCTCGAACTGCTGCCGGAAGATGCCGTGTGGAAACGCCCCAACGAAACGTCCAACAGCATCGGCAACCTGATTTTGCACCTCTGCGGCAACATCCGGCAATACGCCATTTCCAGCCTCGGCGGCGCTTCCGACAGCCGCGAACGCGATGCGGAATTCGCTGCTCGGGAAGGTTTTACCAAACAGGTACTACAGGAAAAACTGATCGCGACGGCAGAAGAAGCGAAAATGTGCATACTCCGCACCAGCGTGGAAGAATTGCTGCGGGTGCGCTCCGTGCAGGGTTTCGAATTGTCGGGCATGGGCATCATTATTCACGTGACCGAACACTATTCGTATCACACCGGGCAGATCGCCTTCTGGACCAAGATTTTGCAGAACCAGGATCTGCGTTTTTATGGAGAAATCGACCTGAATGTCAAAAACGAATAACAATTTCTTTGCGGGATATAAAACCGGGAGGTCTAAATATTCGTAAACATGTTTAAGGGCGTGTTCGGGCCCGGCAAAAAATCCCGAACACGCTCTAGACATCCGCTTGCAAGGCCATTACCCACCATATGCCGAAAACTGTTTACGACATCCTCATTATCGGCTCAGGCCCGGCAGGCGCCGTTACCGCCAGATTTGCCGCAAAGCAAGGGTTAAAAGTGCTGCTGGTCGACAAGCGCCAGGAACTCGGCGCCCCCATTCAATGCTCGGGCGCAGTCAGCCGGCATGCCCTGGAAGAAGCGCTTGTGACACCCGACCCGGAATTTATTCATGAGGCCATTTTCGGATTCAATATTTTTAACCAGGAGGGACAAAACACGGTGATCGATTACCGCTCGATCAAGCCCGACGAATACGGCGCCGGCGAAGGCAAAAACCCGCTGGGATATGTAGTCGACCGCCGCCGTTTCGACCGCTACCTGATGACGCAGGCCGAACGTGCCGGCGCGGAAGTGTGGCTGAAAACGGAAGGGCTCGGTTTTACACGTACGGCCGACGGACTTTGCGAGGTGCGTTTACAGCGGTTCAACCGGCTGGTAGTGGTAAAAGCCCGCGTCCTGGTGGGCGCCGACGGCTTGCAGTCGCAGGTAGGCAAATGGGCGGGCCTGCGCACACACATTCCCCTCCGAAACCTGGCAGGTTGCCTGCAATTCATTGTAGATCAGGTAGAAACGAACGGTTTGCTGGAAATTATCACCGGCCACCGCTGGGCGCCGGGCGGCTATGCCTGGGTATTCCCCAAAGGAAACGGATACACGGAAATCGGTCTCGGCGTGATCGGCACCATGACCACGCGGAATGCGCAATGGCACCTGGATAAATTTATACGTCAGTCGTTTTTTAAAGAACGGTTCAAACATGCGCGTATCCTCGAAATTCAGGGCGGCGGCGTACCGCTGGCGGCCCCGCTGCGCACGCAATATTCCGACAACCTGCTGCTGGTGGGCGATGCCGCCCGGCACGTGAACCCCATCACCGGCGGCGGCATTCACACGGCTCTGAACAGCGGCCGGATCGCCGGGGAATTCCTGGGACAACTCATCCAAAGCGGGCAAGCCCCCAACCGGGAAAACCTGAAAGGCTACCAGGATCGCTGGCTGGAAGAAGGCGGCAACAAGATCTGGCAACTGTACGGCGAAAAATCGGCCATTTTCAGGGTAAAAGATATTGCACAGCGCGACGAAATGCTATACCAAACCATGTCGGGCTACTTCAGTCCGCATTCTCCCTATAAAAAAATCTGATCAGCCATGCGAAAAAGAGAAGTCGTCGAGTTCCATATCGGCTGGAATGCCTGCATCAATTGCGGCGCCTGCGTGGCGGTATGTCCGCAGGAGCCCGGCTTTATCAGCGCGTTCGATACCATCGCCGTCAACACGCCCTGCGACATTGCCTGCATGGCTTGCGAAAAAATCTGCCCTGTCAGTACCATCACGCATAAAAAAGTACGCGACCGATATGAGACTCATACAGCATAAAAAAGAAGCCTGGTGGTTTTACCGCTTTTTATCCGTTTTCTACGATAAATACGTCAATCCGTTGTTTTGGACGGATTTCATGCGTGACAGATCGCTGCAACTGGCGCATCTGAACGTGCCCAACATCAGTGTTGTCGACGTGGGTTCCGGCACCGGATTCACCACGGAAGGCATCGTGCAGCAGGTACCCGCCGAACACGTGTACTGCATCGACCAGAGTCCGCACCAGATGGCCAAAGCCCGCGGCAAAGCCAGTCTGCAAAACTGTAATTTCCAACTTGGAGATGCTGAAAATCTGCCTTTCGAAAACGACCGCTTCGACCGATACGTGTCGGCGGGCAGTATCGAATACTGGCCTAATCCGGAGCAGGGTATCCGCGAGGCGTACCGCGTGATCAAACCCGGCGGCATCGCGCTGATGATCGGTCCGCTCGAACCGCAGAACAAAGTAGCGCGCTTTATTGCCGACACCTGGATGTTGTTTCCGAGTGACCAGGAGTATCGCGACTGGTTTCGGTCCGCCGGTTTCACCGATATCCGGGTGGAGTATATCCGTCCGCAGTGGTACCGGAAAAAAGCGGAATACGGCATCGCTATCGCAGGTGTAAAACAGCAACCCGGCGTTTCCACCGCGCCGCTTTCGGCGCCCCTGTTGCCGGAACCGGAAAAAATGACTTTCGGCCGTGGCTTGCAAATCTTCTGGCGCGTGCTGGTCGGTTCGCTGGCAGGATTTTTATTTATCCCTGCTGCGTTGTTCGGGTATGTGCGGCGTATGTTTTCGCCGAAAGGCAACCTGCCGCCGCAGTACCGCGAAGGCCTGAACGGATACCAGATCGGCGCCCTGGTGTTGATCGTGCTGGCTGTTGTACTTCTCATCCGGTTCGTTTTTTAAACCATGGGAAATCAGGCAGGACTCAACGAACGCATTCGGCATTTTTACGACCGGTCTACCGCCATCTGGCTGGATACCTGGGGCGAGCATATGCACCATGGCTATTACGGCCCTGATGGCAAGGAAGAAAAAGACCACCGGCAGGCACAAACCGATCTGATAACCGAGTTCCTGCAATGGGGCCATGTTCAAAATCCCGCCCGAATTCTGGATGCCGGCTGTGGAGTAGGAGGGAGCGCCCGTTTTCTGGCGCGGGTGCTGAACGCTGAAGTACTGGGACTGACGCTCAGCCCCGTTCAGGCGGAACGGGCTACTTTCTTTAACCAACAGGCCGGACTGGGTGAACGCGTTCGGGTGGAAGTGCAGGATGTGTTGCAACTAAAGGTAGATCAAGGACCGTTCGACCTGATCTGGTCGCTCGAAAGCGCCGAGCACATGCCCGAAAAACGCCGGCTTTTACAGGTTTTTTACGATACGCTGCGCCCTGGCGGCACCCTGCTGATGGCTACCTGGTGTCACCGCGAAACACCGCCGGCCATCATGGAAAAGGAGCGCAACCTGATGCAAAAAATAGAACACTATTACCATTTGCCGCCTATGATTTCCTTAGGCGAATACGAACAAATGGCCGGGGAAACGGGATTTCAGGAGGTAAAAACGGCCGATTGGACCAATTCCGTAGCGCCGTTCTGGCCGGCGGTGGTGCGTTCGGCGGTTACCTGGCACAGTCTGGCCGGATTACTACGCGCGGGCTGGCCGACGCTGCGTGGGGCCTGGGCCATGCAATTCATGATGCGGGGATACCGGTCGGGGGCGCTCCGGTTCGGAGTGCTGCATGCGAAAAAACCAAACCTATGATCCGCAATTTTATCCGCTTCAGCCGACTGCATACCGTGATTGGTACTACCTTGAGTATCAGCGCACTATACGTCATCGCCCTGTCGTTTTCGGATGGGCGCGATACCTGGTTCGCCACCTATTGCCTCACCTTGCTGGCTTGCCTGGGCGCGAATATTTACATTGTCGGGCTCAATCAGATCACCGACGTGGAGATCGACCGCATCAACAAACCCTGGTTGCCACTGGCATCGGGTGCATACACGATGCGGACGGCCCGGACTATTATCGGTGTTTCCATTTTGCTCGCCCTGGTCATTGCCGCCTGGACGGGAAAATACCTCTTGCTGACGGTACTGTTGAGTCTGGCACTTGGCACGGCTTATTCGCTGCCGCCTTTGCGCTTGAAACGATTTCATTTCTGGGCGGCGTTTTGCATCATTGCGGTGCGTGGCGTGATCGTCAATATCCTCCTGTTCCTGCATTTTCATTCCATTATCAATGGTTCTACACAAATCCCGCCGGTCATTGCCATGCTGACGGTGAGCATTTTTGTGTACAGCATCGCCATAGCCTGGTTCAAGGACGTGCCGGATATGGAGGGCGACCGCCGTTTTCAGATCCGCACCCTCACGCTGCAACTCGGCGCCCGGAATGTGCTGAGCATTGGAAATACCCTGCTGGCGTTGTTGTTCGTAGCCAATATTGCACTTGCCTGGACAGGTATGCTGGGCGTGAACAAGTGGGTTTTTGCCATCGGTCACCTGCTCATGCTGGCAGCGCTGGGAGGAGCAGTAAGTCGTTTGAAACTGGAGGAGCCGGATTCCGTCAGACGATACTACCTGTTTATCTGGATACTGTTTTTTGCGGAATATGTGGTGTTTGCGGCGGGCGCGTACTATTCAACGATGATCTGATACGTTCCGGAACGAAATGCCTCGGGCTGAACTTTGTAAAACCGGGTACTGGGTTGAATATCAACGTGATATATGTGATTGTGCTCTTCCGAATGCTCCGTTTTTTGTTCAAAAATGACAACCTCCGCGTAAGCGGCCTTATATGCGAGGATTCTTGTTTGAAGGTTATCCAACTGAAAAGTGCTGCTTCCCAGCGGAGCGACGTAAAAATCCAGCGTATCATACACAATAAAATTACCAATTGTAGAAGTCGCAAACCAGGATTTCAGCCGGACATGCACCCGCGTATTCAGTTTATTTTCAATCACCAGTAAAAGAGGCGGCGCATCCGGAAAGGCTGGTATCCGGTTATACAAACGCGTTTGTAAGCGTTTCAACTTTGGAATGGCAATAAAAAGCAGCGGCAAAAACAAAACAACGAGCCCTGCCTGCGGCGACTTTCTCAACAATAAAGCGACCAGAAAAAAAACGCCTAAACCGCCCGAATACAAAATCCCCATGGCCCAGTCCACCGAAGCATCGCCGCCCGGCGCTTTACGCGTGAGGTGATAAACCAAAGAGACCGCCAGTAACAGGCCATACACGCCCAGCAAAAAATAATAGAGATAGATTACCATCAATTACCTGCCATGGTGGAAGACTTCCTGAACCGGGCAAGCAGCGCCACCAGTTGATCTTTGTGCAGCCAGACGATACCTGCGCAGCAGACAAAGACTGCCACGGCGAGATAGAATAAAAGTCCTCCGTCGCCCTGCACTTCGATGCCCAGTTTGGTGAGGTGTGCCATCAATGCACCACTGATCACGCCAAGCCCGAGCAAGCCGCCCAGCGCAGCCGTACGCGGCATGAGCAGGAGTACAACCGCAATCAGTTCCGCTACACCGGAGCCGTAACGGCCGGCGGGTTCCATTCCCAGAACACTGAAAATGTATTTGCTTTCTTCCGCGCCGGTAAATTTAAAAAACAAGGTTTGGCCCAGAATGACGGCGGCAATGATCCGAAGGATCCAGGAGATGGTTACGTTTGTTTTGGACATGGTGGAGGTTGTTGAGAATGTTGAGGTTGTTGAGAGGTTGAGAATGTTGAGGGTTGAGAGGTTGAGAATGTTGAGGGGTTGAGTGGTTGAGAATGTTGGGAGGTTGAGATTGAAGTGCCGGGAGTCCGTTCAAAAGTTAGAGCAGCGAGCCTCAACAATCTCAACCTCTCAACAATCTCAACCTCTCAACCCTCAACATTCTCAACCCTCAACATTCTCAACCACCTCCAGCGTCCGCCGGTGCTTCAGCGTCGAAGGCGCCACACCGAGGTTGGCATCTACAGGTATTTCCGGAAAATGCGCTTCCAAGCCCATCCGAATAATGGCAAGGTGATGGACAGCATGATCGAAGGCATATTGGAGTTCGCGGCCGATGCTGGAAGAGTAAGCGGGGCGTTCGGTAATGGTATCGGAAAATTCGCTTTCCACCTGCAAAAGTTGCGAAACGTTTAGTTCCGGAATGGCTTTTACGACTGTTTGCAGCACGTTCATTGCCACTTTCGGGTTCTCCGAAATAGCGTCATTGCGTTGCCGGCTGCTGTAATCCACGTAAGAAGCGTCGCAGCCTTCGAGCAGGCAGGTATAAAATTCGAGGATATGCCGAAAATGTTGTCCCACTGTGCTTCCGTGGAAAAGGCTGACCGGTTGTGTATACACGTAAAGCGGTAATCTGTCCAGCAAAACAGACATTTGGCCGGTTATCAGAAGCGTCCCGTTTTGGGCGTCCATATGTGTTGATATTTAATTCGAAAATGCGTTGTCGCGTTGTTACTGCAAAAATGGAAAATTCGCAGGGATAATCAAGCAGGCGGCAGGGTTAATTCATTGTTTAATGTTATGCGGCGGACATCATGCCGGTCATTCAGCAGATCAAAATACCGCATGGTAGCGATATTCTTTTCCAACACCACCTGTGTGATACTGACCGTTCGAACACGCTCGTTGCGGTTCATGACAAAGTCGTTTTCCGGGTCTCCTACGCTGCCGGTGTGGTGCAATTGCAGGAAATCATGCGGGCCGGGAATATATTGTTGGCTGGAAAGCCATTTTTGGAATACCTGTTCGCGGCGCACCTGCATATCAGGCGGATAAAGCGTGGCAGAGCACCAGAAATGCGGCACATCGGCAGGCAGATTCAAGCGATGGAGTTGTTGGCCGTCCCACCGCAATTGTAATACGCTTAGTCCCGTAAAAAAGAGCAGGGTAAACGGTTCGATACCCGAATAATCATATGCAAGCAGGAACTGGACCGGCGCGGGCGCTTCCATACAATCCATCAGAATCAGGCCCCGGCTGCGGCGGTAGGGTGGGCTGTGGTGGTGTTTTATGAAAGCCCCGTTGAGGAGGCAGGCGGTATTCCCGGTGTTGTCGGTAACGATCCAGGTACCGCCTGCCTTGGTATCTTTCGGGTACAGCCAGTGGCAATACCCGTTTTCAGCCTTTGAAATGTCGGAGGGCGACCGTGTCGGCGCCTCGTCGCGGTTATGGGTCAGAATAAACCCTTTGGCATTGGGGTGGTATGTGACGGTGCACATAAATTATTTTTGAATGAACATGCCGTCGAGCGTACGGTCGTCGAAATCACCCGTCGGCATACCGCTCACGTGGTTGTACATGGCAGCGAGGAAAATGGTTTCGGCCGTCGCAATCACCGTACTTACGAGCACAATAATCAGAATAGCCAGGCCGATAGCCAGGATCGGTGCGACATTGAACAGCAATACACCTACTAAAACACCTCCCAGGATACCCAGAATATGGAAAAGGCCGAAACTCAGGTTGGCCACCAGCGATTCGCCCCATTTTTCCTTGATCAGACGACCCGATTCCTTGATGGTGTCCAATACACTTTTGTCCTGAAAGATCAGTACCGGCACGGCAAAAAAGGTCAGTACCGACCAGGCAACGCCGAGCAGGGATGCCACGAACTTGCCTATTTTTCCGGTTTCCTGCAGCAGTTTCAGCAGCATACCGACAGTAGCGGCTACAACCGCCCAGCCGAAGATTTTTCCAAGCCGGGAATTCGCGAATTCGATGCCTTCACTGACGCTGGTTTCCTCGTCATGCAGAATTTTCGAAGCGCAGTAGATCAGCGCCGAGTTGAAATAAATGACGATGAAAAAGTTGATCAGATAGTATACGAACAGGAGGGCGTAGCCGGCAACTTTGCCATATTCCTCATCATTCATGATCGCTTCGATCTGGTCGCCGAAAAAGAAAAACGATCCGCCGGCAAACGTGGCTAATATCACGATAAAAGACATCACCGACAGAACCGGAAATACCAGCAGGAAAGGTTTTTTCTGAATGGTGGCGAAACTGGTCATAGCCATGGTCCAGCCATTCGAAATACGCGTGAAGAAACTCATTTTTTCAGGTGTTTAATGTGATTGTTGGATGGCCAAAAGTATAAAAAGGCTGGAAATAAACAAATGGCTAAATGTAAAAACGGGCTGCTTCTTCCGCCTGCGTGTCGAACCACAAACAGGGGGAAATTTTTTACTGATCGTTGCCATGGCATATAAATTTTATGAAAAATGTACGGAATTCACTGATTTGCAATGCCCGCGGATAAAAACCAAAATACCATGCCGGAAGGACCCACCATTGTCATTTTAAAAGAGGAAACGCGGCAATTTGCTGGCAAAAAGATCATTTCAGTGCTTGGAAACAGCAAAATTGATCAAAGCCGCATGCAGGATCAGCAGGTCATCTCCATCAAAAGTTGGGGCAAACAATTTCTGATGTGTTTCAACGGCTTTACCCTGCGCATTCATTTTCTGATGTTCGGTTCTTATAGGGTGAACGAGCAGAAAGATCGTCCGCCGCGCCTGAGCCTCGTTTTTGAAAACGGCGAACTGAACTTTTACGCATGTTCCGTCAAATACCTGGAAGGAGACATCGACTCCCATTTCAACTGGACCGCCGACGTGATGAACGATGCCTGGGATTCGGAATCTGCCAAAGTCAAACTGGCGCAAATGCCCGATGCGCTTATTTGTGACGCCCTGCTGGAACAACCCGTTTTTTCCGGCGTCGGCAACATCATAAAAAACGAAGTGCTCTACCGGGTTCGGCTGCATCCGGAATCCAAAGTCGGCAAAATCCCGGCGGACGTGCTGGATGACGTGATCCGCGAAGCGCGGCAGTACAGTTTTGATTTTCTGGAATGGAAAAAGGCGTTCGAACTAAAAAAACACTGGCTGGCGCACACCAAAAAAGTTTGCCTGCGCTGCGATCTGCCCATTTTCAAAAAATACACGGGTGAGAAAAAACGCCGAAGTTTCTTTTGTGAAAACTGCCAGGTACTGTACGACTGATGTGATGGCTTCATGTGCGGGCATATGTTTTTTGCGGTTTTACCAGCCGTTCTAAAAAATCCGGTTCTTATTTATGAATCCATCAGGTTACACTACTTCCGTTTGGATGGAAGTTTTCCCTACGCATAATTACGTTGCCCTTCGTCAGGATATAGCATGCGATGTATGCATTATCGGCGCGGGTATTGCCGGACTCACGACTGCCTACATGCTGGCAGAAGCAGGCAAAAACGTAGTCCTTATAGAAAAATTTCCCCAAATCGGGCAAGGCGAAACGTCCCGTTCCACAGCACAACTCGTTGTTTTTACCGATTTTCCGTACACATTGTTAAAGCGGATGCACGGCGACAACGTATTGCTCATCGCCGAAAGCCACCGGTATGCCAAGGAAACCATCGCCCGCATTACGCTGGATGAAGGCATCGACTGCGATTACCGGAAAGTGCCCGTTTTTCTGTTTGCGCCCCGCGAAAAAGACCATCCCAAACTGGATAAAGAAGCGGAAATTCTGAAGGAGATGCACGTGCCGGTGGTTCGCCACACGCGCCTGCCGGTGGCAGGGCTGCCTCCTTACCCGTGCCTGGAAATACCCGACATGGCCCAGATTCACATCCTTAAATACATCTACGGCTTAGGCGATGCGGTAGAGCGTCGGGGGGTGAAAATTTTTACGGACACGAAAGCGGTGGAAATAGATGAAAAAAGTGAATCTGTAGTGATCAAAACCGAAAGCGGCCATACCATCCGGTGCCAGAACCTGGTCACTGCTACCAATTCCCCCGTAAGCGTACTGACGGGTGTGCACCTCAAACAAACCGCCTGGCGCACCTATGTCGTAGGCCTGCGCATCGAAAAAGGTGCGTTGCCGTATGCCATCTGGTGGGATACGCTCGAACCCTATCACTACGTGCGCCTCGTCGAATTTACCGATTATGACGTGCTGATTGCCGGCGGAGAAGACCACCATACCGGTCGCGACGAAGCGGGTGGTCCCGACATTATGAGCCATGAAAAAGGTGAATCGCCCGAACGTTTTGTTGCGCTGGAAGCCTGGGCGCGCAGCATATTCCCGCAATGCGGCGAACTCCTGTATCAATGGTCGGGTCAGGTGATGGAGTCTATCGACGGGATCGGATACAATGGAAGACACCTGGGCGACGAACGGATTTTCGTCATCACTGGTGACACGGGCAGCGGCACCACCAATGCCACACTGGGCGCGCGAATAGTAACCGATCTAATCATGGGGCAGCAGAATCCCTGGGAATCGCTGTACAGCCCTGCCCGCGTCAATCTGCGCGCAGCCGATCAGTTGGTCAAAGAAGGTGCTGCGGCTTTCTGGCAATTCACCGATTTCGTCACGCCCGGCGATGTGGAAGAGGCTTCGGAAATCCCCAATGGTTCCGGGGCACTCCTGCACGAAGGCATTAAAAAAGTGGCGGCGTATAAAGACGAACAAGGCACTTTGCACCGCATGAGCGCGGTTTGCCCGCACGTCGGCTGCATCGTGCAATGGAATGACGTGGAAAAATCCTGGGATTGCCCTTGCCATGGTTCCCGCTTCGACTGTTATGGAAAAGTGCTGAACGGGCCGGCGCGCAGCGATCTTGCGGCTCTGGAAGCGGAAAAGTAAGAGCCAGTGTATGTTTGCGGTTGAAATTTCTACCGATGCTATTCCGATCCTTCCTCTCTCCGCTTTTTTTTCTGGTATGCCTGAACCTGGTAAGCGCTCAAACCGTTCGAATCTCCAAAGACTGGAAATTCCGTACCGGCGACGATCTTTCCTGGAAAAACGAAAACTTCGATGATTCCTCTTGGCGCTCCATTCCCGTTCCGGCGCAGTGGGAGCAAACCGGTTTTCCGGATTACGACGGTTTTGCCTGGTACCGCACCACTTTTTCGGTGCCTGAAAATCTGTTGGGACAAACGCTGGTGCTGCAAATCGGCGCCATCGATGATTCGGACGAAACGTACATCAATGGCACACTGGTGGGCCACACCGGGAAATTTCCGCCCAACGACCAGTCTGCCTGGGATGCCCCTAGGAAATACGTTATTCCGGCCGGCGTTTTAAAAGCGCACAATACCCTGGCTGTCAGGGTGTTCGACGGTGCGGGCGGCGGCGGTATTTACCAGGGACCGGTGGAATTCATCACGTTGAAGCAATTTGAAAAAATCAAGCGGGAAAAGGCAAAAAACAAACGCTCCTATTTTCAACTCACCACCTCCAACGGGCTTATTGCCGCGGTGTACAACTCGGTGTCCGGCGAAGTGGAAAACGTATATCCGCATATTTTTTCCGCCTACGATTCGGCGGCTTTTGTGCGGCCTTTTGTGTCGCATATTGCTCCCAATGTTCAGGAAAAACCCGTCGACGTTTATTACCTGAAAAACACGCACGTCGTGGAGGTGAAATACCCGCATTTCGTCATCGATTACACGGCGTCTTTTGTCAATGGCAACAAGGTTTTTTACGCGGTGGTGCGGGGCGCGCAGGAACGTATTTCCAAGATTACATTCAGTTGCGAAGAACTGCCCGGACTTGAAAAACGGTCGTTTTTGAAATCATTGGGTACGCATTCCGAGCATTATTTCCTGTTCGGTTTTACCGATACGCATCATCCGGTTTCGCATATCGACGAAGCGATAAACAGCATAAAATCCGCTCCCGTTTCTTTGATCGATGCCGAAGTGAAATGGATGCAGCAGGTTTTTGCCCGCAGTCAGTTCCCGCCCGGCATCAACCGCGCCGAGCGCAACCTGCTGGAGCAATCCGTATCCGTACTGAAAATGGCGCAAGTAGGTGATAATGAGGTGTTTCCACTGGCAAAAGGCCAGATACTGGCTTCACTTCGCCCCGGCGTGTGGGCTATTTCCTGGGTACGCGACGGCGCGTTTGCGATCCTGGCGCTGACGAAACTCGGCCTGTACGAGGAAGCGAAAAAAGGGCTCGAATTCATGCTCAATGCTTCACCCACGAATCAGTACAAACGTTACGTGCATGCCGACGGAAAAGACTACGGTATCGGTGTGGACTATCGGATTTCGGTTACGCGTTATTTCGGTAACGGCCGCGAAGAAAGCGATTTCGATCACCGAGGACCCAACATCGAGATCGACGATTTCGGACTGTTTCTCACCGCGCTGTGCGATTACGTGACCAACAGCGGCGATGCTGCTTTTTATAAAAAATGGCAGCCTGTTTTACAAACCGAAGTGGCCGACGCCATCATTCATAACATCAACGATCAGGGCATCATTCGCGCTGATTCGGGGCCCTGGGAACATCATTTGCCCGGCCGGCCGTTCACGTTTACTTCCGGTGTTTGCTGCAAAGGGTTAAAGGAATTTGCCCGGGTTCAGGAGCAATTCGGTTTCCCGTCTGCGCCTTATTTTGCAGCATACCAACGGCTTCATGACGGTATTTTATCGCAAATGCTGTATGAAAACCGCCTGATCAAAGGCAATGCTGCCGACCGGTTACCTTCCGATCATTATTTTTTCGATGCCGCTACTTTCGAGTTGTTTGCAAAGGGCTGCCTCGACGACAAGTCCCTGTTTTTGTCGCACATGGCTGCCTACGACGAACAACTGCGCGTCAAAACCGGCAAAAAAATGGGTTACATCCGTTTCAATAGTTCCGATTCCTATGAAAACCAGGAATGGCCGTTCGCCGGACTACGGGTAGCCGTGGCGCAGGCAACATTCGGCCGGAACGCCGAAGCGAAACGCCTCGTCGATCGTGTGACAAAAATTGCCGGCTACAATTTTCACCTCATTCCGGAAATCATCACGCTGGAAGAAGAAAGCTACAAAGGAGCGATTCCGATGGCGGGTTATGGAGCAGGGGCGTATGTGCTGGGGATATGGGCGGTGAAACAGAAGTGAGAAGTGAGAGGTGAGAAGTGAGATGCGTAGAGTACGCCGCTTCGCCAGTGGCGTTTTTTTAGGTCTTGTTCTTGACACGCTGCCCTTGGCTGTTGTCAATTTTTGTCAGAAAAAACTGAGAAGAAAAAGGTTTCTAAAAACAAATGGCGAACAACAGCCTGGAAAGCCATTGATCACCATTTATTTTATAAGTACCTAAAAATCAATTAATTACACTTCTTCCGGCGCCAGACTCCATTTCTCCGGAGAACGCCACAGAGCGGAAAGCAACAATTCGCGCATAAAGAAGAATTCCTTGGGCAGCCGGTCGTAGGCTTTTTCGAACAGTTCTTCGTGGCCCAGCAGTTCCTGTTTCCAGAGTTCGCGGTCCACCTGCATCAGTTCGTTAAACTGGTCGCGGGTGAATTGCTCCTGCCCTTCCCAGTCCATATCGCGGTAGCGCGGGCGCCAGCCGATGGGGCATTCCACGGCGCTTGCGCGGCCTTTGCTGCGCTGTACGATCCATTTCAGCACGCGCATGTTGTCGCCGAAGCCCGGCCATGCGAAGTCGCCGTTGGCGTTTTTGCGGAACCAGTTGACCCCGAAAATACGCGGCGCATTAGGCAGGTCGCGGCCGAATTGCAGCCAGTGGTTGAAATAGTCGCCCATGTGGTAGCCCATGAAAGGCAACATGGCAAACGGGTCGCGGCGCACTTTGCCGAGTTCTCCGAACGCGGCGGCTGTTGTTTCGCTGCCCATGGTAGCGGCCAGGTACACCCCGAAGTTCCAGTTGAACGACTGGTACACCAGCGGAATGGCGCTGCTGCGTCGTCCGCCGAACACGAATGCTGTAATCGGAACACCTTTCGGATTATCCCATTCCGCATCGATGGCCGGGTTTTGGAACGCCGGCGCGGTGAAACGGGCATTGGCGTGTGCCACAGGTTTGCCCATGGCCTTGTCGTACGGCAAACCGTTCCAGCCGATCACCCCTTCGGGTACTTCTTTGCTCATACCTTCCCACCACACGTCACCGTCGGGCGTAACGCCCACGTTGGTGAAGATGGTATTGGCGCGGATACTCGCCATGGCATTGGGATTGGTTTTTTCGTTGGTACCCGGCGCTACGCCGAAATAGCCCGCTTCGGGGTTGATGGCATACAACCTGCCGTCGTCGCCCTTGTGAATCCAGGCGATGTCGTCCCCGACGGTAGTCACCCGCCAGCCGTCCATTTCCTTGGGCGGAATAAGCATGGCGAAGTTGGTTTTACCGCAGGCGCTGGGGAAAGCGGCGGCGATATAATTCTTCTCTTTTTGCGGCGATTCCACACCCATAATGAGCATGTGTTCGGCCAGCCAGCCTTCTTCACGGCCCATGACACTGGCGATACGCAAGGCAAAACATTTTTTACCCAGCAGGGCGTTTCCGCCGTAACCGCTGCCGTAAGAAATGATCAGTCTGTCTTCGGGGAAGTGGCTGATGTATTTAACCGTCGGGTTGCAGGGCCATTTCACGTCTTCCTGACCCGGACGCAGCGGTGCGCCCAGCGTATGCACGCATTTGACCGTATCAGAATCGAGGTAAGGCAAAATCTGGCTTCCCATACGGGTCATGATCTTCATGTTGACGACCACGTATTCGCTGTCTGTGATCTGGATGCCATAGCGTGATAAACTGGAGCCGACAGGGCCCATACAGAATGGGATGACGTACATCGTGCGGCCGGCCATGGCGCCTTCCGTCAGGCCTTCGAGCAGGTTTTTCATTTCGCGCGGTTCCATCCAGTTGTTGGTCGGACCGGCATCTTCCTTGCGGCGGCTGCAAATGTAGGTGCGGTCTTCCACCCGGGCTACGTCGCTCGGGTCGCTGAAACAGGCATAACTGTTGGGCCTTTTTTGAGCGCTCAACCGTATGAAAGTTCCTTTGTCGACCAGTTGCTGACAAAGAGAATCATATTCTTCCTGTGTGCCCGTGCACCAGTGTACCGCGCTCGGCATCATGTGCCGGGCTAACTCTTCCACCCAGTTGCTCAGTTCGGGATGAGTGGTCGTTGAAAAAGTAGTTCTGGCAACTTCAAACATAGTTATTTGCGTTTTTTAGTATGAAAAAGGGAACTTTATGTTTTCAATGCAAAGGTCGCGGAGCCCGAAACGAGCATAGATGAGAAATGTCATGGGGGAAGGAAATATTAGGCAGGCAACGTTTTCGAATAAACGCCATTGCAATAGCAAATAATTGATTATCAATATTTTAAATAGTGCATTGCTTGTGGGGCGTGCAGGCTCATTTTTTGTTTTTCTTTGCCAGCGGATTAAAATCCAGGCATAGTTGCATCCATTTTTCAAGGTCTTGCCTGCTCCGGATACCTTCTTCGGTTACGAATACGAAACCTTTCATCGGTTTGCCGGTAAATTCCATAGGAATGCATCCCGGCTGTTCCAGCGCATGCTCGTATACCGACTCGCCAATCCTGCATAACAACATATTCTCCCCGGTTTTTTTATCGATATGGGTGCCGCAGCACATTTTGTCGTCGACCAGAAAACAAATGCCGCTGAACATTTTCTTTTCCGTAAAATCGGCACCCTTTTCCAGCAAAACCTCCCGAATGGATTGAGCGAATTCCTCGTTGTAGGCCATGGAACGTTAAGGTTTGAGTACAACTGTTTTGTTTTTCGCGGCGCTTTTTTTGGCGGCATCCAGGATTTCCATAACGATCATGTTGTTCTCCAGCGAAGTAAGGTCGTAAGGCGGCAAGGTGATCTCGCCGCGCACAACGCCTGCAAAAAGCGAAAAAGCATCGTTGTAAGGCGCAGGGCGTTCTTCCAGGTGATAAGGCGTTTCCGTAAAACCGTCGTAACCTTTACTCATACGCACCCGGAGGTCGTGGCGGTTGTCCTGATAAATGATGCCGCGTTTTCCATAAATTTCCATGTCTTTCCTGCCGACGGTCCAGTTCCACGAGGCCTGCACGGTGGTTTTTACTTGTTTGTAGGTCAGGATAATCGTGGCCTCGTCTTCCACTTTCGGGTTGTTTTCCGGTTGCAATTGCTGGGTAACGGCGGTGACGGAAACGGGCCGCTCCCCATGTTGCAGCCAGGTGCTGAGGTTGACGCCGTAGCAACCGAAGTCGGTGAGAGCGCCGCCGCCGTTTTGCACCGGGTCGATGAGCCAGTCCAGAAATTCGTTGGAAATGCCGAGCACTTTAGGGCCTTTATGCCCGTCGCGGATGATGATCTGCACCGGCCGGCCGATGCTGTCCTCCGCGATCAGTTCGTAGGCTTTATGAACGGTGGGGTACCACGTGGTTTCGTAATTGGTGAGCAACTGTATGTGGTACTTATCTGCGAGCGCCTTCATCTGCTTCGCATGGTCGAGGCTTACGGCCAGCGGTTTTTCCACCATGACGTGGATGTGTTGCGGGGCACATTTTTCCACCACGGCCAGGTGTTCGTAAATAGTGCCGAAGGCAGTGACGGCTTCGGGGTGCGTTTTCGCGATCATTTCTTCAATGGTGGGGTAAACCAGGTCCATGGAATAGCCGTACTGTTTCGTGTAACGTTCGGCCAGTACGCGGTCGGGTTCCACAATGCCGACGATCTGGATGCGGTCGTCTTTTGGCCTTCCCAAAATACCGTGTACATGGGTGTGGGTAAGGCTGATGACGCCGACGCGGAGGGGTTTGGTTTGGGAGGAAGCAGAAAGGGCCAGAAAGAGGAAGAGGAAAAGTGGAATGGTTGTTTTCATTGGGCAGGATTTTATTTTATAATCAGTTGCGCTGATTCCGGGGCAATTCCAACAGTGGCAATTGAACCGCTATTAAAACTCAGAAAATCCGATTCGATGCCGTCGCTGAATATTACGCCGTTGGCTGGCATGAATGACTGAATCGTTAAAAAAGATTGCTTCTTAATTATGCCGGTTGAAATACCCGCTTGCGTTCTGACACTGATAAAGGGCTCGCGTACCGCGAAAAGCAATTCATTTTCTCCCAGTTGGGGCTTCTTCGAACTTTTATCCTTATTCAATGCACCGGAAATACCGTTTGCCATGTTAAAAACGGAACTTAACCACCCGGTCGAGCCCGCTTTGGTGGACACGATGATCCCACTCGACGAATGCTCCTCATTATTGTTGTTGAAAGTTATGCTGTACCGTGCGGAAACATGTGAAGATGCACCAATGAATAAGTCGTTAAAAGCCAGCAAACGTTGCCCGTCGTTCAGCCTGGCTTCGGCAAAACGGGCCACCTGTACTTTTTTTTGGTCGCTCAGGATTTGTTCGACACCCATCAGAAAATCCGAAGTGTCAAAAGGCAAAAGCACACCGTCATACCTTTGTTTATCAGGGTTTACGGCAATTATGGGCAAGCCGGCGGAATATTTTGCGGTATTAGCCACCAATCCGTCCTGACCTATAACGATGATAATGTTTTTATCGGAAAAGATGTAAGAAGGAAGGTAGCGCCTTTCTACGATCTTATATTTAATGACTTTGGTAAGTTGTGATTGCAGAGATGCCAAAGCCTGCTGGAATTTGTCGTGTTCCTGTTCGTAATCATCAAAATCTCCACCCAGCCGCTCGATGTAAAACCTGGCCTGCGCTTTGGTATTGAAGCGTTCGATGAGCGCTTCGAGTCTGGTTTTGTTTTTTACGATGATCGCATATTCCGGCTTCATTCCTTGCGGTCTTTCTTATCGCTTAATATGGTTTCCAGCAGATCCGGACTGATATTCAGGGTGCCGATTTTTTCGGCATTTTCGGCGAGTTGCCGGAATGCGAGCGCCATATTCATTTTCGCATCCGTATTGCCATTGAGTGCCGTAAGAATTCTCCAGTCCATTTCCCTGTATGGTTTGATAGTTGTCTCTATCACGTAACCGCGGGTTTCGGCCTCCGCCTTATCGTTGGCCGTTTTTTGCTCAATGAGTTCCTTGCGCTGATTTTCCAGTGAAATATCGGCATCTAACTGCATTTTCCGCAGTTTTCGCCTGCTTTCTACATCCTGGACCTTGGTTTCGGTTTGCTTTTCAGCAATTTGTTTCTTTTTTTCCTCTACTGCAATTTCCGTATTCAACTCACTTTCCTTGATTTTTCGTTCCTGTTCGACGGCAAAATTGCGGCGTGCATAAATGGCCTGATCGGCCTCTTGCTGCAGTTTTTCCCTGGTTTCCGTTTCCAGCGCCCTTGTCATTTCCGGCGTGGCGGTAATGGCAAGGATATTTGCGCCCAGAATTTCTATGCCCAGCATTTTAATAGCCTGTGACAGGATGACGCCTTCCGAGATTTTTATCTCGATCGTCTTGGCCGAGCGGATCGCTTCTTTCAGCCCGATGCCGTGGATATAGGACGAGATAGACGTTTGCGCTTCGTTGATAATGCGCTGGTTGAGTTTTTCTATATCGTTCTTTTTATAATTCCCTGTGCTGTCTACTGTAAAGTCAAGTATATCAGCCAGCGTTTTGGGATCTGAAATTTTATAGGTAATCTGACCCTGAATAGTCACGGTCTGGTAGTCGTTCGTGGTTTCATTAAAAACAAAAGGAAGGTCATTGCTATTGATCGGGATGGCAACAATAGAACTACTCGGTGCAAAGTAGAAAAAGGATAGTCCCCGGCCTTCTTTTGATATTCTGCCATTTTGGTAATGCAAAACGTAGGTCATTGCATCAAATTTGGCGTAGTTTATTCCAAACATAGGTTTTTATTGGTTAAGTACCTGTCAATTACTCCATTCTCTTTATTGTTACCGCTAAAGTAGAACGGAATTTAAAAATGGCACTACCCAAAACCAATTTTGTAATTATTTCTTTTTCCCAAACCCAAACAACCCCTTCACCTTGTCCGCAATGCCGGTTTTTACCGTTTTCGGCCCGGGCTGGCCGATCAGAAAACCATACGGTTTGAGCACTTCCACGTGGTCGCAAATGATTTTGAAAATGCCGAGAATCGGAATAGCCAGGATCATGCCCGGCACGCCCCACACCAGTTCGCCCGAAAGCAGCGCCATGATGGTAAAAACGGGGTTGATATTCACTTCCGAGCCGACGATGAGCGGGGTGAGTACGTTGTTCTGGAAAAACTGTACAAGCGCATAGGTGATCATCACACCTATCATCATACTGAAATCGCCACCCTGTGCTACGGTCATAAGCAGGGTAATGGTAGTGCCGGTCAGGTTGCCGACGTAAGGCACGATCTCCAGTACACCGCAAAGAATGGCGAAGAAAACGGCGTTTTTCACGCCCACAATACTAAAACCGATGCCATACAACACCCACAGCATCACGATCATCAGACCCAGACCGCCGAGGTATTTCTGGGCGATCTGGCTGGATTCGGTCATCACGCGTGTGGCTTCCGTTTTGCTTTCGGGAGGCACCAGTTTCAGGATAAATTTTTTGAAATGGTTGCGGTAATACAGAAACATAAAAATATAGACTACCGCAATGATGAAAGTGACCAGTCCGCCCAGCAACGCGCCCACCACGGCAGCTGCTATTTTGGCCGCACCACCCGCGCCCGACGACCTGTTTTCTTCCATCATATGCTGCTGTTCCTCCCTCGAAATACCCAGTCTGTCAGAAGTGAACTGCCGCAATTGCTCCATACGATCGGTTGCAACAGTTTTTATTTGCGAGAGGTCTTCTGTGACGTGCGTCATTTGCCAGCTCAACAAGGTCAATATGCCACCAATACCAGCCACCAGCACGAGTACACTTAACAAAGTAGAAAGTCCACGGCCCAGTTTTCTTTTTTCCAGCCAGGTAGCCAACGGAAGCAACAACATGGATAACAGACCGGCCAGGGCAATCGGTACCAGAAACGGCCTTCCAAAGTAAAGAATAGTGCCGAACAGCACTATGGCCAGGCAGATGAGTACGGTACGGGTAAGCAGAGATTTGTTCATTTTGTCAGACGATAGTAATTCGTTCCCCAATTTGGGGAATCGGACGTAGGTGTATTGTTCTGACAAAAGGTGTAAAAATGCTGTGCCCTGTAACGCGGATTTCGCGGATGAAAAAAGCGGATCACGCGGATTTGATAGGTTGTAACGTGGCATTCGCTCATAAAAAGAACAAAATGCTCACTATTTCAAATCAAATCCGCGTGATCCGCTTTTTTCATCCGCGTGATCCGCGTTGCAGGGATCCGCGTTGCCGAAATTTGAATCCCAGCACAATCAGCCACACCAGCCACAACGTACTTCCTATAAATCCCGCCAGATCGACCACCGGAAAATCCGGCATCACCGTTGCGAACAGATCCGGTTGCGCCAGCAGGTAGATGGCCGAAGCGCCGTAACCGAACCGGGTCAGCCATCTGGGCATCAGGTGAAGTTTCTCAAAAGCGTAACATATCATCACCGTCCAGATAATGGTGAACAACTGCCCCACGTGTTCGCCCAGCACCACGCCGCCATATTGATGAATCACCTGGAAAGCCACTTTGGCGGCTTCTTTGGTCATCTCGTTGCCGGTCAGGTAATTGTCGGCCAAAACGGGCACCACGAAAGTCCAGCGCAGCAGGCCCAGCATCTGCACGATCAGGCTGATCACACCGATGTAGGTCGCCCAGCGCACAAAGGGCAGTTTATTTTCCAGTTTCTGCCCGATCAGTACATAGGCAGGCAGCAGCGGCAGTCCTACCATCGCGAAGGCCCACCAGGTCCAGATCAGCGAATTGCCACCCTCATGGAATTTGGTGAGAATGACGCCTACGTCCTGCCGCAAAATCACCGGATATTCAAAAGTGGCGGATAAAATACTGTAAGGAATGAACAACGCGATGCCGGCAAGGATCAACAGGTTGCCGATGGTTTTGTCGGTTTTAAAAAGTGCAGTTTCCATTTTATGTTGAATTATTGTTGTTGAGTGGATTGAAACCATGCCATGGTTTCGTATACTTAAAAAAAGAAACTGTAACTGATACCCGGTGTCGGATTGATCTTCGTGTCGTGGTCTTTGGAGATCAGCGCGATGCCGCCGATGCGGAAATTGAACCCTTTCCAGATCATCCAGCGGAAACCGAGTTCCAGGCCGAGCGCGTTCTGGTCTTTGTAATCGAGGTTGATACCGCGCAAATAGGAAGCGCCGGCGTAAAAGGAGGAAGGGTTTTGTTTTTTGCCGATGGGCAGGAACCAGGCAGTGAGGCCGGTTTTTACGAATTTGGTGGTCACGCCCGATTCCAGCGCAGTGATGTAGTAACCCGCATGCACGGAAACCTGGTGGTAGCGGTATTCCAGACCTATGGAAGGGTTGCGGAAACCATTGATACTGAATTCATGGGCAGAAAAACGGCTTTGGGCAAAGGAGTGGGAGGCCGATACGAGTACCAGCAGGAGGAATGCGAACTGTTTCATTTTCGTTTCGTTTAATTGATGGCACAAAGATCGGAGGCCCTGGCGCCGGGGCACAGGACAAATGTCCATTAAGTGAAACGAAGGCTTGAATTTTGAGTATTCGAGTATTCGAGGATGTGAGGATGTGAGTATAAATGATTCGTTGTCAGTCACATACTCGAATACTCACATCTTCGAATACTCAAAATAATTAAATGACTGTGTAATAAACACGCACCGCCTTTACCGGATATTTCCCCGGATGCGGCTCAGGTGGCGCGGCGTGACGCCGAGCATGGAAGCGAGGTGTTGGAGCGGGATCTGCTGCAACAAGTGCGGTTCTTCGCGCACCATTTTTTCGTAGCGCTGTTCCGCATTGAGCACGATGAGGTCGTGGCGGCTTCTGTCGATGCCGCAAATGGCCCATTCGAGCAGCCGGATGTAAAAGGTTTTGAAGTTCGGCATCTCGTCTACCAGTTTTTTCAGGTCGGCGCGGGTGATGAGACACACTTCCGAAGGTACGAGCGCGCGCACCGATTCCTGGGCGGGCGTTTGACTCACAAAACTCATCACCGAAGAAAGGAAAGTGCCCGAAACGGACACATAAGTCGTTCTTTCTTCGCCGTCCTTGATAACGTAATACTGGAACATACCTTTTTCGATAAAGCCCAGCGTCTTGCTTATTTTACCTTCCTCTACGAAAAAATCGTTTTTCGCATATTCCTTCAGCGTAAATGTGTTCAGGATGTGTTCCAGTTCGGCGCCCGAAAAACCAAGCGCTTCGAATTGTTTTTTTAACTGTTGCATGAGGTGTGGGTGTTTTCTTTTGGTAAAAGCCAAACGCTAAAATATAAAAAAACAGAATCCTCACCCGGAATCAATCCGAATGAGGACTCTACGCGCGCGCGCTCTCACCTCTCACTTCTCACCTCTATCTCACCAGCGTCACGTCGCCGTTGAACCGCACCGTTTCACCGTCTTTGAACAGGATTTCTGCCTGGTAGAGAAATACGGCCGGTGTGGCCTGTTTGCCACGCACGGAACCATCCCAACCGATACTTGCATCGTTGGGCAAAAAGTCATAGCGTTCGTAAATTGCTTGTCCCCAGCGGTCGAGCACCCGCAGCAGTTTAACCCGCTCAACGTCTTCTCCACCGTAAATCGTAAAGATGTCATTGCCGTTGGCGGTGTTGGGCGTAAAAATATTGGGAATAAAAACGAAGCGTTCTCTGTCTACAAGGATCTCCCGTTCGTCGCTGCCCTTGCAGCCTGCCGAGTCGAGCACCGTTACGTGGTAGCGGAAAGAACTCGTCGGCGAGTACATGCAGGTATCGCAGGACATGGGTTGTAAGGTCGCAGGCGTCATCAGCACCGAGTCGGCACGGTCAGGATAATTGACTGCGCTCATTCTAAACAACGCGATTTCCTGGCCGAGGTGAATGCTGGTATCGGCATCGAGGTGAACGATCAGTTCCGGCGGTTCGGCCAGGGAAATGATGGTGTCCCATTCGCAGCCGTTAGGGCTCTGTATGCGCAGCGCGTGGTCGCCCGGCGGCAGGAATTTGAACTCCGGGGAAACGTTGAAATTATCGTCGTCGAGCGCATACACAAACGGGTCGACACCTGTGACGCTGTCGATACGCACCAGGCCGTTTTTTTGTCCGTAACAAGTGATGTCCTGGAGTGTCAGTACCGGATTCGTCGGCAAAATGGGGTCCGTCACTTGTACACTGTCGACAGAAAAACAACCGTTTACGGGGTTCGTCACACGCAACGTGTACAAACCGATGGAATCCACGCCGGGCCGCAGGGTATTGGCATTCGAGACGATGTGGCCGGAGGAATCTGCCGTCCACTCGATCTGGTAAAAAGTAGCGGGGCTGACGCTTGCCTCCAGGCGGGCCACGGCTTCCGTACAGGAAAGTCCCTGCACCGAATCCAGCATAATTTGGGGGCGGTACGTGTCGGAAATGACCGTGTAAGCCAGCGAGCCGGTGCAAGGCTGATTTTGTTTGCAGGAATTGGCGGCCTGCACACAAATCGAACCGCTTTGAGCAGGTATAGTTACTTCGACCAGGCTGCCTCCGGGCGCCAGCACGGTTTGCGGCACGGGCTCGCCGTTGACGAGCATGCCGGGCGGACCATCCCAGATGTAGGCCCCCGCACCCGAAACGGCCGCAACGGAGTACGTCAGCACAGCGCCTGCGCAGGCTTCGATGGGGCCTTCCGGGTCGCCCACGGTGCCCAGCGGAGGTTCGTACACCGCGCTGTCGGGTGATACGCTGATAGAAAAGGTGCAAAAATCGCCTGCATAACCGTCTACCAGCAGAAAATAGTTGGATCCTACGTGCAGGTTGTTGACGGTAACAGACACCGGATCGGCGCCACCGAATTCGCGCCCTTTGTCGCAGGCCAGCGGCTCGGCTTTGCAGTCGGCGTACAACGCGATTTGAAGCCCGTTGCTGTCGGCGCAGTTGATGGGCGTAACGGTGAAAGTGGCGTTGCCGGAACCGGCGATGTACCCGATCCACTGCACGTTTTCGAGGGTGCCGCAGAACTGGATAGAGTCGTCATCAGGAACGCCGCTGTACGTAGAGCCCACAAAACCGTTAAAATTGCAAAAGATACAGGCGGATTCGCATGCTCCGGCAGGTTGGGAGCCGGTTCCGCAGGGTGTTGGAAGTTGTGCTTGCAGTTGAAAGGCAACGCAAAGCACCAAAGGCAGGAGTAGTGCTCTTTTTACCATGTAAATCGGTAGTTAAGAATTGAAGAAATGGATTAAAGCGAGGGGATTAGAGTATTAGAGTATTAGAGTATTTGAATCGAATCCTCAAATACTCGAATCCTCAAATACTCAAAAAAGCGAAAGCAACGTATCGTGCTGACCGCAACAAAACATTTTTAAATGTTTAGATGCTTTGATCGGCACAATGCGCTGCTTCCGGCGTATGGTGAATACGTACGTTTGACATCGGGTTGGAAGACACTCTTTTGGATAGTTACAGGCGGATTAAAACAAGGTAATCACGGGGTTTCTTAAGAGGTTGTTTCCTTAACGCCAATGTGTCCGGTCAATTGTGCGGCTCAGTCAGAAAGGACTGAACTTAACTGTTTTAGGGTAGATGGCAAGGTGAATACAGGCTTGGTTATGGTGTTGGAGCCTCTTTACTTAAAAGAGTTATTGCCAGATTTCATAAAAAAGCCAAGGGCAGCGTGTCATCCTGCAGTGCAGCGAAGGATCTAGTTTTACCTGAACGAACAGAAAAATGATAGATCCTTCGCTGCACTAAGGATGACACACTACCCTTGGCTTTTGTATGTCAGAACGCCGAAAAATCAGTTCGTTCTCGGTATCAGCAGCCGTTTGCCCGGCATCATCGTTTCGTTGGCTTCCAGCGAATTCACCTGTACCAGTTCAGCGGAACTCACCTTGAATTTAGCCGCAATGGAACCCAGCGTATCGCCCTGTTTGACCACATACTCCTGGAAATAAGCGGCAGCAGGCGTCTGCAACTGTGTTGCGTTTGGTGTCGTATTGTTTATGCCCTTCGACTGTTGATTGTTGCCCAGCACCGAAGTTTCGGAGAACGGCTCCGTCGGGTTGGTCAGGTAAGTCGGATCGGGATTTGCATAGTTCGGCGTCGAATAGGTTGCAGGCGCCACGGCATTCGGGTTACCTGCCGGTGTCAGCACATTGCCATAACCGGGATTGGTAAGGATGGCAGGATTGGGCTGGTAGCCTGATGCAGCAGGGGTTGTAGTTGTCGTCTGGCAACTGCATTCCGGAATGATTATTTGCTGGTTGATCTGCAGGGCAACGTTTCCTTCCAGGGGCATGCCGTTGGCGCGGCGCACACATTCTTCCGCACAGGCATAACGCTTGGAAATGCTGTACACGGATTCACCTTTTTGAACAACATGCACCGTCGGGCGTACTGCGTTGCTGGCGATGGGCTGTGGTTGTGCCTGCGGTTGCGTGAAATAATAAGGATTGGTCGTCGTCGTGCTGTACTGCGCCGGTTGCGTAGGCAGATAGGTTACATTCGCACCGGTAGTGGGCGTAGAGTAGGCAGCCGGAGTGCCGGGCTGGTTCCAGTAGATTTTCTGGCTGTTTACGGTGGAGCCTTCGGGAGCCTTCGGTTTGACGACTTTATCAACACCTTTGGCCACTATGGTATTGGCCGGCGGTTTCGTTACCCACACTTTCTGGCAAATTTCAATATGGTTGGCATTTTCAATGCCGTTCCATTTTTGAATGGTTTTAATGTTCACATTGTAAGTGCGTGCAATGGCTGCCAGTGTTTCTTTCGGTTGCACGATGTGGTAACCGTAGCCGGGTTGCTGAGGGCAACTGATCAGACCGGGCGGCGGGCCTGCGGGTGTATTGGTGTTGGAAGTGGCTGCGGAATATTCTTCCTTGTTGGGTTCACTGATCGTGGAAGGATTGGGGTTGGGGTTGCCGTATCCGAACTCCGGCGCGTATTGAGGCAGCGTCGAAGGCGGTACGCTGGTGCCTTTGCAAGTGGCAGTCAGGTAATCATCAAAAGCCATACCGTTCATCTTTACCAGACGCCGGGTATTTCCCTCCGCTTCGGAGGCCGTAAGACCCGAGCGGTCGCTGGTGATACCTATTCCCGGGATAAAATCGAAATCGGCATGTTCCATTCCGGTTTGAACGGGTTCGCGGCGGAAAGAATATTCGCGGCGGCATTCGCGGGATTTTACGCCGGAGAGATAGATATAGGAGCCGGAATTGGCAGTGCCCAGGTTAACGGAGCCCACCAGTTTGGTGCTGTCCAGCGCAAAAGAATACGCAGGCGCTTTAAACAGGTAAAATGCGCCGTTGCGCGTTACCTGAATGGCTTCGATGATAGGCATCTGAAGGTATCCGGAAGGCGTTTGATGCACCACGTATACCTGACGTTTTAGTTGATTGATGGCATCGGTGAACGCAGCGTTCATCGTAAATCCGCGACAGGTGACGGCACCCTTGGGGAGGGTAGGAGAGGTAATACCTTCGTTCCCTGCTTTCAGTAAAAACTGTTCATTGCTGTTGGGGTGTACGGAATAGGTGAGCACACCGGCGCCGCTATAGGTATAACGGTATTCCAACTGGTCCATACAATCCTGCGTAAACAACAGGAAAATCGGCGTGTTGGTAGGAGCCTGGGCCGAAAGGCGGAAGGTGCACAATAATAAAAGGATGAACTGAAAAAGGCTTTTCATAAACAGACTGTTTGGTGAAGAGAAGGGTTTCTTCTTATCAGTAATCGGGTTATTTTCTTTTAGTTGAGCATTAGATATTTCTGCAAGGTTATGCTAAAATGAGGAATTAACCGCCTGAAAATCAGAACTATATTAAAAATCTCTGCAAAGAAGTACCGATCCTGCGGATTTTCATAATTTTTAACTACTGCGATAACGCAAATTGTGTCGGAAAAGATACGTGGATGTGTTTCATTTTTGGTGTTTCGTATTTGCTACTGAAAACAGCACCTGAAAACCTTTAACCCTTCAAACACTAAAAACAAAACACCAAACACTTATTTTTGCCCGATGACAAAACCTTTGATTTTAGTAACCAATGATGACGGCATCATCGCACCCGGCATTCGCAAGTTGGTAGCAATCGCTTCCGAAATGGGAGAGGTTGTGGTGGTCGCTCCCGATTCGCCGCAAAGCGGCAAAGGCCACGGAATCACCATCCACGATCCGCTGCGCCTGAAAAAAGTCAACGTGTTCGAAGGTATCGAAGCCTGGGAATGTTCCGGCACGCCTGTAGATTGTGTGAAACTCGCCAAACACGTGGTACTAAAAAACCGTACCATCGACCTGTGCGTGTCGGGAATCAACCACGGAAGCAATGCCAGCATCAATATTCTCTATTCCGGTACACTATCGGCCGCTATGGAAGCGGCGTTGGAGAACATCAGAAGCATCGGGTTCTCGCTGGACGATTTCAGTTTCGATGCGGATTTTGAGCCCGCGACCCCCTGGATTCGAAAAATCATGCAGTATGTTTTGAAATATCCATTCGAATCAGGCAACTTATTGAATGTTAATATCCCAAAATTGCCCTCAGATAAATTAAAGGGCATGCGTATCTGCCGGCAGGCGGATGGGCGCTGGGTAGAAAAATTTGTGGAAGGCCGCGACCCGTCCGGGCATCCGTATTACTGGCTGAGCGGACAATTTGTTAATACCGACGAGGCGGATGATACCGATATTCTGGCCCTTCAAAACGGTTTTATCTCCATCGTACCTTCCATGCACGACCTGACCAATTACAAGGCAATGGGCAGTCTGAAACCGCTGGAGCGCATTTAGTGTGTTTGGTGTTTCGTGTTTAGGGTTGACAATCCATCACTTCCGAAACACTAAACACTAAACCCTTTACCACCACTTTGCCGGAAAATTCTTAAACACTGGAATACCTACATGGAAAAACGAAATAACATCTGGTTTGGCCTCATTACGGGCATTTTACTACCCGTCCTGAGTTTTGTGCTGCTCTATCAGATATTCAGCATTATGGAAAAACTGGGATGGGTGAGCGACAAAGGCTTTTCAACCAATTTCCGCGAGCGCACCCTGGCAGTAGTGGCTATCGCCGTCAATCTGCCTTTGCTCAACCTGTTTCGTCGCCGCAGATGGGATCTGGCGATGCGCGGCGTGGTGATCGCCACGACGGCGCTGGCGTTCGGCTGGGTGATTTTTTATGGGTTGAAGTTGGTTTAGTTATCGGTTATCAGTTATTAGTTATCAGGGTGGTAGGGGTACGTTACAACCAAAGTATAGCATCACTTTTTGTGCGGCCAGATTTTGGTTGTAACGTACCCCTACCACCCTGATAACTAATAACTAATAACTGATAACTGATAACGAATAACTACTTCTGCAACACCTTCGCTACCAGATCAGCCGCTTCCTGGAATTCCACGGCGCCCATAACTTCGAGGCCGGATTCGTCGATGATCTTTTTGGCGATGTCGGCATTGGTGCCTTGCAGGCGAACGATGACCGGAACCGGAATTTGTCCGATAGCCTTGTAAGCGTCCACTACACCCTGTGCCACGCGGTCGCAGCGCACGATGCCGCCGAAGATGTTAATCAGAATGGCTTTTACATTCGGATCTTTCAGGATGAAGCGCATGGCGTTTTCCACGCGTTGCGCATCGGCGGTACCACCTACGTCGAGGAAGTTGGCCGGTTCGCCACCCGAAAGTTTGATCAGGTCCATGGTAGCCATGGCCAGGCCTGCGCCGTTCACCATACAGCCCACGTTGCCATCGAGTTTAACGTAGTTGAGGTCGTATTGCTGCGCCTCCACGTCGGCGGGGTCTTCCTCGTCGGTATCGCGGAGTGCTTCCAGGTCTTTATGGCGGTACAAAGCGTTGTCGTCGAGTGTCACCTTGGCGTCTACAGCGATGATGCGGTCGTCGGAAGTTTTGAGACAGGGGTTGATTTCGAACAGACTCGCGTCGGCGCCCACAAAAGCGGCGTACAGTTTTTGTACGAAATCGACCATTTCCTTGAATGCCTGTCCGCTCAATCCGAAGTTGAACGCTACTTTCTGCGCCTGAAAACCACGCAGACCGATCAGCGGATCGATGTGTTCGGTAAATACACGTTCCGGCGTTTCTTCAGCTACTTTTTCAATGTCCATACCGCCGTCGGGCGAATAGATGATCACATTGCTTCCCGAAGCCCGGTCGGTTAAAATGCTGATATAGAACTCTTTGGGATCGCTGGCGCCCGGGTAAAACACGTCCTGTGCTACCAGCACCTTACGCACCAGTTTGCCTTCGGCAGAGGTTTGGGGCGTTATCAGGTGCATGCCGATCATAGCCTGTGCGAATTCGCCGGCCTGTTCGGGGCTTTTCGCAAGTTTCACGCCGCCGCCTTTACCGCGACCACCTGCGTGTACCTGGGCTTTCACCACGCACCAGCCGGAATTGTACAGTTCTTTCATTTTTTTGGCTGCCTCAACGGCTTCCTGCGCATTGTAGGCGACGATGCCTTCCTGGATTTTTACGCCGTATGATTTGAGCAATTCTTTGCCCTGGTATTCGTGTAGGTTCATCGAATATGTAAGTAAATGGTTAAGCGAAATGAATGGGGCGCTCAAAAGTAAGGCGAATTCGATTTTCCGTGCGGCATCTTAGTTTTTTTTACTGCGAAAGTTTTGGATCGATAATTGCTGTACCCCTGTTTAAGACATGCATATGTTATTTAAATACTTGTAAAATATCTATTTGTGCCAATAATAAAACGGATAATAAAGTTTATGAAAAATATTTTTTTGATTTACGGTGAAAATATAAAATCGCTTCGTTTATCTTGCAACTACCAAATTAGTCCTGACCATGAATGCCAAATTAAAAGTCGACCGCCAGTTCCTGTTTCTACACGGGGATAACCTCGCGGTATTCAGCGAACGCGTACTGCGCAATACGCAGGCGCAAACACATGCCTCCAAGGCAACCTTTATTCTGGAAAGGCTGAATGCAGCCAATATTGCCCTGCGCAGTGTGCTGGCTGATTCGAACCTGAAGCGAAAATTGCGCACGGAAGCGGTGCGGGAAAAGGAAGCCATTGTGCTTCACTTTCTGGGCGAGGTAGCCGATTTTCTGGAAAACAACCTGCAGTTCAAATCCGATATTTTTACGTCCGGTTTCAGGCCGTACACCACACACCGTAAAACCTCGGCTACCCGGCTCGAACAACGTATGGCAGCCAAACTGGCCCGGCTGGAAGTGCCGAAACCGGAAGAAACTATCGAATTGTAATACCCTCGTCGTCGATGAGTTTGCTCTGCTGCACCCGAATGATGCGGGCCGGGAAATTCTGTAAAATCCGATAATCGTGCGTTGCGCACAGCACGGCAGTATTGTGCTGTTTGGCAAGGTTGCGCAGGAGCGTCAGCACGTCGTCGCTTGTTTCGGGGTCGAGGTTGCCGGTCGGTTCGTCGGCCAGGAGCAACATGGGTTTGTTCAGCAAGGCCCGGGCGATCACCACACGCTGCTGCTCGCCGCCCGAAAGTTCGTAGGGCATGGCTGTCTGTTTGGTCAGCAAGCCTACTTCCGTGAGCACCTCCAGCATACGTTTGTTCATTTCCTCTTCGTCGGTCCAGCCCGTCGCGCGCAATACGAACAACAGGTTTTCCGCAACATTCCGGTCGGTCAGCAGATTGAAATCCTGGAATACGATCCCCAGTTTGCGGCGCAGCAGGTGCACGTTTTTGCGGCTGATGTCTTTCAGGTCGAATCCTGCTACTTCTCCATGCCCGGTCGTCAGCGGCAGGGCGGCATAAATGGTTTTCAGCAGGCTCGACTTGCCACTGCCGGTTTTTCCGATCAGGTAGGTAAATTCCCCTTCCCCGATGTGCAGGCTGATGTTTTGCAGAATGATGCTGTCGTCCTGCTGGCAGATATTCGCGTTGCTGAGTTTGACGATGGATTTCATGGACGTTTGTGTGTTTGGGGGAAGGAGGATGAGGATTTGAGGAGATGAAGATTTAAGGATGCGAGTATTTGAGTATTTGAGGATGCGAGTATTTGAGTCGCTGAGTTCGAATCCTCGAATCCTCAAATCCTCATCTCTCTGCAAAAGTATTCAAATTCCCGCTAGTCCCAGCACGTCGGCCATCGTGAAACAACCGGTTTTGCCATTCAGCCATTGTGCGGCCAGCACGGCGCCGCCGGCGAAACCCGTACGGGAATGTGCTTTGTGTTCGATGGTAATTTCATCGACCTCACTAGCCCAGCGCACCAGGTGCGTGCCGGGCACCTCGCCTTCGCGCACCGCCGTTACCGGCACTGCTCCGGCATCCGGAACTGCAGGCAACAGCGCCCAGCCGGTGGCGCGGTCGTTGCTTGCAATCAATTCATTTACAAGGGTTAAGGCCGTACCGCTCGGTGCGTCGAGTTTGTGAATGTGGTGCGTTTCCGTGAGTGAGGGCTGGTATTCCGGACGCGTTTGCATCAATTTTGCCAGGTAGCGATTGAGCGCAAAAAACAGATTTACCCCCACGCTGAAATTAGATGCCCACAGCAGCGCACCCTTGTTTTCCTTACAAAAATGCTGGGCTTCGGCGAGTTTTTCACTCCAGCCGGTAGTGCCCGAAATCACCGGAACACCCGCCCGCAGGCACAACATCACGTTGTCGAAAGCCGCTTCGGGGCGACTGAATTCGATCACTACGTCTGCCTGTTGCAGCATTTCCGTATTCAGGTCGGACCGGTTTTCGCGGGAGATACGCCACGCGATGTCGATGCCCTGCGCCCGGGCAATCTGCTCGATGGCTTTGCCCATTTTTCCGTATCCGAGAAGTCCGATAGTCATTGGGTGGAGGATGTTTAGGAAGTTGAGTTGTTGAGAAGGAGTTTTTTTATTGTTGATGAGGGTTGATAAGGTTGATGAGGGTTGATAAAGGTTGATAAAGGTTGATGAGGGTTGATATTCATCGGCTCGAAAAAAGAAAAATCTTTGCTTTACCGAGCCGATGAATATCAACCCTCATCAACCTTATCAACCCTCATCAACCCTCATCAACATCTTAGTCATCAAATCCCACAAGTTCAATCCCGTTTTTTTCAATAAACATCCGAATCTCTTTGTCCGTAAACAAATCAGTGACGCCTTGCCGGTCGGCCGCCACATTTTCATAACCGATGTGGTGAATGGCCTGCAATTCCGGGCCGTCGAGACCGGGGTGGTCTACAAACACATACGTCTGGCCGGGTTCCAGGGTCTGGAGCATTTTGATAAAACTCTGTTTTTTCTCCGTCAGTGTCTTGTGGTCGCCGCCGTAGCCCAGCCATTTGTAGTTGCCGCGCCCTTCGAGCGGGATGTTGTATTCGGCTGCCAGTTTGCGGGACAGCGCCTTTACCTCTTCCGACAGGTTGGTGCAGCCCATGTGCGCCGACAGGTGACTGATGCGCGGGATGGTACGCTGGGCCGTTTCAATTTGTGCCCGGAATTCCTTTTCGATATCTTCTATCTTCCATTTGTTTTCGGAAATGGACTGTCCGGGGTAATTGGCGTTGGGGAAAACCATCGGAAAAAAATACCCGTCGGCGTTGCGAATGCTGGCACAATCGGTGAGCGGCCGCCATTTAACATTGTCCCATTCGCTGGTGATCGCCAGGTGCACGCCTACGTCCACGCCCGGATTGTCTTTCAGCATTTGCACGGCTTCCGGATACCACGGAGAAGCCACGATGACCTCGATGGACGTTTCAATACCCTCGCGGTAGCATATGATCAGCGCTTCATTACCGGAATGCGAAAATCCCATATCGTCGCCGCGAATGATCAGACGGGGCGGGGTGGGGGCCACGGAAGCCAGCGTGCCTTTGACTTTTTTTACGTTGTTTTTGTCAAAACTGCTCTGAATATCCACGTTTACCATGTTTTGATCGAAGGTGCACACGAACGTTTCGGTGTGCGGACTGTCGATGTAGCGCAGGGTAAGTTCGAGGGTGTTTTTGCCGGTCCAGCGGTAAGCGCCGGCAATTTTGGAAGGCGGCAGGCCCGCAAAATGGTTTTTGGCCAGGCCAACCAGCGAAGGGCCGAGTTTGGCAGTTTCGCCGAACGCCCATTTGCCCGAACCGAAGGGCAGGGTGAACGTTTCCGAGCCGATTTGAAGGGCCGCTTCGCATTGCTCACCTTTCCAGTTGAAAGCAATGCTGCGGATGAATTGTTCATTGGGCGAAACGTTGTAGGTTTTTCCGGCAATCGTTTTTTGCAGGTCGGAAGCGGCGCTTTTTGCCGGAACCGGGAGCGCCAGCGCAGAAAGTTTTTTGACCAGCGTGGCGGCACTTTTTTTATCCGCCGGCAGGGCATCTTTCTGAATGGCAGGGTACAGGTATTTCCAGATCATGTTGAACTCGTCCTGCATGTCCGAGGTTTCGGCCGTCATCACGATCACCGCATCCTGGTCGGGCATGACGATGATGAATTGCCCGAAAGCGCCGTCGCCGCGATAGGCGTTGTTGCGGCAGCGCCACATCTGGTAGCAGTAGCCCTGTTCCCAGTCGCTCTGGTCTTTTTTGTCCTGCGGCAGTTCCGGATGCTGGATGATTTTGAGGGTCGAGGCTTCTTCCACCCATGCTGCGGGCAGCACCTGCTGGCCGTTCCATTTGCCTTTTTGCAGGAACAACTGCCCGAATCTGGCCATGTCTTCCGTTTTGATGCGCAATCCCCAGCCGCCGGTGTTGATGCCTTCCGGGTCTATTTCCCAGTCCATACCGGAAATACCCAGCGGCGTAAAAAGCCTGGGCGTCAGGTAGTCCACTATTTTTTCGCCGGTCACCTTTTGCACGATGGCAGATAACATGTACGTAGCCAGCGAGTTATACAGGAATTTGGTGCCCGGTTTGTGCAAAATCGGCGTTGCCAGAAATGCACGCGCCCAGTTCCCGGCATTGCGGATCAGCGGGGTAGGGTCGGGTTCCTGGCCTACCGACATGCTGAGCAAATCGCGGACGCGGAGTTCGGCGAGGTAAGGGTTCACTGTTTCAGGTAAATCGTCGGGGAAAAACGAAATCACTTTGTCGTTCACCGTCAGGCGGCCCTCGCTCACCGCAAG
>ENA-UOWO01001116-UOWO01001116.1-activated-sludge-metagenome-genome-assembly--contig:-NODE-1116-length-36891-cov-12.129819_pt1 | contig 36891 bp, 28 predicted proteins | sample MGYA00238148_ERZ761564 | MGnify/ENA primary metagenome ERZ761564 (study PRJEB28885, sample SAMN05720194) | activated sludge metagenome | isolation source: Anaerobic digester | place: USA... | reverse complement strand
TGTCTTTCCAAAATTCGATCTGTCGCTTCGTCCAGCATTTGAAAGACCTTTTCAAAGCCCTCTATACCCCCGTAATAGGGATCGGGAACCGTCCGGTTTTTGCCTGGTTCGGAATAATTCATGATCATCTCAACCTGGGCTTTCGTTTGGCTTAATTGTTTAGCGAGCAATTGAACCTGGCGCAAGTTGGAATCGTCCATAGCCAAAATGAGGTCGAAATCAAGCAGATCCTCTTTGCGGATCTGGCGAGCGCGTTGATCGGTAATATCGATACCAAAACGCCGGGCAATGGCTATCGAGCGCTGATCGGGCAACTCCCCCGCATGCCAGTCTCCAATACCCGCCGAGTCAACTTCCCATTTCAAACCCGCTCTTTTCACCTTGTCTTTTAAGATGCCCTCCGCCAGGGGAGAACGGCAAATGTTGCCAAGGCAAACCATTAGTATTCTCATGGTATCAATGCTTTTTTTTCCAACGAAAAAAAAACTACTTTTGTTTTCTGTTGGTCATTTGCGATGTGTGTAGGTATAAAAGCAAAAACCCGGTGAGAAATATCCCCCGGGCTTGCGGAAACTATCAGTCCTTTTTCAACTCTGCCAGATTTGCTATCCAAATAAGAAAACCAAATAGACCGAGTAATGCCTCCCAAATGGGTGGCAACAACTATGGTTAGGGCATGGGTAGACGTGGTCTCATTTCTCTCAGTTCCCGCCCATGACAACCAATGGCGAAGATGTTTACATGGATCATAAAATCCATTCAATACTACGCTGTGTTCCTCTTCGCTATTTGAACAATTCAAAATTAGATCGTAATTTCATGTTTGGGTAGGCATTTTTGTCGTTAATTGTGATCACCAACCTATACCAATACAATTGCGCAATCAAACCCACTGAGAATAATACCGAATTGTACACATTTCAATTGTCTGGTATTCAAATTTTTAAAGGAGAAACTTTAGTTAAAAAAAGCTTTAGTCGTTCAAAAACCAATGTTATGCCCATCTCTCACGGAGATCAGCTTTTTGAAATGATTCAGTCCCTTACTAAGGCTGAAAAACGCAATTTCCGACTTTATGCCAAGCGCATACAAGGAGAAAGTGACGCTAAATTTCTGCAGCTTTTTGATTTGCTCGAAAAACTCAAAGATTTTGATGAAGAAGTAATCATTCGCAGACTCAAGGATTCGAATAAAAGTCAACTCTCCAATTTAAAACGCCACCTGTATCAGCACATCTTGACTTGCTTGCGCTTGATGGAGATCCATAAAAGTGAAGAGATTCAAATCCGGGAGTGGATCGATTACGCAGTTATCCTTTACGGTAAAGGGCTTTACCTCCAATCTTTGAAGCTATTGGCAAAAGCCAAAACCCTGGCCAATAAAATCAATCACGATATCCTGCAGTTGGAAATTGTGGAGTTTGAAAAAAGAATTGAGTCGCGCCACATTACGCGCAGCACCACGGAGCGAATGCAAGGTTTACAGGACGAATCGAAAGAACACAGTCAAACAAACTTGCACATTGCTCAATTGTCGAACTTCAAGTTGGCTTTACAGCGGATTTTCATCAATAAAGGGCACGTCAAAACCGAGGAAGAACGCAGCAAAATAGAAGAGTATTTTCGTCGCAAATTGCCAATCCAGGAAAAGGATGCCAATACTTTTTTTGAAAAAATTCACCTTTACCATGCCCACTATTGGTACCATTACTTGTTGCAGGAATACGACAAGTGTGAAGAGTACGCTTCAAAATGGGTCAAGCTCTACGCGTCTGAGCCCAAAATGATCGAGATGGACATGGACATGTACATGATTGGCATGCACCAGTTGCTCGTAACGGCGTTTTACCTGCGCAATTATCCGGTGTTCCTCGATACCCTGGATCGTTTTGAGAAATTCCGCAAAGAAGTATATCCCAAACTCAACTATAACTCCCAAATTCTATCCTTCCTGTTTGTCCATCAAGGGCGTTTTAACCGCCATTTTTTAGAGGGGAGCTTTCTGGAGGGAACCGGGCGCACCCTGCAACATACTTTGCGGCGCATTCGCCGTTATGACAACAAACTGGACGCCCACAAGCTCTTGATTTTTTATTTTAAAATTGCCTGGCTTTGGATGGGCGCAGGAAAACCAACTACGGCCATCGACTACCTCAACCTCATTTTGAACCACCCTGGCAAAGCCTTGCGGGAAGACATGCAGGCCTACGCCAGTTTATTGTTCATCATGGCCCACTATGACCTTAAAAACATGGATTTTCTGGATTATGTGATCAACAACACCGCCCGCTTCATCAGTAAAATGGACGACCCCAGTAAATTGCAAAAAGCCAGCATCAGTTTTTTCCGTCGGCTGCTCAATGCCAAACCTGATGATACGAACAAACTATTTCTGGATTTTCGCAAAAAACTGGAGGAGCTCAAACAAAGTGACTTTGAAAAAAGATCTTTTATCTTTCTGGATGTCGAATCTTGGGTAGAGAGCAAAATACAGCACAAGTCTTTGTCACAAGTTGTAAAAGAACGGTTTGAACGTCGATTGGAGCAAAATTCTTAACAGTATAAAAACAAGAGTTTTCTATATTTCAGACCTTTTTTTCGCTGGCCGGGTGTAACCTAAAACAATATTCCTCGTTATGGTACAGCAAATTGTCTATAAATTGCGGAGATTTTTTCATTGACCTTACTGGTGAGGAGCGAGTGTACTGCTGCAACGTGAAGCAAACCGTAAGTGTCTTATTCTTTGGCTAATCTAAGTTTCATACATTATTTATCTGCCGACTGCATTTTGGGGTCGGCTTTTTTTTTGCCAAAAACCACAAAAAAGCGGAGGCAGTTCATAGTATCCTATAAACTGCCTCCGCAGAGTTTCGTTGAGCCACAAGGTTTATGGTACAGATTCCTAATCCTTGAACACTTCAATCTCGTGCTTCTCCACTACCAGATCCGTAAATTTGCCCTTGAAACGGGTGGCCTTTACGATGTGGTTGTCAATCCAGTGGTAGTTTCCTCCACGGGGTTTGCCAAAAAGAATGCCGTGGTATTTAAACCCATTCCGATTGAGCCATTCTTCAGTTACCTGACGGTGTTCTTCCGTCCGCGAAGTAAAGAAGGTAACAATGTGGCCTTCGTCGTACCATTTGTTCAGGATACCGAGTGCATCAGGATAAGGCAACACCGTCACCATTCGTTCGGGCTCCTCATTGGGAATGTCATCACAGATGGTTCCGTCAATGTCAATGAGGAAGTTCTTCACTTCATGTGGTAAAACGGGGCTAATCGACTCCCCCTTTTCATTATAAGCTGCCTTAAGCTGCTGGTTATTCTGGTCCATGAAAATGTTGTATTGTCTTAAACTGTGTTTGGATAAAGGATTGATAGACAGAATAATTTGGTTATTGTTGGTCAGAGCCTTCCGATAAAACGCTGCAATATCCGGTTTTTTAAGAAAAATGAAAAGGAAAATAATTCAAGAAGTGTGGTACAAATGCTGGAAAGAGGGAAAAGCGCACTAAAATCGCTTAAAAAGTAACGTAATCTACTGGGTTGACGGGCTTGCCCTTGTGCCAAAGTTCAAAATGCAAGTGTGGGCCGCTGGAAAGTACACCCGTATTGCCAACGATGGCTATCGCCTCGCCTGCGCGTACAAAATTGCCCACTTTTTTGAGGAGGGCGGAATTGTGTTTGTAAAAAGAAAGAATACCGTGGTCGTGCTGGATGCCCACAGTGTTGCCTGTTTCGAGGGTCCATTCCGCCAAAAAAACGTAGCCATCCATGGCGGCTTTGATGGCCGTGTTCCGCGGAGCCAGCACGTCTATGCCATAATGTGATTTCTGGCGGTCAAAATGTGCACTGATTTCACCATTGACCGGCGCAGCAAAGAAGAGCTGTTCCATCGGTTTTTCGCTGGGTGCGAAACCCTGCTCGCGGCCTTTTTTGGCAATGCGCCCCACCTGCTCCAATTCCATTTCGCGCCGCAATTCTTCGTCTACTTTAGACATGCCCACTTTTTTAGCATCACCTTTGGAATTATTTTGCTCTGGCGATACCTGGGGTACATCGCGCTCGCGCAGTGGATTGCCCGTAAGCATGCGCTGCAGGTTTTTGATGTACACCTCCTGGGCTTGCATTTCTTGTCCCATCCGGTTGACTTCGCGGGTAAGTTCCAACATCCGGCGGTCATTGTTGCTGACGGGCTGAAACCCCGGCAAATACTCTTTGATGGGTGTATACGCAATCAAAAGAAAGACCAAAAAGGTCAGCACCACCAAAAGGGTACTGATGAAGACATAAAGATTCATCAAGGTAAGTTTGTACGAACCTACCTCCTCAAAAGTATCTTCATTCATGATCACGAAGCGAAAGTGTTTGTTGTTGTATTCTCTCCACTTCTGCCAACGTTCCGCATTAAATTTCCAAGCCATGTTCTTCGATTTGAAATCCGGTCTAATCAGGGTTTGTTTTTTCCTAAAACCAAAATAAATTTGCCCCTTTAAAGTTATATGATTGGCAAATTTACGGTTTACTTTACGGTAAATCACTGCTGCACATTGATTTTAACGAATTTATTCAGCTAAGGGTTTAACCACCCTCAAAATATTCGGCCTTGAAACGAGTACTTTACGCCCTTTCGGTGATGGCTATTGCCCTGATGATTGAGAGTTGTGTCGCCGTCAAAAGCAGCAGTAAGGAATTGTCTGGATTGGGTAAAGTCTACCACAATACTACGGCCCAATACAATGGCTATTTCAATGCCAATGAGATTCTGGAAGCCACCATGCTGACCATGGATCAGCAATACAAAGACAACTACACCCAAATCCTGGCGGTATACCCGTACATGGGCATCGATAATCCCAAGGCTGCCGCCCCTGAATTGGATGAGGCGGTTAAAAAGGTAACCAAAGTAGCCGCCCTGCACCCCAAAAGCGATTGGGTAGACGACTGCTATCTTCTGGCGGGTAAAGCACATTTCCTGAAACAGGATTTTGAAACCGCCGAACAAACCTTGCGGTACCTCACCGTGGAGTATTCACCAGAAAAAGCCCGCTTGAAAAAAGCGGTGCAACGCAATGCCTCCGGGCGCACCACCTCTTCTTCTCGCCCCCCGGCAGTAGATGCAGATGGGAACGTGCTCAGTGCCAAAGAAAAAGCCAAAGTCCGCAAGAAACTGCAAAAGGATAAAGAGAAACAAACCAAAAAAGTGGCCCAGGCACGCAAGAAATACAATGCGGATGTTGCCAAAGCCCGCAAACAGGGTCGGCCTTTGCCGCCTAAGCCGGAAATCCTGAACAAAACCAAAACCGCCACGCCCAGCACTACCTCAACCACCAAAACTCCTGCCCAAATTCAGAAAGAAAAAGCGCGTAAGGAAGCCGAAGAAGCCAAACGAGAAGAGGATTTTTTGAAGAAAAAACCCGCTTACTACGAAGGAGTACTATGGCTGGGGCGCACCTTGATCGAACGCGAAAACGAAGATCTAGCTTTCCGCAGCTTGACCCAACTGGAAAGTGATAAAAACACCCCAGACAAGGTTCGTGCCGAGTTGGCACCCCTCCTGGCTCATTTTTACATTCAGAAAAAACAGTACGAGGAAGCGATCAAACCTTTGGAAGAAGCGGTTGAACTCGCCGATAATCCCAAAAGTAAGGCGCGGTATAATTTCATCCTGGCCCAGTTGCACCAACGCGCCAGTCGTTGGAATGAGGCTTATGCCGGTTTTGAAAAAGTAGCCAGCTCATCGGTGAACTACGAAATGCAGTTCAATGCCCGCCTGAACATGGCCCAAAATTCCTGGCTGAGTGGCAAGGGTTCTGCTGAATCGGCCACCGCCCAGTTGGAGCGTATGCTCAAAGACCAAAAAAATCAGGAATACCGCGACCGCATTTATTATGCCCTGGCCAACGTGGCATTGAAAAACAACGACCGTCCTACTGCCATCAAATACCTCACCCTTTCGGTGCGCAGTGGAGGCAGTAATCCAGCACAGGTGACCGAATCCTACTACACCCTGGCACAATTGTATTTTGACGAGGAAAAATTCATCCCCACCAAAAACTACCTCGACAGTACCCTCACGGTCATGGACAAAAAGGACGATCGCCTCAAAACCGCAACGACATTGCGCGACAACCTGGTGGATATTGCCAAAAACCTCAGCATCATTCAAGTGCAAGATAGTTTATTGCTCTTGAGTGCCTTATCTGATGCAGACCTTAAAAAAAGGGCCGCCAAAATGAAAAAAGATGAGGACGAAAAACGCATCCGGGATTTAGAAAATGCCAAAGCGCCCAGCAACAATGGCCCCACTTTGGGAGCGCCCACTGCTCGCCCCTTGCTCAGCGCTGGTGGCCAGCAAGCTGAACTATTCTGGGCTTACGAAGACAAAGAACTCAAGCAGGGCAAACGCGATTTTCAACGCTCCTGGGGTGAACGTACCCTGGAGGACAACTGGCGGCGCTCCCAAAAACAGGGCGGCAACAATGCCAACGAAACCGCCAGCACTCAGGAAGAAACACCCGCCGCTGCAGCGGCCACGGCCAACACCAACAACGCCGATGATGCCAACGACGTAGCCACCTACCTGGGTCCGGTGCCCCGCACCGATGCCGAACGCCGCAGCGCCGAGATCAAACTGATCGATGCGATGTACAAACTGGGCGTATTGTACTACGACAAACTGGAAAATTTCCCCAAAACGGTCTCCATACTGGAAGGTCTCAACAATCGTTTTGGCCGCCACAATTTTGAACTCAACTCCTGGTACTATCTCTATTTGGCGCATACCAAACTGAACCAAACCGAGAAGGCCAAAGTCTATTACGATAAAATTGTGGTGGGATACCCTACCTCCACTTTTGCGCGGGTGCTGCAAGACCCCAACTACGCCGCCGAATTCCTCAACGAAGAGCGCAAAGTGAACGTCTATTACGATGAAGCCTACGCCGCCTTCAAAAACGGCAAATACCCCGAAGCATTCCAGATGGCGACCAACTCCAAAGTACGCTTTGGGGCGGAAAACAAGCTGGCTTCCCGTTTCGCATTATTGGCAGCTTTGTGTACGGGCAATATTCAAGGCAAAGAGGCTTACGTCAGCGCGCTCAATGAAGTGATTGCGCGCTACCCCAACTCGGAAGAGCAAAAACGGGCCAAGGAAATTCTTCGCTTACTGGGTGCCAGCGGTGCCCAACTGCCCGGTGACGAAGAACGCACCATCGACGAAAGCCAACGTTTCCGCCCCGACGAAAACGCCATCCACTTTATCCTGGTTGTATTCGAAAGCAATACCAACCTGGATGCCGCCAAGGCCAAAATCTCCGACTACAACCGCAATTACCATAAACTGGACAAAGTCACCATCACCAACCTCTTCCTCGGCGATGATGAAAAAACCCGCAAACTGCTGGTGATCCTCCGCCGCTTCGAAAACAAAGCCGCCGCCATGAAATACTACGATGGGGTCATGAAAAACCGCAACGAATTTATGGTCTCCGGCATGGAGTATCAACTGCTGCCCATCAGCATGGACAATTACCGCTCGGTGCTGCGGGATAAAACCGTGGATGGGTATGGGGAGTTTTTTGAGGCGAATTATTTGAAGTAAAAGGGACTAAAGCGACTCTTTTTTAACACAAAGAGCACTAAGAAAAGCACAAAGGCCACAAGGGAGCGGATGTTTCATTGTGGCCTTTGTGCGTAAATTAAATCCGCGTCACCCGCGCTCCCATTCTTGTCGCTTTTGATGCATATACCCCACTCCGCAATCCCCCAGACAAAACTTTAACCTTTCCTTTCAATCTAATCCTTTTCCTCCATCGTTTTAGGTAAACAAATCAAATTATTAACCTCCAGCCTGAGTACATGCAGCATACTTATACCCTTACTTAAAAATCTAATCCACCCGTAAAAACTGTAGTTATGAATGGGGTAAAATGGGCTGCATGGGCCATACTGAGCTTAATGTTCGCCTGCACCACAGCGGAAGAAGATACCTTGAGTGTTCCAGCCGAGCCCGAAGATTGCCTGGTTAAAGCCTCGGCCAACAGCGGCGCAATCCTGGTCGGCGAATACATTGTGGTGATGAAAGAGGGAAGTTTGCGCAGCAGTTCCAGGGCCGCAGCGATGCAGGAACAAGCCGAAACCCTCCTCCAGAGTTACGGTGTTGAAACCGAGGAAAGTATTGAAAACACCTTTCGGGGCGGAGCCGTCAGCGGTTTTGTGGCGCAACTCAGCACCGAAACTGCACAACGCCTCCAAAACGACCCCGCCGTAGACTTCGTTGAACCCGACCGCATCCTGGGGCTGTGCGCCTGTGTGGAGCTGGTCAACACCCGCCAGGTGTCCTGGAATGTGCGCAAAACGGGTTATGGCAATGGCCTCAATTTTAGCCAAAAAACGGTTTGGATCATCGACTCGGGTGTCGACTTGAACCACCCCGACCTGAACGTCGATCTTATCCGCAGTCAGTCCTTTGTATCTGGAGAAACCAGCGCCGAAGACATCAATGGGCACGGCACCCACGTAGCGGGCATCATCGGCGCGGTGAACAACAACCTGGGGATTTTGGGCATTGCTTCGGGGGCCAGTTTGGTTGCCCTCAAAGTGTTGGACAAAGAGGGAGAAGGCCGTACTTCCGACATTTTGCGCGCAATAGCCTATGCCAGTCAGAACGGCCAGGCGGGCGATGTGGTCAACATGAGCCTCGGTGGCGAAGGCACGTCGTTGGCCCTGGAGCGCGAAATCCGCGCCGCTGCCGACAAAGGTATCCTCTTTGCCATCGCGGCGGGCAATGAAGGCGCAGCCGCCGTGGATTATTCGCCCGCGCGGGTCAATCATGCCAATGTGTTCACGGTCTCTGCGGTGGACAGCACCGATACTTTCGCTTCCTTCTCCAATTTCGGCAATGACGTAGTGGACGTGGCGGCGTACGGCGTGCGCATTACCTCGACCTGGCTGAATGGGCGTTATGCGATTGCTTCGGGCACTTCGGCGGCAACGCCCCATGTGGCGGCTTTGCTGCTCATTCGGGGGCGCAATTTCCCTACTCGGGGTACTGCCAAACAAGATCCGGATGGGATGCCGGATCCTATTGCAAGAGAGTGAATGCGAGCTTCACAGGTGCACCAAACGGCATCATTTTAACTCACCTTTTCTGACGAGTACAGTAGACTTATACTTCCTAAGTTGTATCTAAAGTTTCTATGGTTTCTGAGGTGGTGAAAAAAGAAAGAAGCGCAGCAAGTATTCTTTTACCACCTGAGAAACCTTAGAAACATCAGGGGTACCTTATCATGCACAGGTGGCTGATGCTAAGCCGATCCTAGAATTGTAAATAAGGCCGCAGTCGCTCCAACTTTTGCTTTTCCAACGCCACCACCTCCTCCAAATCCTCGGGCTTGGTAAACGGCCCATGCTGATCCTTCCAATTCAAAATCCCTCGCGCTGCTTTAAAGCCAATATACGGGTGAGTCGCCATTTCATTCAATGTAGCTTGATTGATCAGCAAAGGCTTCAATCCAGGGTTACCCAAGGTCAAACAGGGTAGGATTTTTTGGAAAACCGAATCCGCCAGGCCGTAAGTTTCCCGCACTTGCTCCAGAGTATAAAAACCACCAAGTTTGTCCCTGAACTTGACGATACGGTTGGCCAGCACAGGGCCGATGCCGCGTAGGGATTGCCAGGCACTGGTGTCGGAGGTGTTGACATCGATGGGCGAACAAGGTTTGGTTTCTTTTTTGTAGGGTTTTCTTTCTGGATAGTGCTGGAAAGATCTGCCTTCTACACCAGTACCCGAATAAGAACTTTCCTCAGCACTGCTGATCCGCATGAATGGCAAGGCCTTGGGGTACCAATCCGGTGGCAATCCATATACTTTTTGCACGTCTTCCGGTTTTCGAAAACGACCTCCCTTGGCGCTGTATTTCACCCAAATGGCTGCCGTGCGGGCGGATAGCCCAAGTTGCTGTAGTTCTGATGCGGTAACGGTATTCGGGTCAAAGGGGAAAAATTTGATGGATGTAGACACCTTTACAGGATACCCTTTAGGATACCGGGATTTGCCATAACGTGGTTCTTTTTGATGGTAGCGGGGAGCCTTTTTCACCTGAATGGGTCGAGGGGATGTCGCCAGTACTGTCAGGTCTTCAGGCGTTTCCAAATTGATCCATTCTGGCAACAAAAATGCCACTGTACATAAAATGAGCAGCAACACACAAGCCCTACGTTCGGCTTTCGTGTAGTAAAAAAAGTCAAGAAGCTTTTTCATGGATGATGGTTTTGGTTAAGTGAAAAGATAAATTACTGATTATTGTCCGGGCAAAATCCAAGCACCTTGTTCTCCGGTATCGTGGATGGGAATGCCTTTTTCCTGCGCGAGTTTTTTCATCCAGCGAATGGTCCCAAATCGGTTGGAGCCATCTACAACAATCAGTTTAAGATTTGGGGGGAGGTCTTCAGGGTGTACCCAGGGATTGTTGCGCAACAGGAGAAAATCACACTTGTCTGGTACACGCACAGCTACATTTCCATCCCATATGCCAATGCGGTGTTTTCTCCAAATCAATAAATTTTCTTGGGCCAAAACCTGATGCCCCCAGCGCAGCCTACTCCCCCACTCCAACTTACGCGAAGTTTTAAGCAACAAATGATAGCGGTGGTTTTGCGCCGCCATTGACTCCCGAATGCTGTCTGTACTGGAAAAAGTGAGTACAGCTCTACCTTGCACCAAGTCGAGCACCGAAGCCTTGGGCACATGATAACAAATGAGTTGATTTTGTTTTTGGGCTTGAAAAATTCCGGGCCAGTGCGCCAGTGCCCAGGTCAACAGCAAGCCCAATGCAGCATTTAGCCAGCCCAGTTTGCGGCGGTATAAGGCCATACACAGCAAGGCCAGCACTCCGTACATGGCCAGCGTAGCCCAGGCCTCCCACCAAAATCCACTGGCCACCGCGTACGGCAAATGATGAATTGCTTCAATCAATCGATTGAGCAATTGGATGGAAAATGCGAGCAATTTCCCAATCCAAATTGCCGGAACGTGCATGGCCTCCAGCACAAATAAAAGCAAGCCGAGCACTAAAATAACTCCAGACAAGGGCACCGCCACCAGACCTGAAAGCCAAAAGAATACGGGGAATTGATGAAAGTAAAAAATACTGAGCGGGCCCGTACTGAGTTGGGCGGCGATGCCCACGCTGGTCAATTTCCAGATGTAGTCTAGCACAACATTGGGGGCCGACCAAAGCGCGTAAATCCAGGGTTGGAAAGCCACGATACCCGCAATGGCCAAAAAGGAAAGCTGGAAACCAATGTCCCACAGCAAATTAGGCTGCCAACACAACAGTGCAAATGCCGAAGCCGCCAAAATATTCCAGATGTTGTATTGCCGCAGTACTGCCCGCGCACCAATAATCAACGAAAACATGACCGCTGCGCGGAGGGTGGCTGGAGCGGCTCCAGTGAGTAAAGTGAACAACCAAATGCTGCCCAATTCGAGCCCCAAACTGAGCTTTTGCACCCCTTTTCCCAACTGAACCCAACTGAATACCCAGCGCAAAACGATGGCCAAAACGCCTACGTGCAAACCCGAAACTGACAATACATGTACCGCGCCGCTATTGCTGAAAGCTTGTTTTACTTCTTGAGACAAGTTGCTGCGTTCACCCACAATCAGCGCAGCTCCTACGGCGTAAGTATCGCCCACAGGAAGGTATTTTTGTAAGGTTGTTAAGCAAAATCTTTGCAGCCTCAAGGTCAGAGGGGCTTGGGAATGTGCCGAATCCAACTTCCACGCACCTTCGGGTGCAAAAACCTGATGGTAAATGCCTTGTCGCTGCAAATAAGCCCTAAAGTCAAAGGCATCAGGATTGAGCGGCGGTTTTACCCTTTCAATTGCACCGCTCAAATACAGATATTGCCCCTGTTGAGGGAAGGTTTGCCCCTCTGCAATTTTAAGGTAAGCCAGCAATTTTCCTTCTGCACTTTGCCATACTGAATCGGGCGCCTGGGTAGCTTTTATCTGCAACAATACCCGATAGCTGTTGGGGCTTGGGCGAGTTTCCAGGATTTCACCCCAAACACCTGATGAATCATTGGTTTGTTGAAGAGAGAAGTGGGCAGAATTTTCCCAAAAATGGCTCTGTTGCATCCTGAGTAAACCCAGGCCAATTAAGATCAGAAAAATGCAGGTGCCAAACCAGGCACGGTGCTGAAAGTTGGGACGAATGAGCAAAGCGGTGCAGAGCAGGAGCAAAGCCCCAGCAATCATCCAGTAAAATTTTTCTTTATAAGCCCAGGAAATGGAGTACCCATCGCCAACACCAATCCCCACAACCAAGGGCAACAATAGCCTGGGCATGGGCAACATACGCCAATTCATAAAGCAGGTGCTTTAGCGGGTGCTCAGCAAGAAACAAAAGAGGACAATGGTGATAAAAAAGGTGGTGTGAAAACATTTTAAAGGCAAGCACTTCAAAAGTAGTCTGTATACGGGAAAAATCATAACTTACTTCGATTTTTTTTACTTTTACCCCATTAAAGCCAAATGCGATTATGGAAATCGATATTAGCAAACATATCGTGGATTTACTGCATGAACATGATGTGGTGTCCTTGCCTGGATTGGGTTCATTCGTAGGGAGTTACAAATCCGCCGTAGTTGACCAGGTATCTGGCACCCTGGCTCCTCCCGCCAAAACCATCACTTTTGACGACAACCTCCGCATGGATGACGGGCTGTTGATCGATACCATTGGCAAAACTTATGGCATCACTTTTGATACAGCCTCCAATTTGGTGGAAGACTATGTAAATAAAATTCGGGAAGTTCTGGATCGACGGGAAATCGTATCTTTTCCGAACCTGGGGCGATTGTACCGCGATTTTGAACAAAACCTGCAGTATTTACCCGATGCGACCAATTTCAATACAGAGTCGCACGGGCTGCCCGAAATCAAAGCCTACCCCATTGCCAAACCCGAACTAGAGCCAGAACCGGTCCCCGTGGTGGTTGAACAACAAACTTCCAGTGGACCACTGCCTGCTGCAGTTCCCTTGGGGCGTTTGATCAATCATTGGTTGAGAGACAATGTTTTATTGGTGGGGATTTTGGCCACGCTGGTCATTGTGTTCTTGTTTTTCAACGTCATCCGGGGTCCTTTAGATGAATCGACCCGTGGTGATACACAAGTCAATGTTCCACCCCCATCTGTCACGGATGAAAACTACAAAAATGATTTCCCCGCCGAAGAAATCCCCAAAGAGCAACGCCAGCCACTGACCAGTGACAAACAAGGTGCCATTGTGGACGATGATGATACTTACGAAGAGGAAAAAAAGCCGGTTACTACGCCCAAAACAACTCCTGCTAAAGAGAACAGCAACAGTACCACTACGCCACCCAAGGTGGTAGAGAAACCTGTGGTTACTCCACCCGCGGCTCCGGTGGGAGATAAAACCGGAATCATTGCCATCGGCTCCTTTAAAGACCAGGCCAATGTGGCCAAGTTGGTCGCACAAATCAGCGCAGCGGGCATGACGCCTTATAAAGCTACAGCTGGTGGCCTAACCCGCGTAGGGGTTCAGTTCAATTACAGCACCCCCGCCGAACTCAACGCTATGCTGAGTCAGGTGCGGAAGAAGTTTGAACCAGGGGCAATTATTATTCAGCGCTAAGTGATTCAAAAGTAAACTAGGGTTTCTTAGGTTTCTAAGGTGGTGAAAAAATACTTGACTCAGTTTTTTCACCACCTTAGAAACCTTAGTTATGCATGTACAACGTAATCGACTTACCTTGCTCAAAGCAGTCTTTTTTGTACCAGTTCCATAATGGATTTCACCCGCTGGGTATAAGGAGGGAAAAGCATACTCAGCGTCCCGAAATTCCTTCTCACAATTGCTTTCTCATTGGAAAAAGCGACAAAGCCATGGAAGCCCATGTACTTGCCGATGCCACTGTTGTTCACTCCGCCGAAAGGTAGGTTGGGGTTCCCAAAACCAAGCATGTAATCATTGATCACGGTTCCTCCAGCCGAAGTATTGTCCAGCAGGTATTGAATGAACCGCTGATTCTTGGCGCCGATATAAAGGGTTAAAGGTTTGGGGCGCATACGGATGATGTTCACTGCCTCTGCTGGACTGGAATAGGTCAAAACCGGAAGGATAGGCCCAAAAATTTCCTCTTCCATGATCAACATGTCTTCACTCATGTTGACAAGTACAGTGGGGGGTACAAAGCGCTCCGCTTCATTCCAGGCTCCACCAACCAATTCCACTGCCCCTTTGCTCAGGGCGTCCTCGTACAAGCGCCGCAGGCGTTGGTAATGGCGAGGGTTGACGATGCGACAATAATCAGGATTGTCGACAAGTTTTGCGGAGTTCGGGTACAAACGCTCAATGCCCTTGCGGAAAGCTTCTACAAATTCATCGCGCTTGGAGGCTTCTACCAACACGTAATCCGGAGCAATACAAGTTTGGCCGTTGTTGAGGCATTTGCCCCAGGCCAGGTGATAAGCCAATTTGTCAATTGCAGCCGAGGCATCAATGATGGCTGGAGATTTACCACCCAATTCCAGGGTTACTGAAGCCAGGTGTTTGGCCGCTGCTGCCATCACGATTTTGCCAATCTGTGGACTTCCCGTAAAAAAAATATGGTCAAAAGGCAGTTCCAACAATGCGGTAGAAACCGAAGCATCTCCTTCAATGAGCGCAACCTCTTCTTCCGGGAAAAGTGCTTTGATCGCTTTGGCCATGAAGGCGGACGTATGCGGTGTAAGTTCAGAAGGTTTGATGATGGCCGTATTGCCTGCTGCCAGGGCGTACACCAAGGGCGAAAAGGTCAGATTGAATGGGTAATTCCAGGGCGAAATGATCAAAGATACGCCCTTGGCTTCGTAATGGATATAGGATGTTGTTCCGATTAGCGTGATCGGCGTAGTTACCTTATGTGGCCGCATCCAACGGCTTAGTTCACGTCGGGCATGTAAGGCATGGCTTTTGACTACCGCAATTTCCGAGAGCATCACCTCTACTTCCGCCTTGCGAAAATCCTGGTACATGGCGTCTTTTAAACCTTGCATTTCTCCTTGGTCATCCATAAATCGAATGAGGCGATTCAGACGCTCAATGCGTTGGCTAGCGCTGGTATTGGCCATTTGCGGGGCAAAATCCTGTTGCTTTTTGAAGAGGGTGTCCAGGTCGATTGCGTTGGTGGTGATGGTTTGCATGGTTTTGGTTTATAGGGCTGCCCCTACTGGAATTTATTAATATCGTACCCTTTCATGATCGTGTCCTCGTAATTGCTGGGGAAAAGTCGGGCTATTTTGTCCATAAACAGGGCGTCCTTCCCCACTATCACCCGTTTTTCCTTGCGCTGAATGCCTTTGATGATGCGGGTAGCTGCATCAGCTGCGCTCATTTTGGCCATGCGGTCAAAAACATCCGAAAATTTATCCAGACGGGCTTTTTGGGTGGTATCGATGTTGCGAACAATGTTGGTTTTGATGCCTCCGGGGTGTACACAGGTCACCGCTACACTGGTTTTGGCCAGTTCCTGACGCAGGGTTTCGGTAAATCCACGTACGGCAAATTTGGCGGTCACATAAGGTCCCTGATCGGGATAAGCCGCAATGCCAAAAATGCTGGATACGTTGACCAGCGCTGCTTCAGGCCGTTCTTTCAAGAAAGGAATGAAGGCTTTGGATCCATAAATCACCCCCCACATGTTGATGTTGATCACTTTTTCAAAAAGCTCGTAGGGGGTACTTTCAATTTTTTGCTGCAAAAGGGAAATTCCCGCGTTGTTCACCACGATGTCAACCCCTCCAAAACGATTCACCGTTTCCTGGGCAAAGTTGTACACCTCCGAGCGATCGGCTACACTAAAGGCGCGCCCTCCGGCACTTCCCCCATTTCGTTCAATAAGTTGAATGGTCTCATTCAGAGAGGCTTCGTTCCAATCATTGAGCACTACCTTGGCTCCCGCGCCAGCCAGTTGAATGGCCAATTCGCGCCCCATGCCGGAGCCTGCGCCCGTGATCACAGCTATTTTTTTACTGAAGTCTTTCACACGATTTATTTTATTCTTCTAAAATGACAGTTTCAGCTCGCTCAAACCAGAGCCCATACCGCTCCGCATATTTCCGATTCAACACCTCCCGCCGAATTTTCAAGGTCGGTGTCAGCACTCCATTCTCTACGGCCCAGGGTTCTTTGGTAATCACTACGGCTTTGACCCGCTCATGGTTCATCAATTCGGCATTTACTTCACTTAAGGTTTGAGCCAGGGAAGCCTTGACGATCTCCAGGGGCGTTTTTTGCCCAATTTCCGAAAGAACGGCCAGGGCTAAGGGTTGTGGGATAGAAAAACCCACCACACAAAGCTGTTCAATATAGCTATTTTTGGCAAAACCCCATTCGATGGGCGCGGGTATGATGAATTTTCCTTTGGCCGACTTGAAGGTATCGGAAACCCGACCAGTCAGTTTCAGGTAGCCCTCGGGGGTCATTTCGCCCTGGTCTCCGGTATGCAACCAGCCGTTTTCGACCACTTGCGCGGTACGTTCGGGGTCTTTGAAATAACCCGTCATTACCCAGGGTGCCCGCATGAGTACTTCCTGGTTCTGGGGGTCAATTTTGATTTCGACATTGGTCATGGGTTTACCCACCGTGCCTGGGCGGATGTCATTGAGCGGCATTAGAGTACAGCCCCCGGTGTTTTCAGTCATGGCGTACACTTCCTGAATGTTCAGTCCCAGTTTTTGGAAAAAAAACTTGACCGAATCCGGCGTAGGTGCAGCCCCTGTCAGCATGACCCTGGCTTTGTTCAAACCGAGGCCATGAATGATTTTTCGTTTCAACAAGTTACCAATCAGCGGAATTTGGAGCAAAAAATTGAGCCTTTTTTCTGGCAAACGCCCCAATATGCCCATCTGGAATTTGGCCCAAATGCGCGGTACCGCCATCAACAGCGTGGGTTGGGTGTCTTTTAGGTTTTGCACAAAAGTATGGAGCGACTCGCCGAAGGATATCGTCCCCCCAGTCACGATGGAAGCCCCTTCCACAATGACCCTTTCCGCGATGTGGTTGAGCGGCAGGAAGGAAAAAAAGCGATGATCATCGGTACTGAAATCGATCAAATTGCCATTGACCTTTTCGTTGTGGATCAAGGCTGCCGGTTGGTAATGGTTGAGCATAACCCCTTTGGGCGTGCCCGTAGTGCCCGAAGTGAAGAGGATGGTAAACAAATCGTGCAAATCCGGCTCGGGGCTGCCGGGAATGGGTTCATGTTCCGCAACCAGCTTGTCCCATTCAAGTCCCGCTTCAATCAGCGCGTTGCCTTCATAATGAGGGAATTTGATCAGGGTTACGCCCTCAGGAACGCCAGGTTTCATGTTTTCCCAATCGTCCAGTTTGCCTACAAACAAAACCCTGGCCTCGCTGGCCAACATGACCTGATTCAACTCTTTGGCTGTCAAGTTGGGGTAAAACGGTACCGAAATAAAGCCACCCATCATCAACGCCAAATCGGTGATGATCCAGTGGTAGCAGTTTTTGGAGACCATCGCTACATTGTCGCCAGGCTTGAGTCCCATTTGCTGCAAGGCAGTGACCAGGCGCCGGGCTTTGTCTCCGGCTTCTCGCCAGGTGATGGTTTTCCAGATTTGCCCGTAGGGTTGGCGCAAAAAAGGAGTGTCTCCTTTTTCCCGTTCCCATTGGTAGAAGTAGGAAATGATGCTGCGCAGGTCCTGCTCTACAAATCCTTGGATGATTTGTGGGCTTGACCCTGAATCTTTGTCAGAATCCGGTAGATTGTCTTCGCGATTGGCCATGATCTGCTGTAGGTTTTTTGGCCTGTTAAGTTAAAACTTTTGAGCAATACATTGGGGCTGTTTCAAAGTTTTTTAAAGTTGAAACTGTTGCCCGAACAAACGTTGTCCGCCATCTACATACATCGTTTCTCCGGTGATGTAAGCTGCGAAGGGCGAAACCAAAAACGCACACAACCAGGCCACTTCATCCGTAGTACCCAGGCGTTTCATCGGGATGGTTTCGGCCAGGCCATGCAACATCTCTGCTGGGTAATTTTCCAAACCAGACGATTGAATGATGCCCGGAGCTACCGCGTTGACCCGAATGTTGTACTTGCTCCATTCTACCGCCAGGGTTTTGGTGAGGTTGTCGACTCCTGCTCTGGCAGCGCCCGTATGCGCCATGCCCGGCACACCCCGATAAATGTTGACAATGATGTTGAGGATGACGCCTTGTTTTTGCGGGATAAAAAAAGCCTTAGCCATCGCCTGGGTCATGTACCAGGTACCATTGAGGTTGTTGTTGATGACGGCATTCCAGCCTTTTTCGGCCATGTCTTCGGCGAGGGAGGGAAACTGCCCTCCGGCGTTGTTGACCAGGATATCCAGTCGTCCGGCTGTTTCTTTGATAAAAGCGACAAGCTGGCCGATTTGTTCCGAGTCGCGGATGTCACAGACCTGATAAGCGCATTGACCCAGTTGACTGAGGCTTTCCTGGGCTTTTTTGAGTTTTTCTTCTTTACGGCCAGCGATGAATACCCGGGCGCCTGCCTGGAGCAATTGTTCGGCAATGGCGTATCCAATTCCACTGCCGCCGCCCGTAACCAGGGCTACTTTTTGGTCAAATACATTGGCTTGAAACATGAATTTCAAAAGTTTAAAGTTGAAAAGTTTAGGGTTGAAAAGTAGTTTAAAAGTTTCAGTGTTTTAAAGACCATTTCCTGGTTTCTATTCAATTGATCAAGACAAAAGAGAATCGTCTCATCAACTTTTTACTACTTTTCAACCCTTCAACCCTAAACTTTTCAACTTATCTTAAGGATTTGTCTTTTTAGGGCGCGCTCAAATTCATGGACGTGTACTTCGATGGTATGGCGCTTGGCTTTGAGGAATTCGCGGTCGATGTGGGCGGCATCCTGCTCGGCCAGTTCAGCAACATTTGCGGGCATTTTCCAAAGACCAGCAATGTAGTTCGCCACCAGTTTAGCCTGCAAATCACTTCCGGGCCAAATGGCACCCTGAGGCTGAAACAAGCCGATAAACGCCAGTGTAGGATGATCAGCATGGAACATGCGCAAGTACAGCGGAACCCGGTCAGCTTCCTCGTAATTGATGAAATCCGTAGCAAAAAAAGGCGTGCTGATCTTATACCCCGTAGCGGCAACAATGGTATCGTATTCTTCCTCCGTTCCGTTGGTAAATCGAACCCGTTTGCCTTCCACGCTGGCCACCGCAGGTCGGGGATGAACTTTACCGTGTCGAATTTTGTACAGCAGTTCCGAATTTACCGTAGGATGAGCTTTAAGTACCGGAAAGTTGGGATCAGGCAGCCCATAATCGGAATATTTCCCCACTTGAATCCGCAAACTCAGCTGTCGCAAAAAAGCCGCGATGGGTTTGGGTATCCACAGCATTTGTCCATTGAAAGTATCGGTGGGTTTTCCCATAAAAAACTTAGGAACGATGTATTGAGGCCCACGGGTACTGATGGTCACAAATTCGGCTACCCGACTGATTTCCACCGCACAATCACAGCCCGAATTGCCCGCTCCGATGACCAAAACGCGTTCGCCCTGAAAAGGAGCAGCGTTTTTGTACTGATGGGCATGCAGATAACGTCCGCTGAAGTTGCCCGGCAAATGTTCAGGGTGGCGAGGCACATTGTGGTGGCCATTGGCGACCAGTAAATAGTCGAATAGTTCTTGTTGCCCATTCCCGAGGGTAACCAACCATCGTTCATCTGCTATTTTTTCGGCTTGAACTACTTTGGTGTTGAACTGGATATAGGGGGATAGATCAAAATGCTTGACATAGGCTTGAAAATAACGGAGCAACTGCGCATGAGAAGGATAATCAGGATAGTCGTCGGGCATAGGAAAATCCACAAATTCCGACATTTTTTTTGAACTGATGATGTGGGTGGTTTCACACACGCTGGAATGTGATTCATGGGGAGCGTACACCCAGTTTCCGCCGATTTGGTTGTTTTGCTCGTAACAAACCAGATTGTACAACCCGGCTTGTAGCAGGTTCTTGATGGTCGTTATTCCAGAGCATCCCGCGCCGATTACGCAAATCCGTTTCATTTTTGCTTTTTATCGGGCTAAGATAGTTTATTGGCTTCGGATATTTTATTAAACAAATGCAGCCCTTTGGGCGTCAGATGGGGATAGAGTAAACCCCAGATGCATTGGCGTACTTCTTCTACATCCAGTTCTTTTTGTTCTCTCAGGTTTTGTTGTACACACCAAAAAGTCACGAGCATCCAAATGGTATGCGACAACCTTTGGTATTGTTTGGGCACTTGCTCTGCTACAATATTGCCTAAATCCACGCTCATATCGATGGCTATTTTTACAAAATTCATCGAATTTTCATAAAACTGACGCTGCAATTCTGCGAGTAGAGGATAGTTACGCAGGATGTATGGGCCATCTAATTGGATAAAAAGGTATTTCTGGGCCAAAGTCATCAAGGTGTTCAATTCTACATTGATGTTTTCGAAGGTAGGCGCCTGCAGCATGTTCTTAAAGACTTGTGTTCGCTCTACCTCCAGCTGTCGGTAAACTTCTTCAATGATGTAGTCGTGATTGGGGTAGTGATAAGCCAGATTGCCAATGCTCATGCCTACACTTTCAGCAATGTGCTTCAAGGTTGTATTGCTAACGCCTTGAGCATTGTACAGGGTAATGGCAGCATCAATGATGCGTTGCTTGGTAGGTTTGAGGGCCATGTTCATCTATTTTGTAAAAAAAAGGGAAGTGTTGTTTTGGGGAAGATGGGAAGATGGGAATTCAGAAATACGCTGGAAGCTTAAATCACAAGGTAAAGTGAACGAAAATGTTCAGGTTTGGCGAATAGATGCTGAAAAATACGTTAATTGGAGATAATTTTTTGTTTAAAATAAAATTAAAACCAAAAAAAAGTTTAATTTCAACTCGAAGCTCTTTTGATTATTCACCTAAATAGCTCTGCATTATGGAAACTACAAAAACAAATTGAATAGCGAAAAGCGAAAAGCGAAAAATAAATAGTACGCGGTGAAAAACCAATGGTGTGCTTACTATTCGCTTTTCGCTTTTCGCTTTTCGCTTAATCCACTTTCCTCCCTTCAGCAGTGCGGCTGTTCCGATCCTGCCGGTCAATGCGGCGCAAATCAACCATCAGGCCTGCAAAAGCGGCTCCGTAATTGACCTCGTATTCTTTGCCGTCGTAGGTCACGGTACCGGAGCTTCGTTCCCAATCTTTGGCCAACAAAACGAATCGTTCTCCAGCTTTGGGGTTGGGTCCAAACATCAAAAAACGCGAATCGGAACCATTTTCAAAAGCAACCGCAAACCGATTGGCTTTGGGGCTAAACATAAATACCCCCGGCGTACTGCGGGGAATATAAATTTCTTCTATTTTTTGTCCGTTCACCACCCGTACTTTCCCTTCTACAATTTCAGAAGAGTTGTCACCCAATTTCCGGCGCAGGTATACATCGTCTGAAAGGTAAAACTGAATTTTTTTCAATTCTGAATCGCTCCAGCGGTTGCGCTCGTACAAATCCTGCGTGAAATAAGACAGACGAGGACTACAACTGCTCAGTGCCGCGAGCAAAAACAAAAACAACAGGGCATTTTTCATTTTCACGTGTTTTGTATTTATGATGCGGAAATTAAAGCAAGTCACTCAACCGTTAAAGGGGTTTATGAAAAGTTTAACTAGCGTTAAGAAGTTTTAGGTTTTAGGTTTTAAGTTATCGGTCACCTCGACTTCGCTCGGCGACCGATAACTTAAAACCTAAAACCTAAAACTTAAAACCCTAAGACTTTGTAAACTTGAAGACAATCCCTTTTCTCTAAAATTTGTTACATTAGCACGTGGTGTATTAAACAACCAGAATATGAAGGTTTTTACCAAGGTTTTTTCAATAAAAATATACTTCATCAGCCTCTTGTTCAGTCTGATAGCATTGCCTATGGCGATGGCGACACACAACCGTGCTGGTGAAATTACCATAGAGCAAGTGGGCAACTGCGTCACCAGTTTAACCATCAAAGCCACTATTGTGACCTATACCAAGGCCAGTAGTTTCATGGTTGACCGGGATTCGCTCACCATTTTTTGGGGCGACGAATCACCTGGAGCTCGCGGACAGCAGGTATTGAGGATCAATGGCCCCATGGGGACGAATGGCATCGGTAAAGGGGAATTGCTTGAAAACGATACCCGCAAGAACATTTACGTAGCCTTTCACACTTTTCCTTCCCGGGGCACGTACGTCATTTCGATGAATGACCCCAACCGCAATGGCGGAATTTTGAACCTCAACTTCCCTAATTCGGAACAGATCAAATTCCACATCCAAACCACTTATACCTTTCCCAACCCCCAGGTAGATGGTTGCAACAATACCCCGATCCTTTTGCAACCCCCGATCGACATTGGTTGTGTAGGAAAACCTTTTATCCACAACCCCAATGCCTATGATGCCGATGGAGATAGCCTCGCCTACAAGTTGATTGTACCATTTTCTGACCGGGGCATTCAGGTACCCAACTACCTTTTCCCGAATATGATCAGCCCTGGGCCCAAAAACAACCTCAGCATCAATGAAAAAACCGGGGAAATTGTATGGGATTCCCCGCAACGCGCCGGAGAATACAACCTGGCCATGATCATCATCGAGTACCGCGACGGGAATCCACTGGATACCATTGTGCGCGACATTCAGATTTTGATCCAGAATTGTGACAATCAGCCCCCTAAAATTGAAGTACCCTACGAAGAAATATGTGTTGTTGCTGGCGATGTACTCGAGTTTAAAGTAACGGCTACCGCGCCCATTGAAGAAACCCGCCAGAAAGTAAAACTGGGTGCTTTGGGTGGTCCTTTTGAGGTAAAATTGAGTCCAGCGACCTTTACCCCCAACATCAATACGTATCAAAACGACCCCTTTGTAAGAACCTTCCGTTGGGAAACGCGTTGCGAACACATCTCGGATCAGTTCTACACCGTCGTGTTCCGAGCCGTCGACGATTTTTACCCACGAGACTCCACCGGTTTATCTGTCCTCAAAACGGTGCGCATCCGAGTGGTGGGACCACCTCCGGAGGGGGTTCGTGCTTCGCCGGGCAACGGGTTTATCGATGTTACCTGGAACAAACCCTATGTATGTGATAAAGCAGCTGAAAATTACTTCCAGGGTTTCACCGTTTGGCGACGGGTGGGCAGCAATGCGTTTGAGCCCGATACTTGTCAGCCGGGGCTGAATGGCCGGGGCTATGTCAAGCTGACGGAGTTTTCCATCCGGGACAGCCTTAACGGGCGTTACCATTACCGCGACAATGACGTAGAGCCGGGCAAAACGTATTGTTACCGGATTTTGGCCGAATTTGCTAAAACCACCCCGGGCGGGCGATATGCCTATAACCTCTTGGAAAGTTTGCCATCCAAAGAGGCTTGTGTACAACTGAATCGCAATCTGCCCCTCATCATCAAGGCGGATGTGATCACCACGGGCGCTACGAATGGTAGTGTGCAAGTGTGTTGGACCAAACCCAAAGCCAACGATCTCGATACCCTGGTCAATCCGGGGCCATACAGTTATGAATTGATTCGAGCAGAAGGTTTAAATCCGGCGGATGCCGATTTCGTACCCATAGCCAGATTCAACAGCAATACCTTCAAAGGCGCCAACGATACCTGCTTCTTGGATCAAAATTTGCGCACGGCGGCTACACCGTATAGTTATCGGGTCCGTTTTTATGTGGGCAGGTCTACCACCGCGCCGCTAGGGGTAACCCCGATGGCGTCGACGGTATTTTTGCGCATCGGCTCATCGGATAAACTACTCAACTTGTCTTGGGAAGAGAGTACCCCCTGGGACAATTATGCCTACGTGATCCTGCGTAAAAACGCCAGTGGCGGCTTTGACTCCTTGACAACCGTAGCGGGCAACAGTTACACCGACCGCAATTTGGTTAACGGTAGGGAATACTGTTACAAAATTCGCGCCCTGGGTACGTATGGCATTGAAGACTTGCCGAGCCCGCTGCTCAACCACTCGCAAGAAGTTTGTGGCCGGCCTCAGGACAATGTACCTCCTTGTCCTCCCACGATCAAAGTAGCGACCATTTGTGACAAACCTACGGATTGCTCCAACCCTGATTTGCAAGTGAATACCATCACCTGGAATCGCCCTACAGAAACCTGCCCGGATGCTACGGATTTGGCGGGCTACCGGGTGTATTTCAACAACGGGGACACCGTGGGGACTTACACCCTGGTGGGCACCATCAATTCCCCCAATACGCTGTTGTTTGCGCACCGACCCGAGTTGGGCATCGCGGGTTGTTATGCCGTGACTTCGGTAGACCAATTGGGCAACGAAAGTGGCCGCAGCAACATCATTTGTGTAGACAATTGCCCCCGTTACCTATTGCCCAACACCTTTACGCCCAATAGCGACAATCAGAACGACTTGTTCACGCCCTTCCCCTTCTGCTTCATCGCCTCGGTCGACTTCCAAGTGTTCAACCGCTGGGGACAACTGGTGTTCAAAACTGCCGACCCGAACTTGAACTGGAACGGTACCAACTTACAAGGTGACGCACTACCCGCCGGGGTGTATTACTACAAGTGTAAGGTGTTTGAACAACGGGTGAATGGCGTGGTGGCGGTGGAGAAACCGCTGGAAGGGTATATTCAGTTGGTGAAGTAGGATGAGCCATCAGCAATTGGCCGGGGAAATCTTGGCTGATTGCTGATGGTTCATTGAATTACAAAAAATTTTGTTGTATACCGTTTATTGTATTTCAATAAGCCCATATTTCGGAAACATTTCTGAAAAATTTTGTTGTAAGTCAGTTGAAATTTTTAATTCTTCATGGTAAACATTTATTGCATCTTCAAACTTTTTCCATAAAAGTTCAATGTCAACTAAGTAAGATTTTGCGGAAACCTGTTCAATTAATTTTCCACGGCCTCTTGTCAAAACAAAATGGTAAACTTTTCCATTTAGTGCTTCTGAATATAGTCCAAATGAATGTAGCAATGAGTTGCGTAATTGATATAATTCTTCTTGAAAAGTATTGTCAATATATTTTGAAACAAAATCAGTAAATCTTTTTCCTACACCCTTTGCTGAGTCACGATAAATAAATTTTGCAACAAGATCAATACCGGCTAAAACAGCCATTGTTGCAGGGAATAATGCTTCAAAGTGAATTTTTTGATTATTGTTTGGGTCGTAACCAAAACATAAACTTGCGTCTCTTCTAAGTAAGTACAAAGTAGAATGAACTCCAGATTGTCCATCAAAGTCGTTAGGAAGCTTTAAGAAAAGAGCAATGTCGTCTTGCAAGTTTTTATTCATAGTTTAGCACCTTTGATGGCATACAACACGCTACTATGTTGCGAAGTTCCAAAAAAGAATTGAGCGAAGTGAGGATTTATAGCTCCAATACATCTATTATCTTGTAACCCGCTGTTTCAACGGCGGGATTGAGTGCCCGAGTTCCCTCACATCTAACATCCTTCCAGAGGCTTGCATCTACTACAACTTCATGATGCACGCTCTGGAAGGATGTTAGATGTGAGGAGTGGGCGCGCTTGGGTCCACCCGTTGAAACGGGCGGTTACAAGATGTTAGATGTAATTGGTGCTAACACATAAAGTATTCAATTCTTTTGAAAATCTCCGAGACATCACGTTAAATTAAACCACCTCAACCAACCCCAAATCCCGAATACACCCTTCCCTCTTCAGGCACAAACCCCAAAACAATATCCTGCGCAGGCACTCCTCTTCGTACGAACTCTTCAGCCACTTCCTCTTCTGTCCAGTTTTGCATCACCCATATTTTTTCGTTTCGAATATCAAAATGCATCATTACATCAAAGGAGAAAGTTCCTTTATGCCACCCTGTACTGACTAACTGAAAGTGGTTATGTTCCCGATCTGTAATCAGCATTTTCTCCAATCCAGGTGCGTTGGCGTAAGGTATTGCCGCATATTCTTGCAAATAGGCCACCAACAAATCCTGATAATGTGTTACTTTATCCATTGTACAATGGTTATAGTGCGTCCAATTGAATTGCGTCCGCAGTGCAGACGTATTTCATCCGGTAAAACTGACGACTACCAAGGCCCCTTCTGTTTAACTTGATAAAAGCGTTGGCCATCAAAGCGATAGAGTCCTTGCCCTGCGCCCCACCACATGTTTCCTGACCTATCTTGATACATACTTTGAACACAACAATTTAACCCATCCGCAGGGGTAAACACGGTGAACGCTTGTGGATTGGGTAAAGGAATGGAAGGGTCAAATCTTGTAGTACTGCCTCGGGCGGTAACCCAAATGATACCCGACTGTTCTATACAGATGCCCCAAATTTCAGTACCACCTAATCCGTCTTTGGCAGTATATTCCGTTAAAGTTTTACCGTCGTATTTGCAAATGCCGTTTTTCATCGTAAACCAGATATTTCCGGCTTGATCTTCTGCTATTCCTCCCGCATAGTTATCTCCTAATCCATCCTTCTCTGCAATGTTAGTAATTGTTTTGCCACTGTAGCGAAAAACACCCTTATTCGAAGAAGCAAACCAAATGTTGCCACTCTTGTCTTCCAGAATTCCAGTAACATTGATGGGTGGAAGCTCTTGAAACAATGAAAAACTTTGCTCCCCTTTGCTATCGGCAGCCGGGTCATACCGAAACACGCCGCCATGGGTGCCGACCCAAATGGTACCCGATTTGTCCACGAGGATGCCTTTTCGAGTGATGTCTATATGGCTCAAGCCATCTTTTTGATTGTAATTTCTAAAGGTTTTCCCATTGTACTTATAAACGCCCTGGTCAGTCCCAAACCACATATTACCGTTTTTATCTTCATTGATCGCATAAACGGTGTTGTTGATAAAACCATCAGGATGAGAAAAATAAGTCAAGGTTTTTACATCATACCTCACTACACCTTCGCCGATGGTGCCAAACCATAAATTCCCTTTTGAATCCTGAAAAATACTGCGGATGTATTGACTGACTAAGGTCGTGTCAAAATCAGGCGCCAAAGCAGCTGCCTTAAAGTTTCTAAATACTTTTAGACCTGGTTGGGAAGTATTGAGGTCTTTAAGTGTGTATGTTTTCTCTTGTCCTTTGCAGGAACTGAAAATTGTCAAAAAGCCGAAAAGTAGTATGCTGTTCAATGCCATCATTGTAATTTTTACTGGTTTAGGATTTTGATTTGCTCTATTTTTAATATTCCTTGCTCGACGCAAAACGCGGAAAGATACATACACATTACACCCGCTTGATAAAGATAAGCATGAATACTACCCCGCCAAGCGAACAGCAATTCTCCCCTTATTCCCCTTGAACAAATACCCCAGAATTCGCAATTCAAGCCGTATTAACCCGGGGATTTGGCGGTCAAGTTCCAGTGGTGCGGGATAAAGGGAGATCACCGACACGCTGAGCGCTGGATGAGACAGGTGTATACAGCTCATTGACACATCGGAATATCCTGCCCTTTCGCCCATGATGGCCGCAGTTGACGCAAATCCTGTTTGAGGTCAACTTTGACAATGTACCAATTGTCCCACTGCTCCAGTACCCCACAAATCTGCACTTCATCCGCCACGTAAGGAGCCAGTTTGTCATTGATGGGCCGACCATCCTGGTCCAATACAAAGCAATACTGCTGTGTACCACCACTGGTTTTCGCCTTAAAAAACGCCGGAATCCCGCCCGCCAAACAACGAATCGCACAAGAACGATGCGGCTTCCCTTCACCAGGGCGCATCACCCCCAGGTAACATTTGGGATCAAGGATTTCGCCACGCAGGGTGGCTTTGCCCAATTGAACGGGGGGTGAAGCAAGGTCCTTCAACTTGGAAAAGCCCTGAAACAGTTCCTTTTCTGGCCCCAATTCAAAAGCCACCACCCCATCATAATAAATCAATTTGCCTTTCAAACGAATCCCTTTGCCCATCAAGGGCTTTCCAGTTTTTTGGGCCAAAGCTTCCAGGGCAGGGTTGGCACTTTTTTTTCCTATTCCTATCAATAAAATGCGTTGAAAATGAGTCGTTCCTTTGGCATCCTGGCCAAGGGAGATTTTTAAACAAGGAATCGGCTCCGTAATCAAAATGCCCTCCAAGGTGCGCAAGCGGGCAATTTCGTATTTGGAGGGGATAAATCCGCGTTGGCTGAGCACCAATAATACAGCGATGAGGGGGATCAAAACCAGCAGGCTCCAGACCACATATTTGACCCATTGGCCATAGCTTCTCGGCGCTTTGTTTTGCCAGCCGATGTAAAATTCTTCGTTCATTGGGTTAGGATTAGGCTTGAATAAAGGTCGATAAAAGAATAAATGTTCATTTTGGCATAGGCTTAGGAAAAATGAACATTTATTTTTGCCCCACTACTAATGCCGCAGGGCGTTCGGTTCCTTCGGGATACGGACTTGGGTTGACCCAAACCATCCCATCGACAATTTTCACATCGTAGGTCTCCAGCTTTTCGGTAAAAGGTGGCGGCGATTGACCATTTTGAGGCAAGTATTGGTAGCCATGCCAAGGGCAGGTGATACAACCATCGACAATTTTACCTTCGCCGATTGGCCCATGCTGGTGCCGACATATGTTGTTGACCGCCGACACCTTGCCTTCGTAACGGAATACGGCAATGTTTTGGCCTTCCAAATAGACCATTTTAGCCCGGTTTTCAGGAATATCCTCCGCTGAACAGACCTGATAGTACCCCTCTCCTACTGCTGCTTTGTCCATTTGCTCCTGCAAACGTTTTTTCTCTACACCTGCCGCCATCAAATGCAAAGCGACCAAGGTCAACAGACCAAAGCCTACAAAGCCAATCCACATGGGTGATTGTTCCAACTGCACTACGCCCAGCATCACGTGGAAAACCAACAGCCCATAGGCCAGATACACCAACATGTGTAGGCTTTTCCACCAACGTGGGCTCAGGTTTTTCAACCAAAAATCGTGGCTGGTGGCGGCCATCAAAAACAGAATGACCAAGGCAAAAAAGCCCAAAACCTGGAAAGGAAAATCCTGCAAAGAGCCATAATGGGTATTGGACGCAAAAACCGAAAAAATCGGATCAACGTAGCCCAGACTGTGAAACTGGATGATGTTAAAAACCCCGTGTATTGCCCCAATCAAAAATGTAGTGACACCCAAATGCCGCCGGTTGTACAACAATGGCAAAAAACGATGATCCAAACGCGCCAGAGGCCCAATGCATAGGATGAATTGCAGCATGATAAAGGCCAAGGTACCGGTGGCCCGAATGATCAGCGTTTCGGGGCTAATTAGCGGATAAAAGGCCAATTGCAAAAGGCTAAAAGTCACCAAGTACAAAGCCATGATTCCCAACATGATCCGGTCATAGAGCCGTTTTTGGCGGTTCCACTGTACAGTGGTATAATTGACACTCATGGGAGGGTGATTTGATGAATGGTCTTGTGATCGATTGCGTCGACAAGTTCAATCAGGTAGGGTGGATTGGCAGATAATGTGTCGTCCAGGTTAAACCGTTGAACCCCTTGGGGCCCCAATGTACCTTGTAGGACATTGTTACAGAACACCTGAATCACTGCCTGCTCCATGACCCGGTGCTGGGTGATTTCGATTTGTTTGAGGTTATTCTCCCCTTGGCGCAATTGGAAACTCAAATTGCCTGCGGTTTTGCTGGCCAAAACTTTCGTAAAAGGCAGCAACTCATTTTTTGGCCAGTGCCCGACTGGAGCGGGCCGAGGCAAAACCCAGACTGCCGCAACAAAGCCCAGGCAGAGCAGAACGCTGCCGATCTGCCAGATTATGCGATGGCGTTTGCGCAATTCAGGAACCATGTCTTTTCTGTTTTAGGTATTTGTTGAGCAGCAACAGCCACAAGGCTGCGGAGGCGGGCACGAGCAACAGGCGAGTTTGCCAACTCGCGCCATGCATGTTCTGGTCGATTTTTTCTGCCCCTCTAAACACAAACCAGAACCCAAAAATCAAACCCAGGCCCAGGTAAGCGTACAAGAAGTAAAGCAACATTTGCAGGTAGTACATGTTAGGCTTCGTTGTAAAGTTTCAACACCGTTTCCCGCAGGTGTTGCCCTGGTTCGGTAAACAGGAAATGGATGCTGTCAGCGATTGCTTCCGGTGTGGTCCACTTTTCAAAATCGGCATCGGGCATAGCTTCCCGATTGGGTGGCGTATCAATGGTGCTGGGTATAATCACTGAAGCACGAATGCCTTTGTTTTTTCCATAGGCATTGATGATGTTGGCCAGCGCGATCAACAGCGATTTAGACAATCCGTAAGCTACATTGTACAAAGCCGCCTGAGCATCTATCGCCGCCCGGGAGCCAATCAGCACGATATGCCCGCCACCATTGGCTTCAAAATGGGGTAAAAGTGCGTGCACCACAAAGTAGGCGGTTTCAAAATTCAGCTGGTACATCTTTTGCAAAGCAGCAGCATCCGCAGCCTTCAATCCTCCCGGAGCGTAGCCCCCAACCAGCAGCACCGCCGCATTCAGGTTCGGGCTTTTTTTACAAATGTCTTCAATATAGGCCTGGGTGGCTTGTTCGTTGGTCAGGTCAACTGCGCCAATTTCGGCATCGGTTCTGGGGGAAGCTGAGCGATCCGTTCCGTATACTTTAAATCCTTCGTTGACAAATTTTTGGAGTACAGCGTGCCCCAGGTTGCCGGAAGCACCGGTGATCAAAATTGATTTTTGCATGGATTTTTGGTTTATGGGCGATAAAAAAATAAGTGCTCATTTTGCCAAAGGATTAGGTAAGTAAACGCTTCATTTCAAGTGCCTTATCTAATCCTTTGGCTCAAGAAAAATGCGTGCTTATTTTTGCCCCACTAATCATGCCTAAAACTACACATTTCACCACATAGATTTATCAATCAATTCAGCTACCAAACCCGTCCAGCCAGTTTGATGCGATGCGCCCAGACCATGGGCAGTATCCCCGTGGAAATATTCATAAAAGAGCAACAAATCGCGGAAATGAGGGTCAGCATGGTAGTGCTTGTTTTCACCATGTATCGGGCGTTGGCCCAATTCGTCGCGTTGGAAAATGGACACCAGTCTCCTGGAAAGCTCATCAGCGGCTTGCTCCAAGGTAATCCAGTGATCCGATCCAGTAGGAAATTCCACTTTAAGGTCATCGCCATAATGTTGGGCATAGGCGCGCAAAGAATGGCCGATCAGGTAATTCATAGGCATCCAAACCGGGCCACGCCAATTGGAGTTGCCACCAAACAAACCCGTGGTGGATTCTCCTGGCTCGTAGGTCAAGCCAAATTCCTGCCCGGCAATATTGACCACATAGGGATTTTTATGAATCTTGGATACCGAGCGGATGCCGCCTTTACTCAGGAATTCATTTTCATCAAACAAAGCTTGAAGCAAACGAAGTAAACGGTCCTGAGGGACTAATGACAACAAAATATTGCCATGATCTTCCAACTCGTCAATCACCAAATATTCCTGGTTGGCTTCTCGGTATTTTTGGAACCACTTCAAACGATTGTAAAAATTGGGGAGTTTTTTCAGTTTTTCCCGATCCAGTTCCATCACGGCAAAAAGGGTGGTCAAACCGACCAAAGATCTGATTTTCATTGGGATGAATTCCCCATTGGGCAAAGCCAGAATGTCGTAAAAAAAGCCTTCCACCGGATCCCAGGACCCCGTCCAGTGTTCACTGATGTCGTTTAAGGAAGCGGCAATGTAAGTGAAATGTTCAAAAAACTTGGTTGCAACATCTTCAAAAGCCACATCGTCTTCACCCAAAATCAGGGCCATTTCCAGCATGTTTAAACAATACATGGCCATCCAGGCGGTACCATCGGCTTGCTCCAGGTAGCCACCGCCGGGGATATAACTGCTGCGGTCAAAAACGCCGATATTGTCCAGTCCTAGGAATCCGCCTTCAAAAACGTTGTTTCCCTGGTGGTCTTTGCGGTTGACCCACCAGGTAAAATTGATGAGCAGTTTTTGAAACACCCGTTTGAGAAAAACCTTGTCGTCATTGCCATTTTTGGCCTTGTCCATTTTGTAGACCTGCAAACAAGCCCAGGCGTGTACAGGAGGATTGACATCCCCAAAAGCCCACTCGTAGGCGGGTAGTTGTCCATTGGGGTGCATGTACCACTCACGCAAGAACAAAATGAGCTGTTGTTTGGCAAACTCGGCATCTACCATCGCCAGGGGTACACAATGGAAGGCAAGATCCCAGGCCGCATACCAGGGGTATTCCCATTTGTCGGGCATGGAGATAATGTCTTCGTTGTTCAGGGTTTTCCAATGCTGATTGCGCCCATGTTTTCGCCTCGGAGGTGGGGGAAGGTTTCCTGGATCACCATTGAGCCAACGTGGGATGTCGATGTTGTAATACTGTTTGCTCCAAAGCATCCCGGCCAAAGCCTGGCGTTGGATGTTGGCCAAATCTGCGTTGTCGCCTTTTTTGAATGGTTGGTAAAACGCATCCGCTTCGGCGATCCGGTTTTTGAAGGTGGTGGCATAAGTAGCACCAAGTGGGTCTTCCAGCTTCGCTTTTTTAGTCAAACGCAACTTGATCTCCACTTTTTCACCGGGGATGAGTTCAAAACGATAGTGTGGCGCAAATTTGGTCCCGGAAGTATTGCCCTCCAGGAAATTATCGTCCTGAATCACCGCCCGATGAAAAGCATCCTTGACGAATGGACTCGCATTGGGAGTACCAAAAATTCGTTCGGTATTGGTTTCGTTTTCGGTAAACAACAATTGCTGAGGGGGATCAAAATACAGGTAATAATCGCCGAGTTTGGGGTGATGGGCACGCACTACCTCCGCGGAATGCTCCACCCGGATAATGGGTTTTTCTGTCAAGAGTCCAAAAGACCATAAATTGCGAAACCACAGGGTTGGAAGCAGGGAAAGCTGGCCTCCCTTGTGGCCACGTACATGGGCGGTAATGCGCACACAGATGTCATCTACGTCTGCTTTTGCGTATTCGGTGTAGACGTCGTAGTAGCACCCTTCGTCGAATGCCTCAGAATCGTGCAGTTCAAATTCTGTTTCATCTTTGGAGCGTTGGCGGTTGACCTGCACCAAATCCTGATAGGGGAACGCTTCAAGCGTGTACTTGTAAAGGTGTTTCATATAGGAGTGTGTCGGCGTACTGTCGAGGTAGTAGTACAACTCCTTGACGTCCTCGCCATGATTGCCCTCCGGGCCGCTCAGGCCAAAAAGCCTTTCTTTGAGAATGGGGTCTTTGCCATTCCACAACGCAAGGCCAAAACAGAGGTTGCACAGGTCGTCGGAAATGCCCGCTATCCCATCTTCACCCCAGCGGTAGACCCGGGATCGGGCGTGGTCATGCGGAAAATATTCCCAAACCTTGCCCAGCGCACTGTAGTCTTCCCGTACCGTCCCCCACTGGCGTTCACTCAAATAAGGGCCCCATTTTAGCCATTTTTTGCCGCCACTGTATTGCTCTTGAAGTCTTATTTTCTCGTCGTTTGGATTAGATGCTGACATTTGGATAAAATTCTTGGTCAGTGATTCGATTGACTCTTTATCTATTGTTGTACGTTTTAACCTTAAAAAAGATCACCTATTGTCTTAAAATCCAGAATAAAGGGCCTGGTCCAGTGCCGAAATATCCAATTCGTCCGCATAGAAACATTTAGGAGGCTTTCTCGCCATTCGACTAAACCACAAGGGGTAGCCAAGCCGTTTTACTGCCAAATTCAAAAAAATGAAAACATTATTGCAATCCATTTTGGTGCTGGGGCTGGTGTTCAACAGCCTTTCTCTGCTGGCCCAAAACAACTACAATGTCAACGTGGACAAAAAGAACCTGGCCGTTCAGGGTTACGACCTCGTCGCCTATTTTGAAGACCATAAACCCCTGAAAGGTTTGGAGGAATTCAGCTTCAAATACGAATCCGCCACCTACCACTTTGCTTCCAAAGCTCACCTGAACACCTTCAAAAAGAATCCTGAAAAATACCTGCCCGAATATGGCGGTTTTTGTGCCTATGGAGTTTCGAGAGGCTACGCTGTGGGCATCGACCCCGATGCTTGGTCAATTGTTGACGGAAAATTGTACCTCAACTACAGCCTGAAGGTGCAAAAAACCTGGAGCGAAGACAAACCTGGCTACATCAAAAAAGCGGATCAAAACTGGCCGACGGTAGGCAAGAATTAACGCTAGAAATGCAAAAAATAAGGCGATCTTTGTGGTCGCTTTAAATTTTATTTCTTATGCGTCAATTCCTTCGAAAACTGGCCATCGCCCTGGTCCGTTTGCAGATCAACACCATTGCCTTGATCTCCGTGAAATGGGCAGGCCGTATGGCGCTGGACATCTTTCGCACGCCCCGCAAAGGTCGGCTGCGCGAGCAAGACCGCACTTTTTTACAGGGTGCTCAATGGGAAACGATCCAGGCGGAAGGGCTCGACATTCAAACTTACCGCTGGGAAGGCACCGGACCGAGCATCCTGCTGGCCCACGGCTGGGAGAGCAACTCAGGGCGTTGGCGTACCTTCATCAATGTTTTTCGAAAAAAGAACTACCGCATTATAGCCCTGGATGCCCCCGGGCACGGCGCTACCACTGGCAATCGTTTTGATGCCCATTGGTATGCCCTCGCGCTCAAAGCCGTAGCCGAGCATTTCCAACCAGCCTTCATTGTCGGGCATTCGGCGGGAGGCATGGCACTCATGTATTACCTCTCCGAATTCAAACCTTCCTTTGTACGTGGCGGAGTGGTGATCGCCGCGCCTTGCAGTTTGCGCAGGGTCCTGAACAATTTTAATGCCGTATTACACCTGAGCGAACGCGCCATGCAAGGTATGGAAATAGCCATCAACGACCAGTTTGGCGTTCCCGTCGATTCGTTCAACCTCTATGATTTTGCCGAAAGAAACAAAACACCTGGACTGATGATGTACGACGCCTGCGATGAAATCGCTTCGTTTGCCGAAGGGCAGAAACTGGCAGCGATTTGGAAAAAAAGTAGGTTTGAAGGGTACAATGGCTTGGGGCATAGCATGAACAATAAGGCGGTGGCGGAGGAGATGGGGGTGTTTTTTGAGGGGCTGGGGTGAATTCTTTTTGAAAAAATGCTGCCGAAGGCAGCCGTATAGTTACCATAGTTTTCTACATTTGTGCTCCGTACTCCAGCAAACGAGACGAATATGAAGGTTTTACAACCAGGCAGCTTGTTTAGGGTTATTTTTTGCAGTATTTTAGGTATTGTAGCAACGTTCTACTCAATCGGGGGGAGCTACTACTCCACACCAGAATCCGCTGGAGTTGTACATTACGAACGTTTCCATTCTCCCCTTTCCTACCATTCTAACCACGCTCATTTTCCATTCAATTTTTACTTCACCCTGATCACAGAGTGCGCAGAAGAAGAAGTGGATGAAGATACCCGTGAAGACAAAATTCAAGGTAACCCTGTACATTCAGCTTTCGTTGCACTTGTTTCTTACCGCACCCTTTCTAAAAAAATGATCCTGCCTCGCCTGAGGCAAGCTGTGTTAAACCGTAAAGGGGTATCCCTTTTTATCCTGTACCATTCCTGGAAAAGCTTTCTGTGCTGATTTTCTGATTACCTACCCGTGCTTTATCTGTCTTGTGCCGCTGTTCTAGCGGGCACTCCTTTTTTTTTCCCTAAACAATTCAACACAGAATGAAAAAGTGCTCATTTTTCTTCTTTCTGGCAGTGCTGTCTTTGATGACCAGCTGTCAAAAGAAAGAACATAAAATCGAAGAAGAAGCAACCTTCTTGGTTACCACCCCCTTACGCCTGGACACCTTGGTTTTGAAGGACTACGTAGGCCAGGTGCGCTCTATCCAGCACATCGAAATAAGGGCCCTCGAAAAAGGTTATCTCCAAAACATCTACGTGGATGAAGGGCAATTTGTACCCAAGGGGAAGTTGATGTTCCAGATTATGCCCGTTATTTATCAGGCAGAAATGCAAAAGGCTCAGGCCGAGGTGAATTTTGTACAGCTGGAATACCAAAACACCAAAAGTTTGGCCGACAGCAACATTGTATCCAAAAATGAACTCGCGCTGGCCAAGGCAAAATTAGACATGGCTAAAGCGGATTTGGCTTTATCCAAGGCTCATTTGGATTTTACAGAAGTGCGTGCTCCTTTCGACGGCATAATGGATCGCTTTCAGGTACGACTTGGAAGTTTGTTGGACGAAGGCGAGTTTTTGACCACTCTTTCCGACAACAGCAAGATGTGGGTATATTTCAATGTGCCCGAAGCCGAGTATCTGGATTATGCGACCAGGGCCAAGTCCAAAAATCCCCTGGACGTACAACTACGCATGGCCAACAACGAACTGTTTGACCAAGGCGGAAAGGTGGAAACGATCGAAGCCGATTTTGACAATGAAACCGGCAACATTGCCTTCAGAGCAACCTTCCCCAACCCCAAAAGGATTTTGCGCCATGGTGAAACCGGAAACATCCTCATGCCGGTGTCGCTGAAAAATGCCCTCCTGATTCCGCAGAAAGCCACATTTGAAATCCTCGATAAGAAGTTTGTTTATGTGGTAGATGAAAACAGCAAGGTCGAGTCCAGGCAAATAACCGTAGGTACTGAACTTACGCATTTGTATGCAGTAACCAGTGGATTGAAGGAAGGCGAAAAAATACTCATCGAAGGCTTGCGCAAGGTTAGGAACAAGCAAAAGATCAAGCACAAAGTTGAACCTCCTCGTAAGGTTTTAGCTGAATTGAATCAATTGTTTGCTGAGTAGGCAACCTAATCCTGAGTATGACGCAAAAAATTACTTCCCGATTTTTTTTGAGGCTTTTGAATAGGAAGCTCACTTGAAATGAA
>ENA-UOWO01001110-UOWO01001110.1-activated-sludge-metagenome-genome-assembly--contig:-NODE-1110-length-36953-cov-5.929888_pt1 | contig 36953 bp, 21 predicted proteins | sample MGYA00238148_ERZ761564 | MGnify/ENA primary metagenome ERZ761564 (study PRJEB28885, sample SAMN05720194) | activated sludge metagenome | isolation source: Anaerobic digester | place: USA... | reverse complement strand
AGAAAAAGCCCGAAGGCAGGGGTTCTGCGCTTCGGGCCGGTTGGCGAAAAGTGAAAGGGCGTTATTTTTCCATGTTGCGCTGTGAGAATTCGTCGTCGCTCAGCGGCAGATCGTAGGCGATCTTGGCGGTTTTAAGGCTGGTCGAGGTGCCTTTGACGAGGTCTTTCATGACCACTTCTTTCGGGGTCCAGATTTCCTGGATCTGTTCGAGGTTCGAGGCGGTCATCTCCTTGATCATCTTGTCAGGCGCCTTTTTGTCATACATTTCAGAACGCAGCACGATGAAGGTGCTTTTGCAGACCTTCATGATGACTTTTGCGTAGCTGGTGTTGGCATCTTTTTTGGTTACCGAAATCGAGTAAACATCTTTGTCACCGAGCTTTTCTTCTTTTAGGTCGCTGGCGACATAATCGTCGGCTCTTATGTCATCCATGTCTTCGTAGGTAAAGTCGCTCGAAACGAACGCCATGGCGTAATCTTCGGCGACGATCTTGCGGGTTTTCTTGAAGGCAGAAAGATAGATCCATTTCTGTTTGTCGCGGTTCTTTTCGTTGACCAGATAGGTGGTGTTGCGAATATCTGGCGGCGCCACGAAATGAATAAAGTTGTCTTTATTGCTGCCATCGATCTTGCGGCGTGAAATGGTCAGCTTGCGCTCGCGCACGCCGCCGTTCTTGTCAATCAGATCCATCTGAACATTGGCTTTTGAGGTCTTGCCAATGTAACGGTCTTCGACTTTCTGCAGGACTTCCTGGGCTGTGAGGGCCATGGCGCTTACAGCACCAGCCAGAACCATAACCAGCACGAACATCAGTATTTTCTGTAGTCGCATAATGCCTCCGCGATAGTACGTTATTTTAATTTTAACATAAAGAAAGAGCCGGGGTAATACCCCGGCTCTCAGCTTCTGATCTTACTTCAGATGATAGACATGAAAACTTTCGTAGATAAAGGCGCGGTCCTGCTGAAACAGCTGCTCTGAAAGCTCGGGTTCATAGACCAGGCGGTCGAGGTTCTGGGCATCGAGTTCGCGCGGGCGGGCAAAAGTGTAGCGCCAGGCCATGCGCGAACCGGGGCGCGCCAGTTCGAGAACTTCTCGAATGATGCCGTTGAAAACTTCGTTGGTCATCCATTCAAAGATATTCGACAGGTTGAAGCGGTCGTAACTGCCCGGCCCGTCTTTTTTGAGTACATCGCCGATCGTTCCCTGAAAGATTTCGAGGCGGTCGATATTCTTTTTCAGTTTCGGGTAGTTCTCGCGCAGCAGATAAGGCGACATGCCCTTTTCGTGGAAATGCCCGCCCAGCATCAGCAGACACATGAAATAGTTGTCGGGGTTGAAAAATCTGGTCATGCCCAGAGTGCGCTTACGGTTGAGGTTGCCGGCGAAATCTTCGAAATCGACCTGGGCAAAAGAATGCGCGCCTTTTACCAGACTGAGAACGCCGCGGTTGAGCAACAGGCGATGCAGAGCATTCCAGCGTTTCTTGCGGAAATTGGCATAAACTTCGCGCTGCTTTTCGAGACTGTCGGCTTTGAACAGCTTCATCAGCTCTTCTTTGCCATAAAGCCAGCCAAGCACGGTGCGATAGAATTTGAAGAATTTTTCGACCTTGCCGCACATCATGATGCCGCTTTTTATGTGATGCAGGTTTTCATCCCAGAAGGCGGTGGCATGGGCCGGCATGTGTTTTTTGATGCGGTTATAGAGTTCAACGCGGTATTCCGGCGACTTTTCAGGCTTGAACAGGAACGGTGTACCGAGCGCATCGATGAATTCATCATATTCGAGTTCCATGATCGCGGCACGCTTGTATTCAAGCATCGCCAGAGCGGCGGGGTTGAGATCGATAGAAATCAGCTTCGCCGGGTCTTCGAGCAGCAGGCAAAGCGAGTTGCAGCCGCCTGAGGTTATCGAAAGAACGTTCTGACCGGGCTTAACTTTTAAAGAGACCCGGTTGAGTTCGGGGTCTTCCCATACGTTGCTGTAAACTACTGCTGGTTTCATTTTCAGAGTCTCCGATCTTTAAATTCGCCCAATCAGGCGCGGGAAATAATCTTTACTATGCCGGTGGTGCCATCGAGTTCAACCACGTCACCGGTCTTAACTTTCTTTGTAACGCCGGTGGCGCCGACAACCGCGGGCAGACCAAGTTCGCGCGCCACGATTACCGAGTGTGACAGCATGCTTCCTCTTTCGATGAGAAGAGCGGAAGCGGTCGCGAACAAAGGCACCCAGCCCGGGTCGGTGCGGGCGGCAACAAGAATTTCGCCATTCAGCGACATATCGTCACTGGGGTTGAGAATGACTTTGACCTTGCCGGTTACCTTACCAGAACAGCCACCGATGCCGCGAATGATATCGGGGTCGTCGTCGCCGGCCTGTGCGGGCAGCATGCCGCGGGTCAGGTCGTTGCAGTAGGTGATGCCGGTGGTTTCGATGCGGTCGGGCAGCTCATCCATGGCCCGGTATTCATCGAATTCAGCGCGGCGCAGTGCGGCCAGCTCGCGCAGTTTCTGGCTGCGGGCGGTGCCGGTGACGTATTCGAGGGTTTCCTGCATTGTCAGATAAAAAATATCATCGACCTTATCGAGCAGACCGCGCTCGACGAAGCGGCGACCAAAGGCTTTGTAAATGCGGCTGACAAGACCGTACATCCTGGTGCGGGCAAAGCGCTGGTATTCGCGCACCGCCATGGCCTTTTTGGCCCAGTTGGCAACGAACATCAGAATATCGATTTTCTTGATCAGACCGAAGCAGATTGCATCATCGCGCAGCAGGGTTCTGACTTTGAGCTCAGCAACTTCGCGCACTCTGCGCTCTTTTTCGCCAACATCGCCCTCTTCCGGCATCGGTGCGGCAGAATAGTTCTTGATCATATCGAAGAGAAACTCGGGCTTTTCGTTCATCGACGGTTCTTCGAGCTTCAATTCACACATGGCGCGATAACCGTATTTTTCGAGGTAATCGGCAACCTGAGCGCCCAGCTGCTGATGGCTGGTCGGGCGGTCGGCACCAGGAACCGGGATAAACATCTCTTTAAGCTGCACGGCGGTTTTACTGCGGAACAGCTCTTTAAGCTCATCATCAGCCGAAACGAACCGGGCAATTTTCTGAATCGTGCGCAGCGGCAGAGTGCTTTCGACATTTCCCTGACCGGCAAGCAGGTCGTTTTTAAGAGCCGGGTCGGCGTTGAGCTCCCATTTTTTCATAAGCGCATCGAGCACGCCGTAGAAAATCATCGCCATAAAATCGTTGATGATCGGCGCTTTCCAGTTGGCCAGCACCGTGTTGTCGAGTTCGTTGAAAATGTCGACCAGCTGATGCGCGGGCGCCGCATTGAAGTCGAAATCCTTGTATTTGTCGTATTGTTCCTGATAAACCCGCATGAAATGCTTAACTTCGGCATCAGTGCGCCAGAAGCGATATGCCAGGTTCGCGCCAACCAGCGCCAGTCGCGGCAGTTCACAGAAATACTTCTGGAAAAAGCCCATCGGTTTATGCTTCACCGTCTTGTCGTAGCTGACCTTGACGCCCATCATGCCTTCCATGAAGCGGCTGTTGTAGCTATAACCCGGCAGAACCGAGATCAACCGGTACCAGTTCTTCAGATTGTAGTAAATACGCCCGTTCAGAAAGCCGAGCATATTGGCAAAGGCAAAATCGTTGGCCTTGATCTCTTCTTCGGGCACCATCAGCACCTGACAGAACTGCACATAAACACGGTGATACGCGTAAATGGCAAACGAGAAGGTCAGCGGCGTCGTGACGCCCGAATAGCTCTCGACGATGTTCGAGTTATCCCAGATCGTTGAATACTGGCGTTCAGACGGAACAGGCTGATCGATGGTCGTGATCGGGCGGGCCTGCAGAATGCGAACCCGGCCGTCGCCGTCGATCGTCCATTCGATATCCTGCGGCACCCCGTGATAGGAACCCTCGATGCGATGGCAGACCGTAGCGATGCTGCGCAGCTGCGCTTCGCTCAGACTCGGCTTTTTCGCCTGATCGGCCGCCACTTCGACGGTTTTCGTGCCATAGTTTTTCTCGCGGTCGAAAACCAGCTTTTCGACCTTATCCGCCAGCTGCGTTTCGATTACCGGGTAGTTTTCTTTTTTAAGACAGATGAACTGGTCGGAATCGAGTGTACCAGAAACCAAGCCTTCACCAAGGCCGAAGACTGAGGTGATGAGGATTTCGTCCTGATAGCGGGTGGTCGGGTTAACGGTAAAAGTGACGCCTGAGGCAACGCCGTCGATCATTTCCTGAACGACTACGGCCATCGAGACGTCATCCTGCGGGATGCCGCGCATATTGCGATAGGCAACGGCCCGGTCAGAGAAGATCGATGACCAGCAGGTAACGACCGCTTCACAGATTTCTTCGTCAGTGCGCCTGAACAGGCAGGTATCGAGCATCCCGGCGTATGAAAATTCTTTAGAATCTTCGCCCAGAGCTGATGAGCGCACGGCCATAAAACAATCGCTTTTAAAAAGACTGCGCAGAGTTGCAAACAACTCGGTTCTGATCTTTTCGGGTATTTTATGGCCGCAGATGCAGGCACGCAAATCGCCGGCGGTGCGGGCGATTTTATCGGGCGAAGAACAGTCTATTGCCTTCAGTTTCTTTTTAAATTCGTCTCTGAACGAATCGATGAAATCGTCAAAACAGTGGCGGGTGAGAACCGCAAAAGCAGGTACATCGGCACCGGCTTCGGTCAGTTTGAGAAGATTGCCACCCTTTCCGCCGACCAGCGGCAGCACCTCTGCAAAATTGCGGTTTGCGCAAGAAACTATATACATGGCGGTTTCCTCGTTTTTGTCTTTGATTCAGGTAATAATTGTAACCGACAAACCCACAAACGCCAATATACAAAATCAGCCGGTTTTATCAGGCATTTTCAGGTTTTCACCGGCAAGAAATTTGCGCAGAACGCTTTCAAGAACCTTTGGTTCAACCGGTTTGCAGATCAGGTCATCCATGCCAGCTTCGAGACATTTTTCGAGTTCGCCCTTGATGGCACTGGCTGTAAGGGCGATGATCGGTACATGCACCCCGGCAGTTTCGCTGCGGCGAATCTCGCGGACAGCGGTGTAGCCATCGACTTCAGGCATCTGCAGGTCCATAAAAACCAGGTCCGGATGTTCCTTCGTGAATGCCTCGACTGCCTGTCGACCGCCTTCAGCTTTAATTAATTCAGCTCCCGGAACAATTTTCGCAATCAGTTCACAGGCAATAACCATGTTCATTTCAACATCTTCGACAACCATTATTTTAGGCCGGAGGCTTTGTAAAAAATCGTTCGCAGCTGCTTTTATATCAACCCGGGATTCGACCGAACTTGAATTCTGCTCAACTATGCGGCAAAGCCAGCTGTAAAGATCATTTGGCCTGACCGGCTTGATCAATTTCGCTTCCACTCCAAGTTCATGGCAGTCAGCAAGAACCTCGGGGTCGTCAATAGAACTGCAAAGAAGAATCACCTGCCGGGCAGACCCATTGTGTACCTGATTCATCCTGATTTTTCTTATGGTCTCGATGCCGTTCTGACCTGGCATCATGTAGTCCATGATAATTGCGTCAAAATGCAGGCCACTGTTGACCATAATCTCGGCCTGAGCACCACCGGCAACCGTCTGCACCGAAACACCCCATTTTTCAAGCATCTCTTTGAGAATAATGCGATTCTGCTCGTTATCATCGACAATCAGAATATTCTGCAGACTCTTGAGACGGTGCGCTTCGAAAGGCTCGCCAGGTTCAAATTCAACCGGAATACTGAAATAAAATAGGCTGCCGGTGCCAGGCCGAGATTCTAACTTAAGTATACCGCCCATTTTTTCAACCAGCAGTCGTGCAATTGTAAGACCCAGTCCGGTTCCGCCAAAACGCCTTGTTGTCGAATTATCGGCCTGAGAAAATTCTTTGAAAATTCTTTCTACTTCTGCGGCTTCAATGCCTATACCCGTATCTCTAACAGAAACAACAAGCAGGCCTATTCGCCCATCGCCGTTTTCGAGTTCAATTTTAAGCTCGACTTCGCCCCGCTCAGTAAATTTGATGGCATTGCTCAGCAGATTAACCAGAATCTGCCCAAATCGCACCGGATCAAGATGAAAATATCGCGGAATGCCTGGAGAAATATTCAGCAGCAGCTCGATCTTTTTCTTCTCGGCAGCAAATCTGACAGCAGCGACATTCTGCTCTACCAGCTGCGGCAGATCGGTCTTAACCCTTTCCAGCTCAAGTTTTCCGGCCTCAATTTTGGAAAAATCAAGAATATTGTTAATGATGCCAAGCAGCGAGAGTGCCGCCGTATTGGCATTTCGCGCATAGAGCCCCTGTGAATTTTCGAGTTTTGAACCGAGCAGAAGCTCGGTAAAGCCAATAACCCCATTCAACGGAGTACGCAATTCATGGCTCATATTGGCAAGGAACTGAGATTTGGCGCGATTGGCGGCTTCGGCCCGGTCACGGGCAACAACAAGCTCTCTGGTGCGTTTATTGATAATATATGAAAGAACAAGGTTAACACCGATTAACACGAAGATCAGCGAAAGGCCGAGTATAACCCATTCTCTGAACTGATCGGTTATCGACGCCGGGCGCCCCTGCAAAAATGCTCCCTCGGGCAACAGCGCATCGTTAATCTTGAACTTCTCAAGCATTTTCCAGTCGAATTTTGGCACGGTTACCGGCTCATAACGAACCGGCAACCCGGCAAGAGGTGTACCACCAAAATATTGAATCACTTTCCTGGCAACTGCACTACCCTGTTCGTGGCCGCTGGTAAGAAAACCTCCAACCGGGCCATAACCAAGGCTGAAATCCCATAAGCAGTAAACCGGAACCTGGCTCGCACTGGCGATAAGACTCGCCCCATCGTCAAATTCCAGAAAGCGACCTGCGCGGTCACGAAAAAAGATGCTCCAGATTACTGCACTGCCCGGGCGCAACCGGCTTACTTCTTCAGAAAGTTCGGCAAAGGTAGCATCGGTTAACTGTCTGATTTTTATTTTCTGATATTTTTTTCTGCACCCATCAAGATATGCAGACAGGATTCTACCGGTCTCGGTATTGTCAACGACAAACACTATTTCTGAAAGCTCAGGGTGCAGCCTGCTTATCAGCTCAATATTCCGGTCGATGTCAACGACTTCGCTGATACCGGTAAAGTTCGGCAACCCTTCCAAAACCTGAGGATCGAGATAATTCACGCCGCAGAAAAAGACCGGAACTCCAGGAAAAACATCCTTCCCAGACTCACACATATATTCAAAGGCCAGATTATCAGAAACGATCACCGCATCTGGCTGCATGTTGCGGTATTTGTAACTGAGCAGTCCTTCAAGCAGCATTTTGTAGTTTTTATCCCAGCGCCGCTTGCTGTCCATGTATTCGTGAATCAGTTCGACACCCGTCGGCCATGTCTGCATTACCTCACTTATGCCAGCCGAAATATCATCTGTCCATTTAAAGCCCTGATGGTAAGAATGGAGCACTACCACTCTTTTTTCGCTGACCTCAGCTACTGAAGAAATCGGCAAAAAGAACAGCATAGCCAGCCAGAGAAGAGCTAACCGGGTCGGAAAAAGAAAACCCCTCTTTGCAGACATTTTCCCTCGCACAGTGTTCGAATAATTCAGAACAAATCAAAAAGAATCTTTATTATCAACGATAAACGAGCAGATAGATCGAAGTGGCAATTGCGGCCGGATAAGCAAGAAGATACAGGGTAACCATACCGCGATACAATTTTGCAAAAGCCTTGTCAGGCCTGAAAGCATACAGTGCCCCGGCTATTACCACGATCAGAGTGACTGCAGCTGCAGGCCCGAGCAGTCTCAAATCGGCAACGGCGGCAAATTTGCTGACAGCGGCATAATAGAAAGCCAGATAAGCCGCAGCAACATTTACCAGAAGCAACAGAACCGCACCCCAGGGGCGAAGCCGTGCCGAATATGAATCGACACCATCGCGTTCTTCTTCGGCACCAAAGGTTTTGCGGCCAAACTCGAAGACATTGAAAACGAACCAGTTGCCAAGAGCGAACAGCAGAGTCGAACGGTCGGCCTGAGCAGCATCGGAAAAACAGACAACCGTATGAATCAGCAGGCTGATCATCGCCGCTGAAAATGTGTGAGTTATTGCGTAGAGCTCGAGTTGCGGGCGTAGCCAGTCGCCGATAAAAAATTCCATGCGCATCATCAGAGTAAACCAGATAACCATGATGCATGCCGGCAGCATCGGCCATGCCATTATGCCGGAAATGGCCAGTTCAGCAAGCAGACAGACGAGCGTCATTGCCGAGAATTCGTCGACACTGATAAGACCTCTTGCCAGAGGTCTTTCAGGGTTATGTTCCCGGTCAAAATGATAATCTTTGACCTCGTCGAAAAGCCGCATATGCAGAAAAATCAGCCAGACAACAATAAAGCCGGCAGTAAGTCGTTTCCAGCACGGGGGAGCGTGCACCCCTGGTTGATAAGCCATGAAAGCGCTGGCAGCGAAAAAAGCGCTGACCATAAGAGTTATGCCGAAAGGTTGGTGCCGCTCTTTTAAAAATTGCCACCAGCGGGAAAAAAAAGCCATACTACCTCCGCAGATATCGGCCGGCGCATTGCCAGCATTGTAATTGTCCGCAGCTCTTCTTCTACTTATGATCAGAATCAGGTTACCATGCAGCAAATCAGCAGACAATAAAATGTTTCCCAGGCTATTAACCAGCCCAAACAGACAAACCACCACGTCATCCCTGCGCAGGCAGGGATCCAGGCTCTAAACGACGAGATTCCCGCCTGTATCCCTCCGGGGTATAAACACGGGAATGACGAAGAACCCTGCAACTCAAATGTGACAATGAACTATAAGCGTAGTATCAAGCGTTTCAGAGACGCAGGCCGCGACGACGGATTTCGGCAATTTTTGCCGGCGAAGGCGTGCGGGTATAGTTTTCTTTTGCCGTCACGTTCGCCATGCCTATGTCACGGCCATGCCTTCTGATTCTTTCGAGGCAATTCAGAAGACATGGGGCTTCGAGCTGACTCGACCTGAAGGGAATTTCGATGTATGAGCGCACACCCTGAGTATCTACTTCGCAGCGCTCAATAATTGCACCGTCATCGATCTTTTCGTTCATCCAGTGAATCGAAAAACCTACTGGCCGCCCTTCTATCCAGGCCCAGAGGTCGCACATTGTACCTCGATTATCTGGCAACAACCCGTGATGAATATTGATACAGCCAATTTTTGGCAGATCGAGAACCGGCTTTTTATAAATATTGCGGGTGCGCATATTCACCATCAGATCAGGCTGCAGACCGCCGATAAACTGAAGGGCAGCCTGACTGTTCACGGTTTTGCAGCTGAACAGTCTGATGCCGCGTTCGCTCAGCAGCTTTATACGCGGGTCGTTAAGGCGCGACTGAACCAGATTGTGCATAAGCGTAAAGCTGAAGCCGGGGGCACCAATGGCAAGCAGACCTAAAATATTTTTCAGCAGCAGCTTTTCGGGTACCTTTATCATGATCACTGCCGCAGGTTCGATGCCGGCCGGCAGTTCTTTCTGGCTGGTAACGTGGTCAATAAGCGACAAATAATTGTCTTTTACGTAAGTTACGTCAGAAGTAACAAAAATAGTCTTCATATCAGGCTTTGACTCCTGGCTTTAGACCACCGGCCCTACCGTAGCGGGCGTGTGCGTCGGTAAATTCGTCTGCGGCCATGGCCCCGATGATCGAAATTTCGCCGGCTAGAACCCCGACCGCAAGAATTTCGGCAAACTTCTGGGCATTACCTGGCCCGGCACATTGCATGAGCTCAAGACAGCTTTTCTGGGTCGGAAGTCTGGTGCCACCACCAACTGTACCGACCATGATTCCGGGCAGGGTTACGCTGATCTGCAGGTCGCCATCGACCATCTGCAGATAGGTGATGCCGGCGGCAGATTCGGCAACACAGGCAGGATCCTGGCCGGCAGCAATATAGACGGCAGCGAGAGTGTTGGCGTAATGCGCCTGCACCCCGAAGGCATGTGCCTGAATCGATGTTACCATCGAAAGATCTGCCAATCGGCACATGCGCTCAGGTGTAGTGTGCAGAATCTGCTTAACCAGCGCAGCCGGAATAAGACAGGCAGCAACAATCTTCTTGCCGCGGTTACCGGTAAAGTTGATGCTGTTGATTTTCTTGTCGCCCGAAAGATTGGATTCAAGGAACCAGTCTTCGATGCGACCATCATAATTTTTGAGAATATAGTCTACGGCACAGCGGGTCGCAATGGTGGTCATATTCTGCCCAGAGGCATCACCGGTCGAATAGCTGAAGCGCAGAATCAGCTGGCAGCCAATCGGAAAAAGCTCGATCTCTTTCAATTTTCCGTGGCTGGTAGTACTTTCGGCGGCTTTTTTTATTTCTTTAAAGTTGCTGTCGACCCAGCCAGAGAATCTATCCAGCTCGCTCAACGAGGCGAAAACAAAAACCGGCGTTCTGACAACGCTATCGCTGACGAGTCTTACCTCTGCCCCGCCAGACATGGTGATAATCTGGCAACCTCTGGCGACAGAAGAAACCAGCGCCCCTTCGGTTGTGGCAAGCGGCAGATAGAATTCGCCCTGCGCATATTTACCAAGTACCTTCAGCGGGCCGCAAACACCAACCGGTATCTGGGCAAAGCCGGCAAAACCTTCGATATTGCCCGAAAAATCTTCGGGTTTATCGGGCACCGGTAACCTGAAGTCAGCTTTACCGGTCAATTCTCGAACAAACCGCTGACGCTCTTCAATCGCTGACTTCGAAAAATCAAGCATCGGCGGCAGGCTTTTCTGAACCTTTTCGGGCGATGCCGAAGCAAAAATTTTCTTCACATCAGCACGGCGGGCCAGATAGGCGAATATTTCCGAGAAGGTCTCCACAGGAGTACCGATCAGCTCACGGAAAGAAACCTCAAACCGGTGCTCAAGTTTGATAAGCAATGCAATTATTCCGAGCGAGTCGAGTTGCATAAAAGCATCGAGCCGAGTGGCAGCACCGATCTTTTCATTTTCCACATTGAGAAAAGCGGCCACTTCGCGACAGAAAAGATCAAAAAGCCTCTCATCGTGTGGTTCCTGATGTTGCCCTTCGGGGTGACCGACCTGTTGGTTTGCCGCCGCTTCAGGATTCAGCATTGCGGCAACTTCGAAACGTTTGATTTTAGCGCTGGCTGAGCGTGGCAGCGGTTTGTCGACGATAAAAATGCGGCGCAGTTTTTCGGCCTCAGGCCAGCTGGCAGTGCGCTGACGAATATCTTCTTCGACAAAGTCACGTACCTTGCCGACACTTTTATCCTTGAAAAATTCGTTGCGGCTGAGCAACGCAAGGGCCGGCACTTCAAGTCCTTCTGCGCAATAGCCGAAAATGACGTATTCTTCGGCATAAGGCAACGTGCCAAGTCGCAACTCAAGCTCGTCAGGGTAAACATTCAGCCCCGAACCAGATATAATTACCTCTTTAGCACGGCCTCTGATGTGAACATTGCCTTCAGCGTCAATCTGCGCCAGGTCACCAGTTTTGAAGTAGTCATCGACAAACATCTCGGCGTCGAGTTCGGGCTTGCCGTAAACTCCTGAAAAAATCGTCGGGGTCGAAATCAGCAGTTCACCCACGCCGTTTACCGGCTGGTCTATTTTAACTTTGACGCCTTCCTGAGGGCGACCGACCGATTCAATCGGGCAGTTCAGGCCGATAAGCACCCCGGCAGCGGTCTCGGTCATGCCAAACCCCTGAAAAGTTCTGATGCCACGCGAAATAAGAAGCTGCATTACCTGTGGACGCGGCGCAGCGCCACCTATAATCATTGTCAGACCTGTGAGCTTAAGTTCAGGCGCCTGCATCAGCCCCATGGCAAGAAGTTCTGACAATCTGGGCACGGCAAGAAGGTAAGTAATGCGGTGCTTCATGAGCAACTGCATTATCTCGGCGGGGTTGAAACTGTTGCAGACCACCATGGTCGAGTGGCAGTCGAGCATCACCAGCCCGGAATCAACCAGAGCAAAAACGTGAGTAAAGGGCAGCAGCGCCAGTATTTTGTCTTCAGGGTGATAACCGGAAATTTTCAGCCCCAGCCGCACCGACTCAACCAGAGCCCGGTGACTCAGCATGATGCCCTTTGGCTTGCCGGTTGTACCAGAGGTGTAGATTATGCCTGCAATATCGCCGGCTTTAATGTCAGCCTCATCGCAGATCACCGTCGAAACGCTGCCGAAGGCAAAAAGATCGAAGTAACGGTCAACGGTTGCAAGAACTTCACAGCCCGACAGCATGAATTCGGCATACCGATTTTCGAAGCGACGCGAAATAAAGATTGCCGCGGGCCGGCAATCTTCGACTATCGCATGAAAACGCTCTACGGCACAATTACCGTCGACCGGAACCGCAATAGCTCCGGCATTGGCAATACCCAGAAAAATCGGCAGCCAGAACAGGTGGTTCTCGCTGACCAGCATTATCCGTTCCCCATGGCCGATACCGGCTTCTCTGATCATGCCGGCAATGTGTTTAACCTCGTCGGCAAGCTGCTGATAAGTCAGTTTTTCGCATTTGCCCCTGGCATCGTCTGAAATAATGGCATCTTTTGAGGCAAATTCGGGGTTCAGAGTGATTTTAAGGGTATCACCAAACATCAGTTGCTCCTCAGTTGGATTAATCTGAGGAAAATTATAACAGATTATCGCGGCCATTTCAGTCGCCGGCCGAATAAATCAGCCGGCAGCTGAATCCACATAAAAAAACTCAGAAATAGGCTTCGAAAGCGAGGGTCAGGCGACGGCCGGGTCGGGTGTAGCCAAGAACCCGCTGTCTCTGTGTGTCGGTAAGGTTAAGCAGCCCGACTTCAAGACTGCATTCTTTAAAAGTCTGCCGTATGAACATCGAGAGATCGTGACTTGCCGGCGCAGACTTCGTGTTTTCGGCGTTTTCCCAGGTTTCACCCCACCAGCGCCCCTGAAGAGCATATCTGGCATTGCCGTATTTTCGTTCCAGCATGACGCTGGCCTGTCTGTCAGCGATGCCAGGGGCCTGTTTGCCGCTTTTTTCAAGAATGGCCTTGTCCAGCCACGAAAAGTTGCCATATAGATCGCACCCTGCCAATTTACAGTCAGAAAGAACCATCTGGTGTGACATGATTTCGGCCCGGTCAAGATTCGCGGCCTTGATTCCCCAGGTATAAGCAGGATCAGTGGTTGAAGTGGTTCCAATCAGGTCGGCAACCCTGAATCTGGTGACCCCGGCGGCGATTCTGCCGAAGCCTTTAATCAGGCGCGAAAGGTTGACCGCCGTCGAAGTTGAAAATTCAGCGCCCAATTGCGGGTCTCCGTAGGCAGGGTAATAGCGCTCGTTGAGAGCCGGCATTCTGAATGCCCTGCCCCAGGCCGCAGAAATGTCAAAAGCGGCAAAGCGGTAGCCGAATTCCAGATTGCCGGTATTGACTGCAGAATGGTTCTGCGGGTCATCGTGGCGAAAGACGGCATTTAAAGAGCCTCTATCGCCAATCCCGCCATCCCAGGCAATAATTCCGGCCCTGTCAGTTTCCCGCAGCGAAAGAATGCCGGTATTGACCGCATGCGTTTCGGTTCTCGCCAGCTCTAAAAGACAGTTTCCATGTTTGCCGGCAAAACTTCGACTGATCGCCTGTCTCTGCCTCGCTGTCTCGAAACCGTATTCATTGAACGGGTTACTTTCGTCGATGCCGGAAAAGCCGTTATGAGCGGCAACATGCGTAAGTTTAAACTCACCATTACCTTCTGCTTTTATCACCGCAGCATTGATCTGTGAGCTGATCTTTTTCTGCCTGAAAAAAAGATTGTCGACAGGCAGAGTCGTCACAAAATCAAAACCGTCGAGGTCTGTCAGGCTTTCGTTGTAAGCGCCGCTCAACTGCAACTGCAGATTTTTGCCTAATTCTGTCTCGACAGCCAGATAGCCAGAATCAGAATTGAAGCCATCGCGTTCACCATTGCCGGTTGCCTGTTCTGCTGCAGAAATGCCAGGGGTTGCGAACTGCCCGACCCTTAGCCCGATTTTGGCAGAGCCAGTTTCCAGGCGTGTTTCTACCGATTCTCCATGGCCGCCATGGCCGTCTGTCCAGAGACGCAGTCGGCCATGATCGGGGAAACGGCTGCTAAGCCGCAGCGTGCCGCCGATACTGTTGCTGCCCCAGATGGTCGCGCGGTTTCCTTCCCAGAATTCGGCCTTATCGAACTGCAGGGTCGAAAAATCGCCAATATCAGGAGTGCCGGTAAAAGGGTCATTGACCGGCATGCCATCTTTGACCACAAGAATCTTGTTGCCAGACAGCCCGCCAGCACTGACGGCCGCCACCGAACCGCTGCCACCACTGCTGCGCAGATGCAGACCCATCTGACCATCGAGCGCATCAACAATTGTGGTGCGACCGGTGGCCGACAGGTTCTCAAACCAGGTTTCGCCGTCGGGCCTGCCGGTGATCTCTTCGGGATAATTCCAGGCCGGAGCGCTGACTTCGACTGTGCCAAGATCAAAAGTCTGACTGGCACTGCCGCCTGCCGATTTTGCCTGATCAGCAAAACAGGGAACAGAGAGACAGGAAAACAGGAAAAAGGGGAAAACAAAAACTTTTCTGAGCATGGGTCATCGCCACCTCGCGTAAAATGCATCAGAGAAAAGCTCTGATGTGACCCTGAGGTATTCCGGCTTGAGGTTCATCCGTATGCCCGGTCTTCCCATCATGCGACAGTGACCTTAAAGCGGGCATTTGTCCCCTGTTACGGCGACGGACTCGCGGGAGATTTCCACTCCACTTCCCATTCGGGCCACGGGGATGTTAAACCAACGCAGGCTGCCGTGCAAGCGCTTTTTTGAAAAACCTGCCGGATTGAGGCTTAAAACTCGTAGCCGGCGCGCAGCCTGATATCTTTCTGCAGATTCGAATCAGAAGCTCCGGTTATAATGGCGCCCGAAAGTTCGACCCAGCCCCACTGCACCCTGCGATTGAGGCGGCCTTCAAGGTTTTGCACCGTACCGCCGCTCTTCTCGAAGCGAGTGTCTTCGACACCGATGCCAAAGGTGGTTTTGTGTGAAATACGGCGTTCGGCGCGGCCATAAAGAGTGCGACTGGTTGAAGCGGTGCTGGTTTCGACAAGATAGCCGATACTGGCCCGGTCACGCTTTTTTGTGGTGTAAGTGAGGTTACCGTCATAGAACCAGCAATCCGGGATCTCTGGCCCGTTGAACCAGAACTGGCTGCCCACACCGCCTTCAACGTAGATCTGGCCACTTTCCAGACCGGCAAAGTGCCGCATCATGCCAGAATCGGTAGTGTCATTGAAAAGCAGACGATAATCTGATGTCAGATCGAACTTTTTCGGTTCGAAATATTGCATGGCCAGATGCATAGAATCGGTTGCCCCACCATTGAGATATTCACCGCTCACCCTGAAAGTGTCGGCATTGTAACCGAACATGGCACCGCCATAGTTTTCGTCGAATTGCTTAACTGATTTTACCGCCATGTAAGCGTTGTCGTTAAAGCTGTAATGCATGCGCCCTTCGGCAAATGATGGCTGATTCGAGCCATCGAGATCAACCGCCGCAATTCTGCCAAAATCTACAGTGGTTTTCAGTCGGTTGCCGGAAGGGTAGAACCACGAAATACCATCAACGGTCTGCAGAAGGTTATTGCCGGTTACAATGCGCCCAGCCTTGAATTCAAGAGGGCTCGACATGTTGTAGCCCTTGAAAGAGGCCTGATAAAGGTAGTTTTTTTCGGGTGCGATACCAAGCAGGTCTTTGTAAAGAACGTGGCGATAACTCAGCTCTGTCACCAGATTCGGGGTTTTGCGCGTATAAACGAACCGCTGCGCCGATTTTTCGCGATAAGGACCAAACGGAGTGTCAGTATTCGATTCTTCACGCTCAATATAGGGCACCGGCATCAGCGAACCTTCGGGCCGGGTCGAGGCAAATAAAGAACCGGCAGCAGGCAGCAGCCATACCGCAAACAGCATTAACCAGAGAATTGTTCGCCTTCTGTTAATGTTTTTTTCCTGGTTCGAGTTTTCTAAGTTAATTATCGGACGATTAATCTGAAAACCGTAGACCGCCATCATGCCTCAGACAAGGCATTATAAAACAGAAAGAAATTCTGCCCCGAAAAGCAGCATGTTCGGGTATAATTTTCCCCTGGCTCTCAAGTTTCAATTTGTATTTCTGGGTCTGATCCCGTAATGGCTTTAGTTATCAGCAAAACAGCTTTCGGCAAAGCAGGCAGAATAAATGCATGGTTTGCATTTGCTGTTCTGCTGTTTATTCCGGCGGCCCTGATCAGTCAGGCATTTTCTCTTTTTCTTGGAGAATACCGACAGCAAACCCTGAACCAGAAAACCAGCAATGCTCGAATCGAAATGGCTAAGCTGCAAAGCGAGCTTTCAGAGCAAAACGTAGTTCAGATAGCGATGAATGAGTTCACCAGCCGAATCGGCAAAACTCCAGCAGAAACTCTGGGGCCAGATTTTGCGGGTGAAGCCGGACGGATTTTTCGCCGCCGGTTTCCGAAAAAATCTTTATTGACGTGGTTTAACCAGGACTTTCACATCGTCACTCCCACCGGAGAACCCGAAATTGAGCAAAAAAGAGCCTGGCAGGCTTTTGCCAGATCGGTTTTTGCGCCACGCAGCACTGACAATATGAATCGCCGAATTGCCGACGGTTTTGTCAAATCCGTAATGAGTGATTTTCTCGATACAACTTTTTTTGCCGAACTTCTCAATAAATGCACTGCAATCAGCTTTAAAGGACAAAAACATTACATCGCTTTTTTTCATCTGCAGGGGCAGAAATCTGATCGAACCACCGGATATCTGATCGCTATTATTCCCTCAGAAAAAGCCAAACCTTTCTGGCTGCAGGAACGGGCCTTACGAAGAATCGCAGACAAGGGAATGCTTATCGGCGGGTATTTTATCAGCAGCGACATGGTAGTCAACAACTCTACCATCTCAGAAAATCAGCTTCACGGGTTTCTGTCAGACTTTCGGGCCGGTCGCCCCAGAAGCATCAGGCAGGGAATTTTTTATTTTTCTGAAACATGCTTCATTAACCCTGATCTGTTCATAACCATAGGCATTCCGCTCAGCCGAAAAGACCTTTTGTTCGAGAGTTTTCTCGATTTTATTCCCTATCTGTTATGGCTGCCGGGATTACTGTGCCTTCTTATATCTATGCTCCCCGGAATAACGGATCTGGCCGGCCTGTCACTGAAAACCCGCTTTTCGCTGACCACCCTGATAATTGCTGTGGTGCCATTACTGCTGGCCCTTCTTTACGGAGCGATAAATACCGCCAGGCTTGGAATCGAAGAGCAGCAAAACGAGTTGCAGCATCTGAAGCAGATATTTACCAAAATCGAAGACGAAGTTGCCAAAAATATCTCTGATTTCGAAGCCAATCTGAAAACCGGTTTTTTGAACCGCTTCAGAGACCGGCTACCGGATGAACAGACAGCAAGAAAAATGTTTGCAGAATTGCAAGAGTTTGGCTGTGAAGTGGTCACCATTTTAACCCCTGATGGCAGGATCTTTCACGCTTCTGATACAGCTCTTGAAAAAATCAGGCAAAGAGTCTGTTATCAGATTTCCTTTATCCGAAACAGTCTGGAAGCAGACGGATTTGACATCGCCGCTATCGAAAAGACTTTTCCCAAACCTACAGCTGGCTTCAGTGTTGACGACGTTAGATATTTCAGCTCTAATCTACGCCAGGATTTTCACAATCGCATTATCCGAATGGAGCTGGGATCAAGATTGTTCAGCAGCTTTTCAACCTATATCAAAGACGGAAACGGGAAATTACTCGGTTGTATGATGCTTGGCATCGACTACCGCCGGCTGCGGCAGAATTTTCTCGACCAGGTCGTCAGTTCAGCCCAGACAAAAGATTCCAGGTTTTTTACCTATTCGAAATTCAACAGCGGCAAACAAAATATGCCGGCCGTGAGCGATATGCGAAATCTTCTGATTCTCACCGATCTGACCGGTGACTCTTTCGATTTTGACTATTATTGGAAAAAGAACAGATATCAGGTATTTTGCCGTTCATTAAAAGACCTTGACAGTGCGGCAATTATAATCAGAAAACTTGAGAACAGTAAGCTTCCGACTGGATTCGAACAAATTGCACTGCTTCTTTTCATCATCACCGCCTCGCTTCTGATTGCTGGCAGAATCCTCAAATATTTCGACATCTTCTTTCTCAACCCCGTCCTGAAACTTGCTATCGCCGCCGAGCGGGTTGAAAACGGCAATTTTTCTTATTCTGCCGAGAATATCGGGCATAACGAGCTTGGCGCTCTCCAGGAAAATTTTGGATTCATGGTCAAGGGACTGCAGGAAAAAGCGGAAATGAAAAAATATCTACGGCAAGAACTGGTAACAAACCCTGGGCACCAGCATGGCGGCAGCAGCAGAGTTACCGTAACCATAATGTTTGCCGGCGTCAGAAATTTTTCTTCACTCGAAAGCCGACTATCTCCGGAAGAAGCCATGCAGGTAATGAATGCTTTTTTATCAATCTGTGAAAAATCAGTGCATGCGCATGGCGGCGAAATTGACAAATTTATGGGCGAAACCGCCATGGCAAGTTTTTCACATTCAGAAACAGGGTCGACCGCGCAGCACCGAGCGATCACCACAGCTCTGCAAATCATCGAAGAGAGTGGTTTAAAGCCGACAACAGCTGATCTGACCATCGGCATCGGCATTGCTACCGGAACAGTAATTGCCGGCAAAATGGGGTCGAGACGCAAGCGACTCGATTTCACTTTTATCGGCGATACGGTAAATCTGGCTGCCAGACTCGAAAAACTTGCAGGCAGTGGTTCAATGCCCGCGATACTTGCAACTGCAGAAAATGCTGAAAATCTCAAGAAAGATTTTATGATTTCTGCCCTTGAACCTGTAAAAGTAAAAGGCAAGGAACAACCTGTTGAAATCATTTCTGTGCAAGGATTGGCAAAAGAATGAAGCAGGCAGGTTTCAAACTTATTATTTTTACTCTGGCAGTTGCATTTGCAGGGATGATCGCCATTACATACGAGCAGTTCAGGCGCTATGCCACAGCGAGACAAAAAAGTTTCAGCAGCGAACTGCAACATGAGCACGCTGTCCTGGAAATAATTTCACAGCCGGCAACCATGGCAGCAGCAAGGCTGACAAGGCTGTTCAATTTCTCAAAGCCTCTCAGGCAGACAGACTTATCTGCCATAAAAACATCGCTGATAAAATATTTCGGAAATGAAGCAAGATTTATAGTTGCAGACAGTAAACTCAATGAGTTTGTTTCATTCGGCTTTTCTGAGAACGAAGTTTCTAACTGGTTTCAGATTTTTCAAATTTTCCCGACTTTTATTTCTCAAGACGGTGGCTCTTTATCATCACCTCAGCTGATCGAAATGCTCAGAAAAAACCTTGGCCAGCATTTTTCTCTGGGACATCTGGCAAACTTTCTCTCAATCTTCGAAAACAAATTCGGCGAAGATTTCGGAATGATAGTTTTCGGAATTGGAGTCAACGAGAAGATGCGAAAAATTTTCAATATACGCTTAAGCAGCCCGGCTACCGGTGAATCCATGACGCCAAACATTTTCTGCCATATGCTGGTTTTTGTCCCACAAAAAGTCTATTCAAGCCGCAAATGGCTGTCGGAAAACGTCGATCTGCTTGCCGGCAAAGACAAAGAAGCGATAAGCGGTAGTAAAGAAGAGCTGGTGAATTTTCTGCAAAAAACCGGCCGCGAAAAAGCCGCAATCAGACTTGCAGAATTGATGCAAAAAAGCAGCTCTGGCTTTTTCGAAGAAAATAACGCCGGTTATATTTTTGACAAATTCACGGATGAGACAAAACCGGCTGATGATTTGCGCATTCTTCTGATTCAGTCGAAAAAAGCTGACAGATCAATGGTTATTGCAATTTTCATCGCAGCTGCCATACTTCTATTGTTTGTGGTCATCATCCTGATTTTCGCTAACAATGAGCAGCGGCAGCTGTTTTTACGCATGCAGCTCGCAACTCATTTTCTTGTTCTATCACTTCTTGCCGCCTCAGTACCCATGTTTGCTCTCGGAATTCAGGTATTTTCACAATGGCAGAATCTTGGCCTGCAGGATGAAAACATGATTTTTGCAGAGCTTGAAGATAAGATAAAGAACCTCGAAAACGAATACAGTCTCCAAACCGGTGATTTGCTCACCGCCATAAATTCTTTTCAGCTTTTCTGCAGAGAAATGCCTGAATTCATCGTAAGTGAGGTTAAAAAACGCGCTCAGGTCTTTAAGCCCTTCTCTACGACTCAGATTTTTATCAGCGATCGCTCAGGAAAAATTGAAGTCGTCAACCTTGGCACAGCCACCTCTGAGTTTGCTGCAATGGATGATTCAACCAGATTTCTATCAATACTTGTGAAATTTGTTCAGCAGAGCCTGAAATTTGGCGGCAAAAGCAACCAGATGGATATTAAAGAAGGCGTTCTGATCGAGACTGCCACAGAAGCCCTCGGAACTGACAACATGTACACTCTGGCATTGCAACAAAACCAGCTTCTGACTTTTAAAATGCTGCATGGTGCAATCTGGGCCCTGACAATTTTTCAGAATGATCCTCTTGGCATTCCAGAAAGACTGTATCTTCACATCATTCACCGCAGTGCATTTCAAAAGACCATGATAAACAAATGGCAGCAACGGTTCGATGGCAACATCCCTGAATATGTTTTCTCAAGTCTGAATGTCGGATTTTTCGAAAAGAAAACCAGTGTCTGGCTGGAACATATACCTGAACTGGCTGCAATGACCAGAGCGCTCAACCATGGCGGCGGCCAGATAAAAACCAGATTCCAACGCGGCGAAAAAACATTTTACTGTGCCGGCAGAAGGCTTAAAGCCTTCGACTGGGCCTGCCTGGCAATCAAACAAGCCGCACCAGCCGGCAGTTTTTTTGACCGCTCACTGCTGGTAATCTCTATGATTATGGGATACGTCCTGCTGATAATGGGTTTTGCGGGCTACTACTTCAATCAGATTTTCATCAAACCGGTCGGGCAGCTCAGCAAAGGGGTTTATGAGATGGCTCAAGGAAATTATGACCTTCGTATCGAGACTGAAACCGATGATGAAATTGGCCGCATGTGCCAGAGCTTCAACCACATGGGTGCAAGTCTCAAAGAGAAGGAGTTTTTGAGCAGATTTCTTTCTGACATTGCCATGGATGCCATCAGTGGCAAGTTCTCGGAAAGGGCCACCCGTGTCAGCGGCACGGTTCTGTTCTCTGACATTCGCGACTTCACGACAATTACAGAGCAAAATGAGCCAGAAGAAGTCGTTGAAATGCTCAACGACTACATGACCGCCATGGAAGAAGCTATCGAAAGCGAGTCCGGCACAATAGAAAAATTCATCGGCGATGCCATCATGGCGGTTTTTCTTCCCGCCATCGGCCTGCAGAATCCGGTTATAAGAGCCACAGCTGCTGCTGAAAAGATGCAGACGGCCCTGGCTGAGTTGAACGCGAAACGCTCTGAAAAAGGACAATTTGCGATTTCAAACGGGGTCGGCATCGCGACCGGTCAGCTGCTAATGGGTGTTATGGGCAACGAACAGGGCCGCCGCGATTTTACCGTAACCGGTATTACCGTCAGGTTGGCAGCAACAATGGAAAAATACAGCAGAAAGGCTCGCAGCCGGAAAATCATACTTTGTCCAAATTCCGCTGAAGCAGCGGCTGGCGCCGGAATAAAAACCTTCAAGATGAAGGATGAAGACGCCTTCGAGCTGGCATGAACAAACTAAACCCTGATGATCTCACTTTTTCTGCAGCAGAAACTCACCCGGCCGGGTGACCAGCCCGGTGTAGTAGGCGGTATCGAGGTTATCGCTCTTGACCGCCAGCCCCCCTCTCACGGGCATGATAAACCAGCTGTCGAGATTTTTTCCGGCCAGCGGGCCAAGTGTGCCACGACGAATGAAGGTAAGAAAGTAGCTGTTCACCGTGCCCGAGAAAGCAAAGGCGGTTTTGCCCGGCTCCTGAACGCCTGGTTTTTCTACCAGCGGCACCAGGCCGGTCGGTGAAATAGTTACTGAGCCACTGACCTGGTTACCGCTCTGCAAACAGGTCATACTTGCCACGGCCTGAACCGCTGCAACAGTTTTTCCTGAGGCATTCTGCAGATAATAAAAAACTTTGCCCGAATATTCGCCCGAATAAGAAAAGGCTGTAGTCGAGCGCTGCATGCAGTCCGAAAATGCTTTCCCGCTGATTGCCGCAGTTGTCGCATCAGAAACGTGCTTATCGAAAGCGGCTGTCGTCATTGTCGACTTTTTCAGCTCAGCCTGCATCGAACCGGCGAGAGAATCGAGCAAAGCGGTTTTAACCTGATAGTCATTGAGCTGATCATGTGCGATATTGGCGTCTTTTGCCAGCGCATCACGAAGATGCCAGTCGGCAGAACTTCTGAGAGACACACCCATTGGCAGGCTGACTTTTCTACCGGTATGAGGAGCAAAAGCTCTAAGTTTAAGGCCATTACAGCGCAGCTCTACATTATAAGCAGCAGCTGGCGATAGTTTTTCGACCGTAAGAACCCGGGTATCGGCATTCAGCGAATAAGTTACCGCCCGACCGTTAACCTGGCAGGCAGCACTGGCGACAAAACGCGCAAAGGCATCGGGTGAATTCGTCTCGCCAATTGCCGCCAGAATACCGCTGGCAGCAACCTGAGGCACACCGACGACCCCGCTTATAGTTACCGAATCATCTTCGACCGGCGTGCCAGAAGAGCCGGGTATAGAACACCCGGTCAGCAGCAGACTGGCAAAAAGCGTTATGAATACAAACAGATTTATCGTGATTTTTTTCATGTCAGGTTCCCTTTTTATTCAGCGCCAGAAAAGATTCGGCACCACCAAAAAACGCGCCAGTAAAAGATTTTACAGAGCCGGAAAATTCGCTGATTATATTAGTACTTTTGTGCAAGCTTTTAAAGAGCCTGATGTAAAATTTTCTGGTATTATGTCAGCAGGCGGTTTGAACCGCCAAAAACCTCTCAGACAGGGTGAAACCGTGAAAAGTGAATTAAAGCTTCCCAGAATGGTAGAAAGCGACCCGCGCGGGCCGGCAATAAAAGAACTGCTCAACCATAATCTTAAAAAACTCTGGCCAAAAGCCCAGACCGAAGCAGTTTTTCTGCCGGCATCTGAAAAATTCATCAGAACCCTGCAGCTCGAACACAAGCGGGGCCGTATCGTCAGGGGCTTCGAACTGATCGAACGCAGTCTCGAAATTCAGGCGCACGGACTGAGCCTCGTCGACGAAAAAACCGGCGGCCAGAGAGGCTCCCGGGTTTCCCGTCTGCTTCTGATAAGCAACGACGGCGCCGAAAGATTTATGCGCAACATAGAAAGCCTTCTTCTCGAGCACGGCGACCGGGTTTTGAGTCTGGTGATAAACATCGATTCAGAAAAACTTGGTCAGATGTTTTTTGGCGAAGGTAAAACCGCCAAAGTCATGATGCTCGAGCACAAAGAATCGGTAGCCAACGCCCTGTTTTCACTCGTAGAGGGCGACACCAGCGAAGTTGAAAAAACCGCCAGCAGGCCGGCTCCAAAAACCGGGAAGCCCGAAAAACCAGAACGCGGCCCGCAAAAAGCAGCTAAAAAACCTGGAAAGCCCCGACCCGGCATGGCAAAGGCAGGCAAAAAGGCAGAGAAAAAAGCAGACAGAAAGTAACGCTTTCGGTCAGTGACCGATTTTTTTTCTGATCAGCGCCAGGCTGCTCAAATAGCTTTTTTTGGCCCCGGAATCTATTGTAGTTGTTACGAGCCTGGCGTAGTCCGTCAGCTTTTCGATAAACTTGTCGCGTGCTTTCTGGCCGTTTTCGCCAAAATAATCGGCCGTAATATTGTCGGCAACATAAATCATGGTCTCGTCACCAGCGCCCAATGCTTTCTCAATGTGTCTGCCATTCGGAAAGTTTTCAATATAGAGAGCGTGCGACCTCTCAAATCTCAGCATCAAAGCGAGAGGGTCACCCTCGGTCTCGCCCTGTTGCTGGGCTGAGGTGGCTGCCCAGGCGATATCATCTGCAACATCAGGAAAAGCGGCATATTTTTCAACAAGATTCCAGTATGATTCTGGCTTAACAAAATGCCTGGCGGCACATTCGTGCAGATAAATCAGCGACTGATTTTCGTCTATGGCACGATGTTTTGCATCGGGTTCCTTTTCATCGCGCCATAGCTGCATGAGAACCGCTTCAATCGACTGAAGATAAGCAAGTTCAATGCGGGCGGCATCGGCCGAAAAAGAAGCGATCTTAACCTGTGCGGCAGCAAAATCGTAAACCTGCGATAAATCTTCAAGCTTCAGATGTTCCTTGCTGAGACGCTCAAAAATCATGTCTGCTGCTGCCCTGACGCGACCGCTGTCGTTGAAAGTCCTGGCAAAACCACCATAAACCCAGCCCTGAGAGCCTTTTTCGGTTCTGATCTGATACCAGAAATCTTCATAGCCAGAGATAGATTCTTTCGTCGGCGACTTTTCGACAATCGCACCTGCAGTGCCGAAAGCAAGAGTCTCAACCATTTCGGCCGAAACGGTCGGCGCCTTGCGCATTCTCACATTGGTTGCAGCAACAAAAAGCCCCTGACTTTCTGAGGCGGAAGAAGCTGCAGAAATAAAAACCAGAAAAAGCATACAAAAAAAACGCAGCCTTACGAACATAAGATCCCCCTCAAATTGTTACCTGCAGGTCGCCGTCTGTCAGTTTCTGGCCAGCGGCCTGACTGAGATGGTTCAAAAGCTTTTCATCTCCCATGGTCAGTCGGCATGGCACATATTCACGCGAAAAACCACACAATACACCGTTTTCGATTGCTTCCCAGAGCACTTCAAGCTTCTGCCCTATAAACTTTTCGTGAAAGGCGGCAGCGTAAGCTTTCCATATTTTTTCAACTTGATCAGAACGCGCGATTTTGGTCTGGTTATCGATCTGACCCTGCATGGTTGCAGCCGGCGTGCCATCGCGTGGCGAGAATCTGAAAATATGAATGCGCGAAAACCTGATATCTTCTAGAAACTTAAGGGTTTCAGAGAATTCAACTTCTGTTTCGCCAGGAAACCCGACGATCAGGTCAGTAGTTATGGCTGCCAGAGGCATTCTGGCCCGAATTTTCTCAACAACGGCTTTAAAATCGGCGGTTTTATACGGCCGGCGCATGGCTTCGAGAATTTTATCGCAACCGGACTGCAGCGGCAGATGAAAATGCCAGCAGGCTTTTGGTGATGTGGCAACCCAGTCAATCAGCTCATCAGTTACTTCGACCGACTCGATCGAACTCAGTCTGATACGCTCGAGCCCTTCAACCTTATCAAGTTCACGCAGCAGGTGTAAGAGCGAAGGTTTGTAGTGCCCGAGATGAATGCCAGTAAGAACAAGTTCACGGTGCCCCTCTGCCACCAGCGAGCGGGCTTCGGCGACGGCATCATCGATTGGCCGCGACCATTCATTACCGCGAAGATAGGCCACAATACAATAAGAACAGAACTGATTACAGCCATCCTGAATTTTCAGAAAAGCTCTGGTCTTGGCACTGACAGGCAGAGAAGCTTTCCCGGCAACCGCTGCAGAATCGGCGTCAAGCCCCAATGCAGCCAGCATGGCTGTTATCGAGGCGACCTCACCATCTTTCAGCAGCCAGTCAATGTCTGGCAATTCTTCGTGGCGCTGTGTTACCAGGCGCGCCTCACACCCTGCCAGAACCAGCTTGACAGCAGGCCAGTTACGCCGGGCTGCCCGCAGAGTCTGTCTGACCTTCTGCGAAGCACGACCGGTTACTGAACAACCGTTAAGAATGAAAATATCGGGGTGATCTTCTACCTGCTGCAGGCCGTGACCGCGCAACTTTTCGGCAATGCGTTCACCGTCATACTGACTGACTTTGCAGCCCAGAGATTTAAGTAAAAAAGTTGTCATGACCCACCAGAAAATTGATTTGGAGCCTGATTATAAACAAATCCGCCCCCGATTGCAATTCAATTGGTGAGCATGCCAACGGTTCTGGCTTTGATAAATGCCAGAACTCCCGGCATTTTGCCAGCAACCATATCATCGATACGGGCCAGATTCGGGTAGTGTTCAAGCCAGTTTTTGCGGTTTCCTACCAGTTTAAGCTCGTGGTTAACCATGCGATTGAGAAAAGGATTGCGATTGACTGACAGGGCATGCACCCGTTCCAGAAAACTGCGGTATTCAGACATGCCCTGCGGTCGGGTTGGCAGAATCGAGGTAACCCGATAAATATCGATCAGCTTCTGAATAATCTGCATCTGGGCCTTGTTGCCCTTAAGAGCCACCATATCAGGCCCAAGCAGAAGGTAATAATAGTATCTGGCCTGCACGATCGAGCCGACAAAATACTCATAAATAATACGTACACTCATCAGATTCTGCTGAAAGCTGATCGGGTTGAAGCCGCTGCCAGAGCTGCCGTCAAATTTTCCCTGCAGCTGCAGGGTTGCAAAGTGAGGTTCAAGATAGCTGACGATCTGAAAACACACTTTTGCAAGTTCATACCAGGTCTTTGCCAGCTGCAAACGGGTTTCGAAAATCTCTTCGGTTTCTTCGGGAGGCAAAGTAGAAAGCTTAGCGAGCAGGCCTTTTATTTTTTCCTTCGCATCACGATAAAACTGCGAGTTGATAAAATCCCTGCTGATCAGTGAAATCCGCCCGACTGCGAGTATTGCCTCAACGTTTTCACCAATGGCCGTTGCGAGTTCACCAACTGTCTGAGCAGGCCTCATATAAACTTCGGCCGGAATGCGCGCATCGATCTCGGCCTCATTAAGACTCACCCCCAGTGAAACCTTTTTGGCAGAAACCGGCGAAAAAAGATCGAAAGAATTGTTGTAGGAACCTTTTCCGGTTTTAGCGCTCCACGAAAAATCAATACTGCAGGCGACCAGATTGCGATCTTCGTGGTCGCCAGTTTTAGCGAGGCGGGAACCGGAGACGCCGAACTTAAACTTCTTTACAGAATCGTAGAGCGGCTGCATCGAACTGTTGATCATGCCATCCTTAGCCGGCTCGATAAGACCCCATGGTTCGTTACGGTCTTCAATAAACGAGAAGAACACTGAACTACCATCGACGACGTCATGTTTTGACTTGATCGTCTCATCGATTCCGAGAGTTTCGAGGCCATAGGGGTTGAGTGCTATTTCTTCAAGCAGATCTTCACTGACTTTCTGCGAAAGAACCATCGCGTTGAAATGGTCGGCAGAAAAAGATATTTCTTTTGAAGAAGCGGTCATGAAGCTGATAAAAAAAGCACTTATCGCGGTAAGAATGGCAAAGCCAATCGTAATTTCAACCAATGTCATCGCGCGACGCTGTTTCATTCGATACCCCCGACATTCAGCAGACCAACATGGGCAAGAAACTGGTATTCGCCCTTGTCGCTGACAACCGTGGCATTAACCTGAACACTCGATGGTGAAAGGCTCGAAAAACGCACCTGCTTGATCGAGTTGTGCAGGATCTTTTCGTTTTCTTTTTTATAAAGCCCCGAAAAATCGTTGCAATACGAGATAAGGCGATAAACCCTTTGTTTGAGCCGATTAGATTCCTCTTTGTTCGGCTCAAGATACAGCATGTTCACCTGATTTATCAGGTCGCGAAAAACCATATAATGCAGAGTTTCGCCGGTTGCCGGCCGAATGACATCGGTACCTTCGCGAATCTGGTCGATAATCTGGTCAAATGCCTTGCGTGATTCCATCTGAAGAATTGCCTGCTGGGAAAAAGCCTTCTGGCTGGTGTTGACCGAAGTGAAAAAACGCATGCCGGCGACACCTATCAGCCCGATCAGACCAATTACCACCAGAACTTCAACCAGAGTTGTAGCAGAATTAAGCCTTTTCATGCGCCGTCACCGGCTCCTTCCTGTTCCTGCTGCATTTGCTGATCAGCCTCTTCTTCTTCTTTTTTGATAAGTTCTTCGAGCCTTTTTTTGGTTGCCTCAACATGCTCTGCCATCTTGTCACGGTTTTCCTGGGCGGACTGCAGAGCCTTTGCCAGAGCCTCTTCAACCTCGGCACTTTTGTGAAAACTGCCTATCTCTGATGCAAGAGAGTTCAGTCGCTCAACCTCGGTGTTCAGATGCCCCAGATAGCCTTCCCAGTCATTCAAAAGCTTGGCAACATGTTCAGCAGTCGGCAGACTATCGAGGTATTCCATGCCGGCATTGTCTTCAAGCTGTTCCATGGTTCTCCCGATCAGGCCTGAAAGATTCTGAATACCGGCAACCACCGTCTGAGAAACCATTTCCTCGATTGCCCGGGCTGCTCCAGTGCTGGGAGCATCTTCTATGCCTGTCTGGGCACTTTTGATAAGATCAGACATATCTTTGTGGGCAGCCTCTCTCGACTCAGCCGCTTTATCGGCCAGAACCTGGTATTCTCCTATGCCTGCCGAACCTTGTTCTTCAATCTTTTTCCAGGCTTCATCATTCAATTTACTGGCGTTTTCAGATGAGGTTAGAACGCTTTTCATCTTGGCATTCATGTCGACGCCAACAATCGAGTCATAGCTGGATGGCGGCCTGGCCGGATTCGGGCCGGCCGTATCAGGTTTTTCAGACCCGGGAAGAGTTGGCATCTCTGGCAAAGGCACCGGTACCCTGGCTACCAGCGCCATATCTTCAGGAGTTGGTGGAAAACTGCCGTCAGGAGCTTCGATAGGCCGACCGTTCAGCTCTTTGATAATGTCGTTCGGCTTTTTCAGCCTGATTACTTCGCGGGCCAGCAGGTCAGATTTTTTCTGATTGGCGGCGCGCTGCGTCAGCAGGTCTTCGACCTTTTTAGCAAAAGGATTGGCCTTACCGGCAACCGGAAATTCTTTTGGATCAGCATTTAAAAAAGCCTCGACAAAAATCTGGTTCGAAACGTCGAGCAAATCATCGTTAAATCTGACGCGCCAGAAATACATGCGCGAAATCCCGGCCAAGTGCGTTCTTACATAAACATCAGCCTGAAATTCGCGATCTTTGCTGTTTTCGACAAGCAGATCATAATGCCCACCCTGCAGAGCCACTTTATTTTCGGCATAAGGGGCAGTCGCAAACGGCCGGCTGGCCCATGAAAACGCATGAATTTTGGCGCAAACCCTGGATAAAGCAGAGTAAGCCATCAAAAACGACAGCTGATGATTGTTGGTATGAAAAATCTGGTTTTTAACACCCTGATTCATGCGGCTCATGGTCATGATAAAGCCAATGACCACCACCATCGCAACTATGGTAAAAGGCAGAGCCATGCCCCGCCTCATTCTTGAAGGTTTCATCTATCCTCCCTGTCTGAAAGTTCTGTACAGGTATCAAAATATACGAAAGGACTTGAGATTTTGTTGCAGAAATTTTTCATCTATACCCCGCGCTCGATCGTCACAACTGTAAAATCATCGGGCTGCGGAAGCCCTGAAGCAAAAAAGGGGTGCGAAACAACGATTTCGTTACAGAACTCATGCAGATTTTCCTTCGGCCGCTCAGACAGATAAGTCTTGAATAATTCGAAGCCATCTTTATCGGTCGACCCCGGAAATGACTCGACAATACCATCAGTATAAAAAACAAGTCTTTCGCCTGGCTTGAGAACACTGGCAAAAGGAGCTTTAACCTTCAAATCTGGCTTTCTCCCCAAAAAAGTACCTGCTGATGAAATCTGGGAAATTTTTCCATCAGCCGACAGCAGGTAAGGGTAAGGATGCCCGCAATTATGGTATGAAAATTCACCGGTTTCGGTGTCAAGCCACATCAGGGCAGCAGTCATCAAAACTTTCTGCTGCATTGCCTGAAATAAAACCCGATTGATCAATTCAATTATCTGCACAGACGAATATTTGAGATGAACCGCCGCAAGCATTGCCGACTTGGCAACCGACATCGCCAGTGCCGCCGAAATACCATGCCCGGTGGCGTCACCGATAAAAACAAGCATGTAACGCTCATCGATGAGATAATAGTCAAAATAGTCACCACATAATTCATTGGCAGAGCGTGAGACACCACAAACTGAATAGCCGCGGCAGGAAAGCTGATTACGCGGCAACAGCCGTTCCTGCACTTCTTTGGCATTCTGCGCTTCGTGGCGCATATCCTGCAGCGCAAAAAGGTGGTCGAGATAACGCCCCGCGAAAAGCATCGCTGCAACAAGAAAAGTAGCCATCAGGAAAGGTGCCAGTGGCAGGTGCAAAAGCCAGAACTCGGTAGTCGCAAGCATAAGTGCCAGCAAAACAGCTATTATCAGGGGAAACAGAAAAACCACCTTCCAGACCAGAATCAGCTGCAGGGAAATAAGAACGCCCGCAAACATCGACAGGATTCGCAAAGGCAGGTTACGGTGAAGATTTTTGCCTATACGCCCGGAAAGAAGAGTATCGAAAGAAGACGCCAGAATTTCGGCGCCGGCAACGATTCCAAGTGGGGTGTTATGATAGTCGTGCGCCGCCTGAGCCGTAACCCCGAGAATAACGACACGATCTCTGATAAACTCAGAAATACCAGGCTTATTCTGCAGAATATCAAGCACAGAAATAACCGGAATCCCTCCATTGGCACGGGCAAATACCACCGGCGCCGATTCCGGCAGATGTTTAATGTGATCGCCCAGTTCCGGAAAAAATCTGGTTACAACCTCGACAGCACAACTTGACGCCATCAGACGCTGGTCAGACAGCTTAAATTGCCTCAATCTGCCGTCAGAATCAAGAATACCCCAGACAAAACCTTCTGCCAACGCTGCGCCGACAACCTTCTGATGCGAAGAAAACCTTTTCAAACTCACACCCTGCGGGGTTGATTTTTCTTCCATAACCGCTACCAGCAGAATATTGCCGGCCTGACGAATGGCGCGCATCAAAGCCGCATCACCGGCTTCAGTATCTTCATTCTGAAAAAGAATATCGAGAATTATTGCACGAGGTCGGCAGGTTGCCAGCCGGTCTATAACCTCAGCGACTTTTTCTCTTGGCCATGGCCAGCGGTTTTTTGCCGTTTCAAGAGTCTGCATATCTATACCGGCTACAACCAGTGATGCATGTGGCTTACGAAACCTGGAGGCAACAAGGTGCTTGAGATCGTAAAACCAGTTTTCAAGCGAAAGAGAACTGCCAGGCAATACTGTAATCAGGAGCAGCAGAATAACCAGCGCTCCCGTTGTCAAAGCAATCAGCCGCCGGCCAAAAATCTCTGCCATGCGCTGCAGCAGTTTCGAAGTTTTTGAAAAAATCAGCATCATTACCGGCTTCTATAAAAATTAATCGACCACTTCAGCGGCGGTTAAATTCAAAACCCTTGTCGCCTGAGCCAAAAAATGCTTCTGATTCAACCACATTGGTTTCAGCAACAGCCGGCAGAGCTTCAGAAGTTTTCCAGACCAGCTGCTGACCGGCGCCAACCTGGCGTTTTTCGCCAGCCTGGCTGGTAAATTCAACCTTGCCTTCGGCAACGTAGAGTTCGAAGGAACTGCTCGAGATGAACTGCCCGAATCTGGTGCCCAAAACCGCGGTATTGCCATGCTGTGTCTCTACAACAATTGACTTCTGCTGCTTATTGACATCAAAAACCGCCTTGCCGTCACCCTGAAAACCAATCTTGTCATTGCCGGCACGCACTTCGAAATAAGAATCGGCAGCAACGTCAACCTTCGCTGAATCTGCAACGGTCAGCAGGCTTGCGGCAGAATTCTTGCCGGTTCTGACCGCACCACCGGCCATCAGTTGCAGATCGGCACTGGCGGCACTGAAATTCTTGTCAGCCGTGGTTCTGGCTTCGACCTGGCCGCTCAAACTGACTACTTTTGCAACAGGAACAGACTGGTTTCCACAACCCGCAAACATGAATGCTGCGGCAAGCATACAACTGATGGCTAAAATTCGAACTGTCTTCATTATTTCCTCCGGGTACCGTTTTTATGGTTACGTTTTTCGCAGAAGTTTTGTTGCACTTCTGCCGATTTTAACTTTTTACTGGTAATTACTTATAAATCTGGCCCGATCATCGGGCACATCGCCAAAATAGAAGCGGCGGATATCTGACGGGATGGTATTGATGTCTTCCATGTCAGAAGGAACCGACAGTGTCCATTCATGTCTCTGTGCCATATCGAAAGTTTTCAGTGAGACACGTCTGAACCAGGCACCGCCGTTTGCCAGCCAGGTTGGCAGCATTATATCGCTCTCAAGCAAAAACATATACTGCACCTCATCAATGTAGAGAACCTGTCGTTCAGCAGACATCACCAGAACTCTGATCTGAGCTGTATCTAGCTCACCGGTGCGAAACATCGCGAAAGGCGGCCGGTTCTCGTCACGCCAGATGTAAACGAGCCGCTCCGGCTTAACAAAATCGAGCCAGATCGAGGGGCGCGATTCGCCATTTCCGGCAAAGGGCGAACCATCGGCAGTCCACCTGAAGGTATCACTGCCGGCAATCTCGACCGCCCGCTGCAGTTCAGCGACAAAAGATGCGTTTATCTGAGTATCGGGGCTCAAGCCGACATCCCAGAGCATTTTATCGCCACTGATCTTTTCGCTGACGAGCTGCCGAAGAAGATGTGCGACACCCTCGGCACCGCACATCGCGCTTCGCTCTTCGGTCACCGGCCGCCACAGATGCACATAATCGCTGCACGCCACGGCAGCCCGGCCACCGCAAATTATTGCGGCGGCGAGCAACAGACATACAAACAAGGCAGGCCGGAGTTTATTCATCAGAAATCGGTGTTTTTCTTGTCGAGCACCCTGATTTCCATGGTGGCCGGGCCAACTACGACGCCGAACTTGACCGAGCGCCGATTCGGGGCAGCCTTGCCGGCAAAATCAAGAGCATTGTCTTCAGCGGTCAGAGTCACATCGTAAACCCCTGATTTCTGAAGCAGCAGGCGCACTTTTTGCGTCGAACCCGAGGTTTCGTTGATCTGCGCCGGCGTTCCTTCTGTATAAAGCCCCGTCGGCCCTTTGACCTCAATCAACGGGATAAAGGTGTCAGAAACCTTGATATTGTCGGCAGCAGTCGCTTCCATGAAGATTTCCATGCCTTCCTGAATGATCGGCGGGTGGTATGGGGCGCCCAGCTTCGCTTTCAGCCCTGGCGGAACCCCCATCAGGTCGTTGAGAGACGGGTAGCGACCGTCAGCTTTTACCTGCCAGACCGCCTGATCATTCGGCAGCTTGCCATACCACGGGAACCCGGTCTGGGTTTTCCAGGGGTGTTTAACCAGGTATTTGTCGATGCCGAATGGCTGCAGTTCTTCGAAAGACTTGATGTAATCGACAGTCTTTGTATAAACCATCGGCAACAGTGTATCGCGCACCCAGACATTGCCAAGGTGCATTCTGACACTCTGGAAACCAGAACTGTCAGCTGCCTGGAACATGATCGCGTAACCCGGGTGTTGATAAGAAAGGGCGCCGCTCGCCCGATAAAGCGTGCTGTTGTTGGCGAAGTCGATCGGCCAGCGCGTCGGGTCAGTCATGAAATCGCCGGAAACGCCGGGTTGCAGGTGATCCCAGTCGGTAACATTGAATACGTAGAGAACATAGCTGTTGGTATCGCCTGCCTTGTAGGGCTGAGGCTTGCGCATGACCTTGTATGTGGCATTCGGCGTCCAGACCGTGCCGATGTCGGCAACTGTCGATACGCCGGGGCTTGAATAGTGTTTTTCTTCGGCAGAACCGGCATAGGTTCCGGTTATCATGTTCTTCGGAAAAAGTTCCTTACCAGAACCTCTTTCGAAAAAGAATGTCGCGGTCTGCTTCAGACCACGGTTATGCAGGCGGTCAGCAGCAGCGACCGGTGCAAGTGCAGTCATATTGGCGTAAATATTGTTGTCTTCAACGAGAATTGAAAAGCTGCCGGGGTTGGTATATCCGCCGTAAGAGAGTTTATCGGTCACATAACCACCGGTTTCAGCGAGATAAATCGGGTCGAGCGGGGTGCCGGTAAGCTTTTTACCGTTAACTGCAACAATCTTAGGAACTGTCTGGTCGATGACCAGTACGTCTACTTCACCTGAATATTCAACCTTGCCGCTTCTTCTTTCCTGGCCTTTGTAGCTGCCATCATCTTCGTAGGTATTTTCCCAGTATTCCCATTCGCGATAGGCTTTGCAGAGAAGTTTGCCCATGACCGGGTCAGTAGGAAACTCCTGTTTGAGCTTGATTGACGCATCAGAAGACGACCAGCTGACTTTAGACAGTTCCTGGGCCGGATAAATGGTGCCGTCCGGCAGGGTCAGACTCAGGGTCCATTCATACTGAGCACCCATGTTTTTGGTCCAGCCGAGGGTATTCGGAACCATGTTGCTGTTGGTGATCTTTGGCAGATTATAGAGATCGTGCATATAGCTCGATGCCGGATCTTTCGGGTCACCTTTCAGGCGCCATTCATACTCCACGTCTTCTTTGACCACGTGGTATTTGAGTGTTCCCGAAAGGCTCGGGTCTTTCCAGCCTGTGGCCGCTTTAACCTGAATATCGACTTTTTTGCCGGTAGGCGGCGGCAACTGGCGATTTACCCTGAGAATTGTAACAGCGGTATCGGCAGGAAGAGGCAGTTTGAGCCCAGGGAAGCTTGAAGCATTGATGCCCGGGTCGACAGCAACAGCTTTTGCCTGCTGCATGCTGCCGGCAGGCCTGATACAGTTGTTGATATCTTCAACCGTCGAACCAAATGGCAGAATGTTGTAATCGTAGTATTTGAACTTTGCCGAACACATTATCTGGTAAACACCAGATCTAAAGTAATACATCAGACCAGAACCGGTTGAATCGACAAATTCTTTAACCAGCTGTGGGCCATCTGCCGGCGGATTGCCGAATGCATCCTGGATCTTGTAAATACGCCAGGTATATAAAACCTCCGGCGAAGAATCAGTCATTTCAGAGGTGTTCATCAACGAAGAAACGAAGCCGCCTTCTTTGCCGTTATTGTTGCGGTCGCCTTCCCACTTGGTCTTTCCGGGGGTGGCGATATTGTTGCGGCCTTCCCAGTATGGCGGGTTTTCGACCCTGAATGTGTACATACCCTGGTTCACTTCATCTGACAGAAACTTAAAACCTGGTTTGATGTCTTCAACCCCGACAATGTCAACCATACCGAGTTCGCCGTTTGGTTTTAACATGTCAGGCGGTTTGGCGACGTTTATTACCCCAAGCTGCACCAGATTAGGATCTGAAACAACGCTGGTCTGCTGGTATGGCGACTGCCATACCCACCACGGATTGCTAGATTTTCCAGCAATAATTCCCTTTGAAATGCCGGGGTATTCTGCCTGAGGCACACTGAAAGCTCTTCGGTACATATTGTTTCCGATGTGAACGTGGCCGATCTGTTCATTCGAGACAGCACCGAGCTCCTGGCGAAAAACGGTCTTATATACCGCCTGCTTGAAGAAAGCATAGCCGTAAGCGCGCCCACCATAAATCTGGTAGAAATAAAAGTTGTCAAGATGCGACCAGCCGAGCCCACCGGCAGTAACCGGGTCCATGGTGGTTTTGGCAAAAAACAGATGGCCGTTTCCGTCAGCTTTGATGGCATCTACGCCCTTGCCGATCGTGATTTTTTTAGGGGTGCTTTTGCAGGTATTGTTGCCGGCTTTATCATTTCTCATAAACTGGTAGGCGGCACCTTCATCTTCATCATAGGCGTAGACGATGCCACCTTCAAGCCACCACTGGTCAGATACTGCATCCGACTTGATGTTCAGAGTGGCTGGCTTGATGTTGAACTTGTAAAGCCATTCTTTGATAAGGTTGGTTCCGAGGAGGTAGATAAAATCATCGGCTTTGCTGCGCACCGAAACCCCGACCCACTGCGTTGTGACATCATTTACTTTACCTCTGATATTGCCGCTGTTTGGGTCGACTTTGGTGCCGTTCAGTCTGACTTCTCCGTCAGAACTGCTGTTCTGTGTGCGCGAATACAGATACATTCTGCCGAATGGCGACATGGCCAGCGAAATATACTTCGGCTTTGCCGAGAAATCCTGGTCGCCGCTGCCATTGACGCAGACACAGTTCAAACAGGCAGAAATACGCGAGCGCTTGACGATTTCGTCAAAAATACTGTCGGCCACACCGGCGTCGGCACTGTAAACCGGCTTACTGTCAGACCAGACGCCCATGGCCTTGTTCCAGTAATTCATGTTGTAGTAAGTGTATTTGCGGTAAACGCGATCCCAGTAGAACAGGTTACCCGGGCGGTTACTCGGGTCTTTGTCGCGTGACTGCCACCATGAGTTGTTAGGTATCTTGCCGTAGCCATTGCCATCTACTCCGACAAAGTAGAGCCAGAAAGCATCTGAAGAGCCATTTGTATAGATGCAGTTCTGGTCACAATAAACGGCGGTTTTCTGAAAATACCAGCGGTTTGTCTCTTTAATTGTGGGTTTTACGATGCCTGACCAGTCCCATGAGACGTTTTGCGGGTCCCATGAGAGGTTTTCAGCTTTGCCGCCCATCGGCCCGCTGGTTGTATAAACCGGTCGACCGGCCTGATTATGAGTTATGCCTTCGGTACTGACGTAATAGCTTTTGCGGGTATCACAATGGGCACCCCAGAGCCCGACATCGCCGGGCTTTTTCATGAGGCGCTCGAGTTGCCAGTTGCCGAGAGTGAAAGTCGGCGCTTTATTTTCAGAAAAAGTGTAGACCTTGCGGTCGAGATTGACTGAAATACCGTAAGAAGTGCGCGGGTCAAAGAGTTTGTCACCGACCGGTTCGCCCTCGGCCTCTCCCGATGGGTTATTGAGACGGTAAACGCCCCTGAATTTGGCGTCGTTGTGACCTATCAGAAGGTAACATTCACCATTTCTCTTGTATTCGATCGCCTGGCCTG
>ENA-UOWO01001109-UOWO01001109.1-activated-sludge-metagenome-genome-assembly--contig:-NODE-1109-length-36953-cov-8.946230_pt1 | contig 36953 bp, 33 predicted proteins | sample MGYA00238148_ERZ761564 | MGnify/ENA primary metagenome ERZ761564 (study PRJEB28885, sample SAMN05720194) | activated sludge metagenome | isolation source: Anaerobic digester | place: USA... | reverse complement strand
GGCACCTATAGCGTGACGGTGAACGGCCCCTGCAACAGCGCCACCAGCGCGCCGATCGCACTGACCATGGTGCCCAACCCCCTGCCCGTGGCCGACGACGTGGTGATCCCTGCACCAGGCACGGCCACGCTGGACGCTACGGGCGACAGCATCACGTGGTACGCGGCAGCCACCGGTGGCAGCGCACTGGGCACCGGCAGTCCGTGGGAAACGCCGGTGGTGAACAGCCCCACCACCTTCTGGGCCAGCAGCACGGTGGTGACGCCGACCTCACCGGAGTTCGGCGCCAAGACGGACCGCGCCACCAACGGAGCCTTCCACACCAACGCCACCTTCTGGCTCACCTTCACGGCCACCGAGGCCTTCACGCTGAAGAGCGTGAAGGTGTATGCGAACGGCGCCGGTGCACGACCGATCGGCCTGGTGAACATGCCCAGTGGCACGGTGGTGCAACAAGGCAATTACACCCTGCCCACCGGCGAGAGCCGGGTGCAGATGGACTTCAATGTGCCCGGCCCCGGCACCTATGGCCTGCGGGTTATGAGCGGCGACCCGCAGTTGTGGCGCGATGGCATCGGTAGCAACCCCAGCTTCCCCTATGCCTTGGGCAGCGTGGGCAGCATCACCGGCACCACCGTGACGGGCGCCAACACCAACGCGCTCTACTACTTCTTCTACGACTGGGAAGTGCAGCGCGTGCCCCTGGTGTGCGAGAGCCCGCGCGTGCCGGTGAACGTGGACCTGGCCACCGCGGTGAGTGATGCACCAGCGGCCCATTCGGGTCTGCGCACCTTCCCCAATCCTGCGGACCGCGTGCTGTTCCTGGACCTGGAGGGCGCACCCACGAACGAAGCACTGGAGGTGCGGGTGTTGGACGGCACCGGTCGCCTGGTGGCGCGCCAGGCCCTGACACAGGGTCGTGCCACGGTGAGCACCGCCTTCCTCGCCGATGGGCTGTACAGCTACCAGGTGGTGGGCCGCGATCGGGTGTTCGGCCGGGGCACCTTCGTGGTGGAGCACCTCTGATCCACAAGCCTCCAAGGGTGGCGGGCACCGGGGCTTTCCCTACAGGGAGGTTCCCAGTAACTTTGTAGGATATGCGTACCGCCATCCGTTCCCATGTCGGAGCCCTGCTGCTCCTGTTCACCACAACCACCGCGCTGCTGGCGCAACAGCAGGGACCCGCCTACACCGCCGGTGAACTGCTGGTGATGCTGCGTCCGGAGGCCCGGGTGGAGGCCGTGGTGCAGGACCTGCGCATGGTGAACGGTACCCTCACCGGCCTGCGCGTGGAGCGCGTGGTGAGCGCCCCCTGGCGGGCGTGGTTGCTGCGTTTCGATGCCGCAGCCCTGGCCCAGCCCATGATGCTCCGCGCCCTGCGCGGGCACGCCGATGTGCAACTGGCCCAGAACAACCACCTGGTGCAATGGCGCGCCGTGCCCAACGATGCGCAGTACGCCAGCCAGTGGCACCACCAGAACATCGACAGCGAAGCCGCGTGGGACATCAGTACCGGTGGGCTCACCGCCACGGGCGATACCATTGTGGTGTGCATCATCGAGAACAGCGACCTGCCCCACCCCGACCTGATCGACAACGCTTGGTTCAACCACGCGGAGATACCGAACAACGGGGTGGACGAGGATCTCAATGGCTACGTGGACGACTTCCGCGGTTGGAACCCCGCGACCAACGACGACGACGTTTACGGCGGTGGGCATGGCACGCAGGTGGCGGGCATGATCGGTGCCACCGGCAACAACGGCACCGGCGTGAGCGGCGCCAACTGGAACGTGAAGATGATGGTGGTGGACTATGCCAGCGTGAACGAGGCCGATGTGGTGGAAGCCTACACCTACCCCTGGGTGATGCGCCGCCTGTACAACGAGACCGATGGGGAGAAGGGCGCCTTCGTGGTGGCCACCAACGCCAGCTGGGGCATCAACGGCGGGCAGCCCGATGATTCGCCCCTGTGGTGCGCGGTGTACGATTCCCTCGGCGCGCAAGGTGTGCTGAGCTGCGGCGCCACGGCCAACAACAACGTGGATGTGGACGTGGTGGGCGACCTGCCCACGGCCTGCAGCAGCGACTACATGGTGAGCGTCACAGCCACAGATATCGATGACAACCGCACTTTCAGTGCCTACGGGGCCACCACGATCGATGTGGGTGCACCGGGTGGCAACGTGTTCACCACCAGCATGGGCGGGGGCTACGGTACCACCAGCGGCACCAGCTTCGCCAGTCCGCTGACGGCCGGGGTCATCGGCCTGCTCTACAGCGCGCCCTGCGCCACGCTCATGACCTTGGTGAAGAACGACCCACCGGCCGGAGCCCTGTACATCCGCAACAAGCTCTTCGAAGGCGTGGAGGCTGTGGGCAACCTGAGCGGCCAGACCGTGACCGGCGGACGCATCAGCGCAGGCAACAGCATGGAGCTGATCATGAACAACTGCGGCACCTGCCCGCCACCCTACAACCTGGCGGCCACCAACACCAGCCTCACCGATGCCACACTGGCGTGGAGCACCGTGAACGGCGAGCTCTTCAACCTCACCGTGCAACCCCAGGGCCTGGTGGTGAACGACATCGCAGGTACCAGTTATGCCCTCAGCGGTCTGGACCCCTGCACCCCGTACACCTTCACCGTGCAAGCCAACTGCGGCAACGGGGACCTCAGCGCCTTCAGTACGGAGGAGGTGTGGACCAGCGAAGGCTGCTGCACCGCACCGGTATTCGTGAACATGGGCTTCGTGGGTGAGGACCTCGCGAACGTCACCTGGAGCAGTGTGTTGGTCGCAGACAGCTATAGCGTGCGCTACCGCGAGCAAGGCACCACGGACTGGACCACCATCGATGGGATCACCACCGACTTCATCGCCGTGGAAGGACTGGCCTCCTGCGTGGTGTACGAGGTGCAGGTGACGAGCACGTGCGATGGCATCGGTGCCAACTGGTCGCCCACCACCGTGTTCAGCACGCTGGGTTGCGGAGCCTGTGTGGACAATGCCTACTGCGCCGCCGAGGGCGATGACAGCTCGGCCGAGTGGATCGCCAACGTGAGCATCGCCACCCTCGACAACACCACCGAGGATGACAATGGATACGGCGACTACACCGGCGCGGCCACCCCGTTGCAGATCGGCAGCACCTACCCCATCACGCTCACACCGGAGTTCGCGTTCTTCGCCTACCCCGAGGCCTGGAGCGTGTTCGTGGACCTCGACCAGGATGGGCTCTTCAGCACGGCGGAGGAGCTCTTCACCGCAGCGCCCGGTTCGGACCCCGTGACCGGCGACCTCACCATTCCGGTGGATGCCACCCCGGGCGTGACCCGCATGCGTGTGATGATGAAGTACCAGGACCCCTTGGTGGACGCGTGTGAGACCTACGACTTCGGAGAGACCGAGGACTACTGCGTGGAACTGAACGCGGTATTGTCCGTGCAGGAGACCCGGCCTGCTGTGGAGCTGAGGGCATTCCCCTCGCCCGCGGACCGCGTGCTCTTCCTGGACCTCGCTGGCAGCGCCACGGGCCGTGCGTTGGTGACGGTGCTGGACGAGAGCGGACGCATAGTGGTCCGCAAGGCGATGGACAACAGCCGGATGACATTGACCACCGCGGACCTGGCCGACGGACTCTACATCTACCACGTGACGGACGGATCGCAGGAACTGGCCCATGGCCGTTTCGTGGTTGCCCACCTGTGGTAGTAGGCCGTAGCTTGCCTCCATGTCAGGGCTCTCCGCCGTCATCATCACGCGCAATGAGGCGCACAACATCGTTCGGTGCCTGCGCGCCCTTAAGGGGGTATGCACGGACGTGGTGGTGGTGGATGCCGAGAGCAGCGACGACACCGCTGCATTGGCCAGGGCCGAGGGTGCGCGGGTGATCGTTCGCAAGTGGACGGACTACAGCGACCAGAAGAACTTCGCCAACGCCCAGGCCGTGCACCCTTGGGTGCTGAGCCTGGATGCCGATGAGGAGTTGTCCGATGACCTGAAGCGTTCCCTGCAGGACGCGGTAAGCAAGGGCTTGAGTGGCGCCTATGCCATGGACCGCCTCACCAACTACTGCGGCCAATGGGTGCGCCATGGGGGGTGGTACCCCGATACCAAGGTTCGTCTGTTCCACCGCGACCAGGCCCGTTGGGAAGGCAGTCATGTGCACGAGACCCTCGCACTGGCACCGGGCATACCGGTCCACCGGTTGGACGGCGACCTGCTCCACTACAGCTACCCCACCCTGGCCTCGCATGCCGAACGCATCGAGCGCTACAGCACCCTGCACGCGCAGAAGATGTACGCGGCGGGGAAGCAGGCATCGGTGGTCAAGCGCTGGCTCTCGCCCGTGGCCAAGTTCCTCTCGGGATACCTGCTTCAAGGTGGCCTGCTCGATGGCCGCGCCGGTTGGCACATCGCCCGCCTCTCCGCCAAAGCGGTACACCTGAAGTACGCCAAACTACACGCCCTGCACCATGGCCGATCCTGAGCATATCCTGCTGAGCCGGCCGGACAGCATCGGCGACGTGATGATGACCCTGCCCATGGCCGGGCTGCTGAAGGAACGCTTCCCCGGTGTACGCATCACCTTCATGGGCCGCACCTATACCGCACCCGTTCTGCGTCAATGCCGCCATGTGGACTCGGTGCTCACCTTGGACGAGTTCCAGCACTACGGTGCGGAGGTGGCCGCGCTGGAACTGCGCAAGCTGCGCATCTCGCACGCCATACACGTGTTCCCGCATCGGGAGGTGGCGTCCTGGTGCAAACACGCCGACATCCCGCAGCGCATCGGCACCACAGGCCGGTGGTGGCACTGGTTCAGCTGCAACCAGCGCGTGCACTTCACCCGCAAAGGGAGCGACCTGCACGAGTCGCAACTGAACCTGAAGCTCCTGGCCCCTTTCGGTCTGGAAAAGACCTTGCCGCTTGATCGGTTGGCGGGGCTTGGCGGCTACACACCACCTGCGCCTGATGCCACCGTACAAGCCCTGCTCCGCCCGGACCGTATCCGCATCGTACTCCACACCCTTTCCAAAGGAAGCGCGGTGGAATGGGGCATGGACCACTTCCGTTCCCTCATCGCCGCACTGGACCCTTCACGCTACCAAGTGATCCTGACAGGGACCGCTGCCGAAGCCGAACGCTACCGTAGGGCCTTGCGCAGCAGCCTGCCCCAGGTCACCGATGCGGGCGGTAGGCTGGACCTGGAACAGTTGATGGCGTTGATCGCGGGAAGCCACGCCTTGGTGGCCGCCAGCACCGGACCGTTGCACTTGGCCGCGGCCAGTGGCATCCGGGCCATCGGGCTCTACGCCACGACCCGTCCCATCCACCCCGGTCGCTGGGCGCCCATCGGGGCCGATGCACATGCATTGGTGGCCAAGGACGCCGGGCGCATCCGCGATCCACTCCTGCAGGTACAAGCCATCACACCGGAGCAGGTCCTGGCGGTGATCAGCGCGCTTCCTCACCGCTGAGGGGTCGGGGTGCAGCGAACACCAGCAGTGCGTAGTACAACGCGAAGAACGTGGCACCCGCCTGCGTCTCCACGGTGTCGTCCGTGAGGCAGGAGATGCCGAAGATGACCGCCCAGGCCACGAACAAGGGATCGCGCCAGGCACCCAGCGCGTAAGCCGGCCACCACCAGGTGAACAGCGCGAAGGCAAGGCCGAACAGTCCGAAGCTGATCCACAGCGTGAGGTATTCGTTGTGCGCGCGGTGCCACCACTCGCGGGCAAGATCGGTGCCCATATGTTCGTAAGCCTCGTTGAAGGCGACCTGGGTGTCGCCGGTACCGACTCCGATGGGCCAGTTCGCCTTCGCGATGGTCCAACCCGTGCGCCAGTATTCCAACCGCATGGTCATGGAGTGCCCGTTGGTGGCACCCTCATCCAGGTAGTGTTGCCATTCGAACACCACCTCGTCGAACCGTTCCTGCAGCATGCTGCGCTTACCTTCCAGATGGTCGGGCACACCCTGTTCGATCCGTCGGATATCCTCGTCGGTGAGGGCCCACACACCCACACTGTCCTTGGTGAGCCCTTTGCCGGACATGTAGCGGACCACGGTGGCCCAGAGCACATGGCCGCGATCATCCTGCGAATCCATTGAACGCTTGCTGCGCTTCAGCCAGTTGTTACGCAGTTCACCCCAAGCCAGGTACGTCCACAGGTGATGTCCGTTCTGCTGCTGCACCTTGTTCACTTCGTGTATGTACGGCTCGCCATTCACCGTGAAGCGCGGCATGAATCGCATGTCCTGCGGAGGGGGGATGGTCCGTGATCGGACCTCGCGCACCACCCACGACGCGGCCACGATCGGTACCACCAGCAATGCGGCGCGAACGGACCACAGGACCCAACGCCGCGCACCACCCACGGTACGCCACACGAGCACCAGGCCGAGCACCCCCACGATGGCGAAGCCTTGCACACTGCCCAACCGGTTGATGAAGTACAGGCACCACAGGATGGCAAGACCCCTCGCCAGTCGCTCCCACCAGGGGCCTTGCCACCCCTTCCACACGAACACAGCGATGGCCAGGCATAGCAGGAGCACCAAGCGGATGTGGCTGATGAAGAGCGACAGTCCGCGGTAGTCATCGGCCCGGGCCTGGCTGAACAGCGCACCGAACAGGGCACAGGCCACCACGCTCCAAGCGCCCAGTAACAGGATGGTGCGGAAGGCGGGTCGCGCGAGTCGGTCGGAGCCGCCGAGCACCGCCCCGAAGCTGAGCACGGGTAGCAGGATACGCACCAGGTCGCCGCCCCACTTCAGGTCCGTGGTCCACAACAGACCCACCACGTGCAACCCGAGGAATGCAAGGAACACCAACACCGGTGGACGCGTGAAGGCGGCACGCCAACGTTCGCGGACCGTTCCCAGTAGGACACCACTGGCGATCCAGTTGACCACCAGCAGCATTTGCGCCATGCTCAGGAAGGCGGTGCTCCAGGGCAGGAACACCGCACACAGAGCCAGGGCCGCCACATGCACCCGCTGGGTCCAGTGCTGATCGGACATGCCTCGGGCAAGGGCCTACTTTCCGGCGAGGATGGTGCCGTAGCTGCCGTTGTTCAGGATCTCCAAGCCCTTCAGGATGTAAGGGTCGGTGGACAGGCTTGCCTTGGCTCGACCGGTCTGGAAGTGGTAGCGCGATACGATCTCGTTCTTCAATACCTCCTCGATGTCCGTGCGGAAGCGCACCAATTCCTCGCTGCGATCGGGGCTCAGCTCCTTGCGCAACGCCTCGATCTGTGGCTGGGTATGCTCGTAGTAACGCTCCTTCTTCGCCGTCTCGATCAGCTCATCCAGCTTCTTCATGCTCTCGGTATCGTAGTGGAACTCGTGCGTGTTCACATACCCCACGAACTCGCCGTAGAGGGCATCGCTGATGCGGAATGAGGCAGGGTCCTCCAGTTCAGCATGGTCCTTCCGGTACTTGGTGGCGAAGTCGAAGAAGATATCCTCTTGGTAAAGGCCGCCCACCACTTTGGCCAGCTCGGGATCCTGCACGGCCATGTCGGGAAGGATGCCGCGCCCGTCGAACACCGGACGTCCGTTGCGGGTCTTGAACTCGGCGATCTTCGCCTCCTCCACTTCAACCGCCTTGCCACCGCTGTCGCGTTTGGCATAATCCAGTTTCTGGATGCAGCGGCCACTGGGAATGTAGTACTTCGCCACGGTCACCTTCAGCTTGCTGTTGTAGTACAGGTCGCGCGTCTGCTGTACGAGCCCCTTTCCGAAGGTGCGTTCACCCACGATCACCGCGCGGTCCAGGTCCTGCAATGCCCCGCTCACGATCTCGCTCGCGCTGGCGCTCTGGCCATCCACCAGCACCACCAGCGGGATCTCGCTGTCCATGGGGTCGCTCAAGGTCTTGTAGGTCTTGTCCCATTCAGGGATGCGCCCCTTGGTCTCCACCACCAACTGGTTCTTGGGTACGAAGAGGTTCACGATGTTCACCGCTTCGCGCAGCAGACCGCCACCATTCCCACGCAGGTCCAGTACCAGCTTGGTGGCCCCTTGTTCCTTCAGTTCCTTGATGGCAGTGCGCACCTCGGTGCCCGCGGTCTGCGTGAAGCTGTTCAGCTTCAGGTAACCCACCTTGTTGGTCTGGTCGATGATGCCTTTGTAGGGCACATCGGGGATCTTGATCTCTTCGCGTACCAAGGTGTGCATCACGGGCTCGGCCTCGCCGCGCTTCAGCAGCACCTTCACCGATGAACCGGCCTGGCCCTTGAGCAACTTGCTCACCTCGTCGGTCTCCATGCCTTCGATGCGCCGGCCCTCCACCTCCATGATCTCATCACCTGCCCAGATGCCCGCCTTCATGGCCGGGAACCCCTCATAGGGTTCGCTGATGAACACCTTGTCGTCGCGGCGTTTGATCAACGCACCGATACCGCCGTACTGACCCGTGGTCATGAAGCGGTAATCCTCCATGTCGCTCTCCGGGATGTACTGGGTGTACGGGTCCAAGGAGTTCAGCATCGCATCGATGCCGGTCTTCATCAGTTGGCCGGGCTGGGTGTCGTCCACGTAGTAGACGTTCAGCTCCTTGTACAACTCGGTGAAGATCTCCAGGTTCTTGCTGATCTCGAAGTAGCTGTCGCCAGCGGCGATGGTGACCGACCCGGCAACGACCACTGCTCCGGAGATGATCAGGGTCTTCAGGGTGGATGAGGTACGAATGTTCGGGGTGCTCATGGAAGGATGTTATTCGGGGACGGGATCATGACCATGACCTCCCCATGGATGACAAGATAGGAAGCGCTTCAGGGTGAGCCAGCCACCGCGGAAAGCACCGTGGCGCCGCAGCGCCTGAAGGCCATATTCGGAACAGCTCGGGGAATAGCGGCACGCACCGGGCAATAGCGGTGATAGGATGTACTGGTACATGCGCACCAGTACGATCAAGGGCCATGCGAGCAGGTCAGCGAGCATCTTCATTCAACCAACGGGCCAGGACCCGGGATATTTTCCGCTCCACCTCTTCCCAAGCGATCACCTGCCGGCCTTGGTAGATCAACAACCAGGCCACTTGACCGGGTCGCTCGGCCAACCGGGCATAGGTGCCGGTTTTGTTCAGGCGGTAGGCCTCGCGCATCAAGCGTTTCATGCGGTTGCGATCCACCGCCCGGCGGAGGTGTTTGCGGGGTACCGAGAAGGCCACCTGTGCGGGTGCGTTGGTGGGCAGTTCCATGCGCAGGCCCACCAAGCGGAAGGGTGGTTCGCCCACGCCCTTGCCGGTCCGAAAGACCTCTTGTATCCGCAGCTGACCACACAGGTGTTCATGTTTGCGAAAGGTGAGGGCTTCGGCGCTCATGCTGCTACGATCGATCCACCGACGGTTGGTGCCGTGACGGCCGATAGGCCGATCGCTCGGCGACCGTTCACTTCTTCTTGGCCTCGCGCTTCACGAACCACTCGATCGCACCCGTCATACTGGGTGCCTCGGGCATGGGCGCTTCCAGGTCCAGACGGAACCCGTTCTCCACTACTGCTTTTGCCGTGGTGGCTCCGAAGGCCGCGATGAACACCTTCTCCTGTTTGAACTTGGGAAAGTTCTTCTTCAAGCTTTCGATGCCACCAGGGCTGAAGAACACCAACATGTCATACTCCAGCTTCTTGATATCGCTGAGGTCGCTGGCGACGGTGCGGTAGAAGATGGCATTGGTGTACTTCACACCGGACTTGTTCAGCAGGGCGGGAATGTCACCCGCTTGGATGTCGCTACAGGGCACCAGGTACTTCTCGTCCTTGTGCTTCTTGATCACGTCCATCAGGTCGGAGAAGGTCTGCTTGCCGATGAACACCTTGCGCTTGCGGTACACGATGTACTTCTGCACGTAGTACGCCACGCTCTCGCTCACGCAGAAGTACTTCATGGTCTCGGGCACCGTCAACCGCAGCTCCTTGCACATACGGAAGAAGTGGTCCACCGCATTGCGGCTGGTGAGAACGATGGCCGAATGGTCCAGGATGTTGATCCGCTCCTGGCGGAAGTCCTGCCCGGACACGGCCTCCACTTTGATGAACGGGCGGAAGTCGATCTTCAGCGCGTACTTCTTCGCGAGCTCGTGGTAAGGCGATCGCTCGTCCGTTGGCGCAGGCTGCGAAACAAGGATGGTCTTGATCTTCAAGGCCGATCGGCTTTGGATGAAGGAGCAGGTGATCTACCGCAACGCACTGATCAACAGGAGAACAGGCATGATTTCGGCGGCGCAAAGGTAAAGTATAATATGGCGTATGGACGCCCCTTCACCCCAGCCCACCCAAAGACCCCTCAACCACCTGAACAACAGCAACAAGCCCAGCACGACACTCCCGGTCAAAACCGCCTCGGGTCGCCACTCCACCCGATACGCCACCAAGGCCACGACCGGCAGCAGGAGCAGCCCCCCGAGCACATACAACAGGAGTCCGGTGTACAGGTGCTCGGTCAACCCACCGTCGTGGCCCACAAGCCGGTTCACGAACCCCACGACCACCGATTGGCCCACCACCAACGCGGCCAGGACCCCTGTCCATTGGAGGTAACTGAACCCGGGCCCGGCAGCATACAACGTGTCGGACTGCCAACCGAAAAGGGCAAGCACGGACAGGGCGATCAGCACCAGGCCCAGCAACGTGCGGTCGCGCAGGTCCACCTCCTCGCGCAATGCCTGACGGCCCAAGCGCATGCGGAAAAGTGCTTGTGCCAGCAAGCGCCACTTCCGGGGCGAGCTCACATTGGTGAAGGTGAGCACCATCACCACCACCAACAGAACGATCGTCACCCATTCGGCGTTCAAGGGATCGATGGCACGCAAGGGGTCCGGCCGCATGACCGCAAAAGTAGGCGCCTGGTCCACCCGCTCCCTGCCTACGCTTTCCTAATTTTGCGCCCCCGTTGACACCGGATAGACCTTCCCCATGAGCACCACCACCGCCTCGAAGAAAGCAGCCACCGACCTATACCAGAGCCACGACCATTACCTGATGGACGAGCTGCTCACGGAGGAGCACCGACTGATCCGCGACACGGCGCGCAAGCACGTGAGCACCCACCTCAAGCCCATCATCGAGGAGCGATTCGAGAAGGGCACCTTCAGCCACGACATCATTCCCGGTCTGGCGGAGATCGGCGCCTTCGGTCCGATGGTGCCCGTGGAATATGGCGGCATGGGCCTCGACCAGATCAGCTATGGCTTGATCATGCAGGAGATCGAGCGTTGTGACAGCGGCTTGCGAAGCTTGTGCAGTGTGCAGGGTTCCCTGGTGATGTACCCGATCTGGAAGTACGGCAGCGAGGAACAGAAGAAGAAGTGGCTGCCCCAATTGGCGGCAGGGACCAGGATCGGCTGCTTCGGTCTCACTGAGCCCGACCATGGTAGCAACCCCGGAGGCATGGTCACCACCTTCAAGGACATGGGCGACCACTACCTGCTGAACGGTGCCAAGATGTGGATCAGCAATAGCCCGCTCGCGGACATCGCCGTGGTGTGGGCCAAGGCCGAGAACACCGAGGGCCGCATCCATGGCCTGATCGTGGAGCGTGGCATGGAAGGCTTCACCACCCCCACCACCCATGGCAAGCTCAGCCTGCGCGCCAGCCCTACCGGAGAACTGGTGTTCGACAACGTGAAGGTGCCCAAGGCCAACCTGTTGCCCAACAAGAGCGGACTGGGTGCTCCCCTGGGTTGCCTGGACAGCGCCCGTTACGGCATCGCGTGGGGAACGCTGGGCGTGGCAATGGAATGCTACGATGTGGCCCTGCGCTACAGCCAGCAGCGCATCCAATTCGGGAAGCCCATCGGGCAGTTCCAACTCACGCAGAAGAAGCTCGCCGAGATGATCACCGAGATCACCAAGGCACAATTGCTCACCTGGCGATTGGGCGTGCTTCGTAACGAAGGCCGTGCCACCACCGCGCAGATCAGCATGGCCAAGCGCAACAACGTACACCTGGCCTTGACGGTGGCGCGCGAGGCGCGCCAGATCCTCGGCGGAATGGGCATCACCAACGAATACCCCATCATGCGCCACATGATGAACCTGGAGAGCGTGGTGACCTATGAAGGCACACATGACATCCACCTGCTGATCACCGGCATGGAGGTGACGGGTTTGGCGGCGTTCAAGTAGGGTCGCACAGCGCACAACGGACGGAACCCCGGCGGGAGATCCGGGGTCCGTTGGCACGTGTCATCAGCGAGAGCGACGACCTTGATCCTACTGTCATGCACGCTACTGATCGACCGTCCCTGACGTGCGCGCTTGCACCCGTGGATCGTGCCGCACCTTCATGGTGCCTGTGCCATTGACGAAGGTGATCGCACCCACAGGGCCATCGTAGTGCAGTCCGGGGCGCTGTTCCTCGCTCTCCAGGATCACTTCGAATTCCAACTTCCGGTTCATACGTTCGGCCTTGGGGGTGTTCCGTGCGTTACGGGTATCGACCTCCACCTCCTTGGGTAGGTGACCGGGCTTAGCGAAGGTCAACTTGGCCTTGGCACCAACGGGTAGCGTGAAGAAGAATTGTCCATTGTCGTGCAGCTCGGCAGCCAGGCAGTGCTCCCCGTTCAGCTCCACCACCAGGATGGCGTCATCCTGCCGGAGCCCGTCCGCGTGAAGCCATCCCACGATCCGCACCTGATCGCCTGTGACCGGGAGGGCAGGGTTGGCCAGGAGAGAGAGCCCCAACAGCGCGAAAATGGCGATGAGGAGTGCGGTAGCGAAGGTGATGTTGAGGCGCTTTTTCACGGTGATGCAGGTTGATGGTCCCTGCGTCAAAAGTCCGCACCGGCCCAGGCCTCCATCAATACCCACAAGTGGTGAAAAAACACGATCGGCCGGTCAGACCCAGCGCCGGTCGATGGCGTACTTGACCAGCCCGGCGGAACTACGCACGTTCAACTTGGTCATCAGGTGCTTCCGGTGTGTCTTCACGGTATCCTCGCTGATGAACAACTGCGCTGCGATCTCCCCGTTCGTTCGCTCCAAGGCCACCAGCCGGATGATCTCCCGCTCGCGCGCGGTCAGTCCGATGTACTCGCCATCCATACGCTTCTCCGTGTGGGCATAGCCCGCCTCCACGCTGCATCGCGCCTCCTCGCTCAGGTAACGCCCACCGTCCATCACCGTTCGTACCGCAATCTGGAACTCTTGTTCCGTCGCCCCCTTCATCAGATAGCCGCCAGCACCCTCGGTGAGCATACTGTTCACGTATTCGATGTCCGAGAGGGTCGAATGTGCCAGAACACGCATCGACGGATGTTCCTTGCGGATGGCCCGCATGGTGTCGATGCCGTCCATGCCGGGCAATGACACTTCGAGCAACACAAGGTCAATGGGCATCCGGGACAGCAGTTCCAGCACGCGGAGGCCCGTTCCAGCATGCGCCACCACGGTCATGTCATCCAGGTCCGCAAGGCGTTTGCGGAGACCTTCCGCAACGAGGTCCAAAGGGTCCGCGACCAGGATCCGTATCGGGGTACCATGTGGTTCCATGACCCGAAGATCGTGCGATCAGCGGTGTTCCCTGTTCGCGATCGTTCATGTCCACCCATCAACCCCGATCCTGGCCATGGCTGGCACACGAACTTGTTCGATCACCGCTCCTCCACGATGAGGTAACGCGTGTAGGCCCAGAAACGCTCGCTATCCGTGACCTCCAGCGCTGCCAGGCGCCCCTCGTCCACCACGAACCGGTAGCTTCCTTCGGGATGCTCCGTCAGCAATGTGGCACGCTTGCTTCGCAAGGGTAGCCGCTGAAGTCGATCGCGTTGCACCTCGGTGAACGTCGCAGTGCGATCGCGGGTCGGTTGGCGTTTCCCCAACAGCCCCCATGCGCCCGAGCGGGAGATCACGCCGCGTTCCCTGAGCTCGCGTGCCGATCCGACCGCATACCAAACGCGCTTCACCTCCTGCTCGGCAGCAAGACGTGCCCGTTCACTCGCTTCGATCAGGGCTTCCTGCTTGGCCACGGCGAGTTCCATGGCTGTCAACTTCGCTCGTAGCGCTTCCACATCGAACCCTTGTGTGGCCAGTTCGGCCGCGAATGCCTTCAACGCGATCTGCTTCTCCACCAAGCGCGTATGGCACGTATCCAGCGCTGCGCGCTGCTGCCCATCATGGATATCCGCTGCATCCAACGCGTTCCGAGCGCGGGCCACCTGTGCCTGCCCGTCGGCCACCAATGCGTTCACCAGGCGCATGTTGTACAGGATCCGCCTGCGCATCAGGTCCGATGGTTCCGCCAACCGGACCTGTCCCTTCATGAAGTGCTCCCGATCATCGATGACCTGCAGGATCGATCGCACCTCTTGCAAGGTCCAATGCATATCCATGGCCTCCTCCACGGTGATGGTGTCGGTCGCCGTATCGCTGACCAGCACGGCCGCTGCCAGACCATGACGTTCCGTTGGCTCTTCCCCACAGGCGATGAGCATTACCGCCACCCATGGCCATAGCCAGGGCTTCAATTCGTTCAGCATGTCCTTGGTGCGGGAGAGCGCACAAAGATGCACACCGTCCTCCATTCCCGGTGCGGACCCCCAGTGAAAGATCAACGACCGGTACCATACCTCTTCACCGCTTGTTCCCACCACTGGCTGTCGCTCCCCCACCGTTCCACTAGATCCTTAGTCATACAACTAAGTTCTTAGTTATACTTGCACCATGGAAGTGTTGACCAAGGCGGAGGAACAGGTGATGCACCTGTTATGGAACCTGGGCCCCTCGTATGTGAAGGACCTGGTCGCCGCCATGCCCGCACCGCGTCCGGCCTACACCACGGTGAGCACCATCGTGCGCATTCTGGAGGAGAAGGGATTCGTGAAGCACGAGGCCCATGGCCGCACCCACCGGTACCAGGCCAGGGTGAGCAAGGAGGCCTACGGGTCGCGCTCCATGAAACGCTTGGTACGCGACTATTTCGAGGGCTCACCCAAGGAACTGCTCTCCTTCTTCCTGGACCGCGAGAAGTTGGACGCGCAGGAGGTCGATGCCCTCCTGAAGCTCATCCGTTCCAAACGCCCTTCGTGAACCATGGACCCCCTCACCCTTCTCCTTCAGACCCATTCGTGTCTGGCCATCGCGTTCGCCGGCTATTGGTGGACGATGCGCCAGGAGACCTGGTTCACCGCACGCCGGGCCTGGCTCATCGGTGCCATCGCACTCTCCATGGTGCTCCCTTGGGCATCCCTGTGGGCACCGCCGCAGGCCGTACTGGCCATCACCTTGCCCACCTTCACTACAGGCAACGAGGCCCAGACCGCGACCGGGATCCCGTGGACCTCGCTCCTTGTAGGTGTCCATATCACCGTCAGTGGGCTTCTCCTCCTGCGGCTGTTGATCCGTGCATGGCTTGCCTTGCGACTGGTACGTGGCCCGGTGCAACAGGCTTGTTCTTTCCTGGGCACCGTGGCCATACCCACCCAAGTGGACGCGGACGATGCCCGTGCGATGCGCATCCACGAGGAGACCCACGCACGGCACCGCCACAGTCTGGACATCCTGCTCTTGGAGAGCTGCGCAGCCGTGTGGTGGTCCAACCCGCTTTGGCCCTTGATAAGACGGGAGTTGAAGCTCGTGCACGAGTTGGCCGCCGATGCCGAAGCGTGTAAGGTCCATGACCGATACGATGAGCTCCTCCTCGCACACGCGTTGAACACATCACGGGCCACATTGGCCCATCATTTCGGAACCTCTCACGTAAGAACCCGCATCACCATGTTGTACAACACCCGTCCCCGATCAAGCACCCGTCGCAAGTTGTGGTTCGCACTGCCCACCGTGATCCTGGCACTGGCCATGGTCAGTTGGGATGTGGTGCCCGTTCCTTCGCGGATCGGTCCGCTTGCGCAACACATCGACCAGCAACCCGAGTTCCCTGGTGGTCAGGAAGCCTTGATGAAGTACCTCGGATCGAACATCGCGTATCCCTCATCGGCACAAGAAGCCAAGGTGGAAGGCACGGTGATCATCGGCTTCCTGGTGAAGGCCGATGGTGCCGTGACCCAAGTGACCGTGAAGCGTGGCGTACACCAGGAGATCGATGCCGAAGCGGTCCGGGTGGTGGCGGCCATGCCCCGTTGGAACCCGGCAAAGGCCCATGGCAAACCCGTGGATGCGGAGATGACCCTACCCATCGCGTTCCGGTTGACGGACAAGTGACGCACCTCCACCGAACGCAGAACGCCGCGCCCGGGCATGACCCTGGAGCGGCGTTCTGCGTTGCGTACGTGATCAGAAGTTCACGCGCTCCAAGCGATACGTGATGCGCTTGAGCTTGCGGCGGTACTCTGAAACAAGAATGTATCCGGGCTTGGCAGGGAACACGCGGAAATAGGTGGCCCCCTTGGCCTTCACGTCGTACTTGTCCAACGTCACCTTGTTCACTCCATCACCCACGATCGTTCCGGCATAGGTGCCGATCTTGTCACCATCCTCGTTCTTGCTGCGGTCATAGTCCGTGTACGTGCAGAAATACCGTCCCCCGTTATTGTCCACCGTGGTGAACTCATAATCAAAGTAGCCCATCAGTTTCACCAGCTGTGCCAGTACCGATCCTGAAAGCTGTGCGTACTCCGTAGGGAAGGCCACGCGGCTCTTCGTCTTTGGAACCACCTCACAGCGCTTCAGCTTGAGTTCCGCATCCAGCTCGAAGATGAACATGTCACGCATGGTAAGCTGGATGCCTCCTGTGGGGCTTACCGCCTTGTTGTACTCTTCGCCGATCAGGTGGACCGTACCGTTTGGCAGGCGCACCACCTTGTGCACGAAGATGCGCCGCATATCCTGCTTGCCCTTCTCATCCGTTGGCACGAAAGGAAGCACGTCCTTCTCCCAATTGTAGAGCTCGGTCTGCAGCGGAACCCCGTCAAGCCCCAACCGCATGCTGTACATGCCTTGGCTCTTGCCCTTGATGATGTTGGCCTTGGGTTCGAAGTACTCGCCCAGGAGCAGGATCTCGTCCTTCCCCTCCACTTGGAACGCGTTCAACACGGTCATCGGCTTGCCCTGGTGGCTGATCTCCTTCTCCCAGAGCCTCTTGCCGGTCTTCACATCGAACATCGCCAGCAACGTGTTGTCCGGCATGTCGAACAGGTTCTTCTGCTTCAACACCGAGCCGATGATGTACTTGTCCGTGACCTCGATCACGTCCAGGTTCTCGATCTCACCGGCAAGGGAAGCCGTGGTCACCCACACTTCCTTGAGTTGATTGTCATACGCCACGAGCTGGTATCCGCGCTTGTCGCCCTTTACGAGGGTCTGTTTGATGAACCCCTCATCACCCATGGGGAAGATACTTTGGTTCACCTCGGCATTGGTACCCATCTGCAAGGCCTGGGTCATCCGCATCCGCTCCCATTTGGAAGCATCCTCATAGGTGGCCGAGCCCAGTTTGGCGCCCTTCGCATCGTAGGTCTCCATCTCGATCTCCTTACCGTTCAGGTAGAGGAACATGAAGGCCTTGCCATTGAACACGTTCTCCATCAGGTAGCTGGCCTTGGGGCGCGTGATCTTGATCTCTCCAGCGGAGGCCAGGTTGTTGTCGAACATGGCCATGCGGAAGGAGTTGTTCTTGCTGTCCTCGCGATCCACTTGGTAGAAGTTCCAGTAGCCCGCCAGCTCGTTGTTCTTCATGATGGTGCCACTGCCGCGCGACCTGGAGCGGAGCACATTTTCAATGGTGGCCTCCTGGGCATGGCTCGCAACGCTGACGAGGATGGCGAGGGCAAGGATCGATCTGCGTGTTCGGTTCATCGGGTATGGAAGAATGATGCGCTACAATGGAGCGGCCGGCCGAAGATAAATCGCAGGACGATTCACCGCTTCGGTTTCACAGGTGGTGCGACCAGTTCCTCAACAAGCTCCCTGTAACGTGTGTCAGGGTAGGCGGCGAACAACGCATCATGCGCCACGCCACGTTCATTCGTCACACCTTTCGCATGGGCTTGCCAGAACGTGGCGAAGAGGGTGGCTTCACAGGCAGGACCGGAAGACCGTGCGCGTTGGAGATAGTGCTCGCTCAACGCGGCGTATTCGCTCATGCGCAAGCCGTGGACCACTTCCAGAAAGGTCGCATAAACGGGGTCAAGGGTCTTCTTGGGCGTAGCGAGCACAAAGGCCAGGTCATGTTCCTTGGAGGCCTTGTGGAGCATGGCGAAGCCCCTTGCCACCGCAGCGTTCCAGAAGGGGTCCTCGGGTTCGTCCCGTAGCCGCTGAAGCGCCAGGAACACCGCCCTACCGGCATCCTCGTAATAGAACTCCGACTCCACCAACCACCGCATCGCTTTTCGCGCGATCCCGGCATATGCGGCCCGCGCTTCGTTGGTAGGCCCTCCTTCGCCCATGCCTTCCATCCCGGACCAAATACGCAGGTCCTCCGCACGATGCACACAATCGGGGTGGGTCTTCAGATCCTCCTCCCGCGAACGATCGAACGCATCCACGCCTGCGAGCGAACTGATCGGCGTCTGCGACCTCGCCATCAGTCCCGAGAAGTCCACCCCGGGATGATCGAACGCCGCACGGAGGTCGATCGGACGCTGATCCAACTCCTTGTCGGTCTTGTCCAGCACCTCCATGGTACCGATGGCTCCGAGGGGGTCGAAACGGGTGCGCATCAGCCAGATCAGCCCCAAGGAATCCGACTCGGACTCGTAGGCCCGACCATGCTTACGGACATCGACCACCACGTCCATCAACAGGGCTTCCAACCGGGCCCTTCGCCCATAGGTCTGACGCATCGCTTCCTTCACCTGTTCCTTCAGTTCACCCGACGCCAAGCGCTCGTGTTTGGCACGGATGTCCCGATCGGTATGTCCTTGGTGATGGTGTGCCAGTTCGTGGGCCAGCACGAATGCCAGTTCGTCCTTCGAGCGGAGATGGGGAAGCAGGCCAATGAAGACCGTGATGGTGCCCTCGCCCCACGAGACCGCGTTCGGAATGGTCAACCAGGTGAGGTTCACGCGTGGTCGGGTCAAGGAGGGATCGGTGGCCACGATCACGTCCATCATGCTATCCAGCAGCGCATTGATGGGGGTGCCATGGATGAACATCCGATCCTCCAAGCGATCCACCATGGCGCGCCGCAACTGCTGGCGATCGTTCCGCACCGCCTTGAGCATCTTCTTGTCCGGGAGCTGAAAGCCCACGCTATCCTGCTCGTATTGGCGCTTCATGGCCTCCACCAATTCCTTTGGAGGCGCTTCCCTGGGAGGGATGCGATCACAGGATTCCTGTGCTACGATCGACCCGCTTACCACGCTCATGGCGATGAGCGCCAGAACGGTCGTTACACAGGAGGCACTGCAAGAGTGCCCAGGCCAGCGTTGGAGGAGCATGTGTGGCGTGCTTCTTGGACCGCAAAGATCGCACTCGGATGCGTGGGGGCGATGGCTGTCAATGATCCACTTCCGCCCCGCATCCCGACCATGATCCAATCACCGACCCTCACGACCGACCCGGACGGGACCAACAAAGTGTTCCCCCTAGGCCCATGACCCCGTGCGTTTGCCAAAGTAGCCCGTGGTCCCTAATCTTGCTCCCGCTCTTCCGACCCCCCAAGGCCGGCATCCGCTCCCGGTATGCTGTTCCCCTCCATCGACTTCGCAGTATTCCTGCCGGTTGTCTTCCTGCTCTACTGGTTCGTGTTCCAACGGAGCTTGAAGCTGCAGAACGCGTTCATCCTGTTCGCCAGCATGGTGTTCTACGGGTGGTGGGACTGGCGCTACCTGGGGCTGGTGTTCATCAGTGCGGCCACGGATTATCTCGCGGCCATCGCCATGGACCGCACGGATCACGCCAAGCGCCGAAAAGCATTGCTGATCCTGAGCCTTCTGGTGAACCTGGGGATGCTCGGGTTCTTCAAGTACTACAACTTCTTCATCGAGAGCTTCAATGCGGCCTTCACATTCATGGGCCAGGACATCAGCTTGAGCACGCTCCGGATCGTACTACCCGTTGGGATCAGTTTCTACACGTTCCAGACGTTGAGCTACACGATCGACGTTTACCGAAAGGAGATGAAGGCCTCCCACGACCCGGTGGCCTTCGGCGCTTTCATCCTGTTCTTCCCCCAGTTGGTGGCCGGCCCGATCGAACGGGCGAGCAACCTCCTTCCCCAGTTCATGGGGCCGCGCACCTTCGATGAGGCCAAGGCACGCGATGGCATGCGCCAGATGCTCTGGGGACTGTTCAAGAAGGTGGTCATCGCCGACAACTGCGCCATCTATGCGGACATGGTATGGACGGACCCGGCCTTCCATTACGGCAGTGCGTTCTGGGTGGCGCTCCTGTGCTTCTCCTTCCAGATCTACGCCGACTTCAGTGGCTATTCGGACATCGCGATCGGCAGCTCGCGGCTCTTCGGATTCGACCTCAAACGCAACTTCAACTTCCCCTTCTTCTCACGTGATGTGGGTGAATTCTGGCGGCGTTGGCACATCAGCCTCAATACCTGGTTCCGCGACTACTTGTACCTGCCACTGGGTGGAAGCAAAGGCGGGAAGTGGATCGTAGCGCGCAACGTGGCGGCCATCTTCCTGGTGAGCGGACTTTGGCACGGGGCCAATTGGACCTTCGTAGCGTGGGGTGCCGCCAACCTGCTCCTCTTCCTTCCTGCCATCCTCTTCGCGCGCCATCGCAAGTTCACCGGTCCACTCGCACCGGGCCGGATCCTGCCCACCTTCTCCGATGTGGGTCACATGCTCACCACCTTCGTGCTCATCGCGCTCACCCGCATCTTCTTCCGGTCTCCCACCATCGACGTGGCATTCACCGCGTTCCGCGAGATGTTCTCGCGAAGCGCGTTCCGTGCCGTACCCGCCACGCTGCCCAGCCATTGGGCCACCATGCTGGGCGGTGCGGGGCTGCTCATCGCCGTGGAATGGGTGCAGCGTGAACAGCAGCACGGCCTGGCGCTGGAACGCATACCGCAACGTGCGATCCGATGGTGCATCTACGGGGTGCTCGTGACGGCGATGGTCCTCTTGGCGCCGAACAATGGCGACTCGTTCATCTACTTCCAGTTCTGAGCCATGCGTAGGTTCCTGCTCCACGCCCTGCTCTTCGGAACGATCGCCTTGCTCGGTATCGCGGCCTATTTCCAGCTGAACCGGCACTTCGTACCCGCGCCACGCATCACCCCCAATGCGGTGCTGAACATGAAGCTGAGCCACCTCAGACACCGCGGCACCCATACTGCCCATGTGTTGGCCGTGGGTTCCAGCATGACCATGAACAACCTGGGCAGTGCGGCGGTGGTCGATCACTTCCAGGATACGAGCTTCGTGAACATGGGGGCCTGGGGCATGGACATGGAACAATGCACCGGACTGGCCGAGGTGTTGGTGCCCTACCTAAGGCCCACGACCGTACTCGTGGTGAGCAACCTGAACGATCTGGTGAACGACGGCAAGCATTACCGGATCGACACCTCCCGGGTGGCGAACTACCTCATGCACTGGAGCAGCACCGCGAGCTACATGCGCAGCCTCAAACCGGCCTACTACCTGCGCGAGATGGAGCGGAACAAGATCCGCATGTTCGACCATGGCAACTATGAGTTCATGGGCGTGGACGAACATGGTTGGGCGCCCTTGGATGTTCCCGCCGAACGCATCAGCAGGGAACGGTGGGACCGTCGTCCGCCTCCCACATCCTGGTTGGCCAACGACCAGTATGCCGCTGTGGAACGCCTGGGGCACTATCTGAAGGAGCGTAACATCCGGTTGGTGTTCATCCAATCCCCTTACCGGAACGGAGTGCGTGATGCAGCGGTGGACCAGGTCGTGGAGCAGCACCTGGAGCGTCTTCACCGCATCCTGGATCCGCTTGGCCACCGTGTGATCGATACCACCGACCGTCACTGGCCGGACGAGCTCTTCGTGGACTACTCGCACCTGAGCAGGACCGGTGCCGAACAGTTCACCGCCTACGCCATGGAGCAACTGCGACGATCGATGTCGGCCGCGGACCAGGCCGAACGTTAAAGTCTGTGTATACGAACGGATGGTGCGCAGGACCGGCGGAACTTGTGGTCAACGAACCAGACCGCCATGCGTCCAGTGCTACAGTCCACCCTACTCCTGCTCACCACGTTGGCCGGAGCGGGCTGCTCAACCAGTATCGTCACGGAAGGAGAGGAACACGGGAAGGTCACCTACCAAGTGGCTCTACCTGCCGTAACCACCTCTGATGTACTTGCCTTCGATGCGGTGCAACGCACGTGCGCGCTCTACACGGCTGTGCGTTCCCATGCATGGAACGGTCCCATCTCCTTCGGGCAGGACCTGGATGATGGCATGGTGCATTGGAACCTGTGCCCCGGTGGCGAGAAGGTGGCGTGTGTTTCCGTATCGGATGTGATGGATGGTGCCGTTGGTGAGGGGATCCCTTGGTACCCGAAGGACACCCGCAATTGAACGGTCCTGTAAGCTGACGAACGACGAACGGTCGTTCAGAACCACACACCTTAGCGCAGCAAGGTGACCGATCCCGCTACCTTCTTGTTCTCCTGATAGGGCAACCGGTAGGACACCCGGTAGGCATAGACCCCTGCACCGAGCTGTCTTCCTTTGGAATTGCCGTCCCAACGTTGAAGCGGATCGGTGGCCGAGAACACGAGTTCGCCCCACCGATCGAAGACCTGGATCACATAGTCCTTCGCCGCGCATTCGGTAACGCCACCCCACAGGTCATTGATACCGTCATTGTTCGGGCTGAAGGAGGCAGGGACCCATACACTGCATGAATCCGTGCAATCCTGTGCTCGAATGGTCCGCTCCACCACCACCACACCACAGGTCAACGTGGCTTCCAGCGTCACCTTCACCTCCCCTTCGGCGGTGAACCGTACCAGGGGATCGACCTCCATGGATGCATGCGCCGCACCGTGGAAGGACCAATTTGCGGAGACCACCGTGGAGTCCGCCACCAAGGTGAACTGGACCGGCTCCTGCAGGCAGCGTGCATCTTCCACGAAGTCTGCCTCACACAAGCAATCCATGTTCATCACCAGGGCGATCGCCTCATCCACACACCCGTTCGCATCGGTCACGGATATGACATAGGTACCTGCTTCGTGGATCGCGGTGGGATCGCTCACGGGTGCGCCGTTCCAGGTGTAGGTCACCGTCACGTCCGCTACCGGGAACACCGTGCTCAGGTCCACCGTCTGCCAAGGGCACAGTGTGAACGTCTGATCGGGGCCCAGTTCGGGTGCAGGAGTTATCGTCAGCTCCAGCAAGGCCAAGTCGGTGCATCCATTGGCGAACGTGGCCACCAATTGATAGATACCGCTGCTCGTCACGTCCTCCGGACCATCCACAGGCACGCCGTTCAGGCTCCATTCCAAGCTGCCGTTCACCTGCGGGAAAGCGGAATTCAGATCCACGGGAACACCGGAACACACGCCCAACGCCACATCGGGCCCCAGGTACGGCGTAGGCAGCAACTGCACGTCCGCAAGCAGCGTGTCCGAACAACCGTAGCCATTGGTGAGCACCAATTGGTAGGTGCCCGCCTCATCCACCGCCGTGGGATCGGGAACAGCCGTGCCATTCAGGGTCCAGTTGGCGGTACTGGTGCCGCTCACGACCAGTTCGCTCAGGTCCACCGTCGCACCGGCACACACGCTCAACTCCACATCGGCACCGAGCACCGGCGCGGCTTGCAGGATGACATTCACGAAGGCCGTATCACGGCAGTTGTCCACTGTGCTCACCACCAGGCGATAGGTGCCGCCCTCGTCCACCACGCCGGGATCAGCCACCGGTGCACCACCCATTGTCCACGTCGCATTCAAGCCCTGCGTGTCGAACAGTTCGGTCAGATCGACCACCTCGCCCGCGCACATCGTCATCGATTGGTCCGGCCCAAGCATCGGGGAATCGAAGATGGTCACTGTAACGGTCGCCGTATCACTACAGTCCGATCCGTTCGTGAGCACCAACTGATACGTCCCTTCTTGGTTCACCGCTTCGGGCATCCATACAGGTGTACCGGTCAGGGTCCATGTCGCACTGCCGGCGCTCAGATCGTACAATGTGGTCAGATCGACGGTTCCGTTGGAACACAAGTCCACGATGCCGTTCGGTCCCAGATCCGGTGCGGGTGCCAGTTGCAGGTCGACGACTGCACTGGCCGGACACCCGGAACCGTCATCGACCTCCAAGGTGTACAAACCCGGATCCGTTGCCGCACCCGGACTTCCGAAAGGCTGTCCGCCGAAGGACCATGAACTGCTCAGGCCCGCCGTGTTGTACAGGGTGGTCAGGTCAGCGCTCGCCCCTGGACAGATGCTGACCACCTGATCGGGACCGAGCGAAATGCTGCCCTCGCTCAAGGTTACCAGCGCGGTGTCGTTGCAACCCGCCATGTTGCTACCGATCAGTTGGTACGATCCGGGTTCCGTGGCCCCTTGGGCATTGCCGTTGGAAATGGGGATCCCTTCGAACGACCAACTGGAGTATTGCCAAGGATGCGCGAACAAGGCGGTCAGGTCCACGGCTTGCGATGGATCACAGACCGTGATGCTCTGATCGGGACCAAGGTCCACCTGGCTTTGGACAATGAGTTCCACAGAACCGTAGAAATAACAATTGTTCAACCAGTCGTAATAGTCGGCATAGTACGATCCTGGTTCGGTGACATTCGTGGGGTCGGCCACCGCGCTACCAAGAGGCCCGTAATAGACCAAGGGCACGCCCCAGCCTTGGTCCAGCATGGACGTCAGGTCGATCGCGCCCCCTGAGCAGATGTATTCGTTGTAGAAGCCCAGGTCGACCGTGCACGGTGGTGGAGGGCTGGAGTTCCCGAATCCGAAGCCGCCGGAACCGGAACCGCCATTGAACCAACCCGGGGTCCAAGTGCCACCAGGCCCCTGCCCGCCGTTCGCACAGGCCGTATCGATCACCGTGATCGTCCATACACCGTTCGGGTCCTCACCTGTGAAGGTGTTGAAGCTCCCTCCTTGTGGCATCCACCATCCTGTGAAGGGTGCTGCAGCGCCAGCGATGCTATTCGAACTGTAGAAGCCGAAGTGCGTATCCGTATAGTTCTCACCACCCGCGCCATTGAAGGCCGACAGCACCAAGGTGGTCCCCATCGGCGAGGTCAGGCTGATCTGCAAGGTCTGTGGATGATCGGTCGTGATATTCATCCAGAGGTTGTCCAGATAGACACCCCCCATGCCCCAGCTAGGGTCCACCAATGGCCCAAGACCATTCACCGTGGCAGTGAATTCACTGGTATCACAGAGCGGGATGGCACCACTGGTGAAGGAATAATCCTGCGCCATCAAGACCGTAGCCCCATGCCCAAGGCCTGTGGCCATGAGGAGCATCGCTGAAAGGCGGGCAAGGGGGCGCAGGGTATCCATCGTGTTCCGTGTCACACCTATGACGCCAAAGGGCCCGGTAGGTTGCTCAGGACCACGAAGATACTTCGCACCCTGAGGCATCGTCCGTGCGCATCGGATACCGCCAAGGCGCACCAAGGCACAGTGGACGGGCCTCGGGTGGAGGCGTGCCTAGCTTTGGCACTCCCTATGGACCACGCCACCACCTACCTCCTCAGCGCACGCCATCAGTTCACCTATTACAAGGCACTTGGCGAACGCACCTTCGCCCAAGTGGACGACGCGCAACTGTTCTGGCGCGCCGACCCTGAAGCCAATTCCATCGCCATCATCGTACAGCACCTACATGGCAACATGCTGTCCCGGTGGACCGACCTGCTCACGAGCGATGGGGAGAAGGAATGGCGCCAACGCGACCTGGAGTTCGAGGAGGTGATCACGGACAGGGCCACGCTCCTGGCGCGCTGGGAGGAAGGCTGGCAATGCCTGTTCCATGCCCTGGACACGCTGAACACCGCGAACTTCGACAGTACCGTGTACATCCGTGCGCAGGCCCACACCATCACCGACGCGGTGAACCGCCAGCTGTGCCACTACGCGTACCACGTGGGGCAGATCGTGCTGCTGGGGCGTATGCTGAAGGGCGTGCCGTGGAGCAGCCTGTCCATCCCACGCGGCAACTCCGGCGCATTCAACCAGGAGAAGTTCGCGCGCGGTGCACATGGCGGGCATTTCACTGACGAATTGAAGTAGTTCGGGATCAAGTGCCATCATCCTCGAAAGTGCGCGATGATGACGAGCATGAAGCACGTGCCAAAGACCACACCGACGCGGCAGGACCGACGCGCGCAACAGCTAGGGCAGGATCGGGTATCTTGTCCAGCAAATGCCGATCGTACGCGATGAAGGACCTCCGCAGTGAACAATGGGACGCGAGCTACGCAAGGAAGGAGAACCACATCCAGTACCCCAAGGAAGAGGTCGTCAAGTTCCTCAGTCGCCATGTCCGGCGTAAGGTTGGACGGAATACGTTCGTGGATGTGCTCTCCACCACCGGACGGTTGCGCGGTCTGGACCTCGGTTGTGGTATCGGCAGGCAGACGGTCCTGCTCGAAGAGTTCGGCATCCATGCCCATGGTGTGGACATCTCCGCCAATGCCCTGGTCGAAGCGCGTGCTATGGCCCGTGAGCTGGGTTACGCCATGGACGACCGTTTCCTGCTATTGACGGATACGCAACTGCCCTTCGATGCGGGGGCGTTCGATATCGCCGTGGTGGATTCCGTGCTGGACAGCATGGAGTTCGCTTTCGCCCGGCAGTACATGCACGAGTTGGACCGCACCGTTGACCACCTCGTGTACATCAGCCTGATCGCCGTGGGTTCCCATGGTGCCGAAGCCGCACTGGATGCCGAGGTGACCGGTGTACACGAGCACAACACCATACAGGGCTACTACGATGCCGCACGGGTCGAAGCGTTGATCAGCGGCACGAACTTCACCATCCGTTCCATGTACCGCACCAGCGAAGAGGACATGGATGGCCGCGTAAGGAACGCGCGCTACCACATCATCCTGCACAAACAGCCGTAGTGATCATGCGTCGGCTCGGTGAACTTCAACTGCGCACGGAGGATAGGAGCCGCACCATCCTGCGCAAAGACCTCGTGGTCGGAGTGAACGATACGGGCGGACACTTCGTGCGCATCCGTGATGATGGGTCCATCGCCTATGTCATCGACAAGGTCTGCGACCATGCCGGTGGTCGCCTCATCCTCAAGGAGGGCAAGGCCGTATGCCCCATGCACGGCTGGCGGCTCGACCTGGACGATCTGCGCTACAACGATAGCCATGTGCGCAAGAGCACCACGGACCACACCCTGGACCAGGCGGGCAACATCGTGCTGTCGGAAGCGGTCGGTCACCTCTTCGACCCCTTCAAGGGCGAAAAGAAAGGGGCCGTACGCGTGCGCTGGTTGAACCATGCCACGGTGCATGTGGAGTGCAACGGGAAGACCCTCGTCACCGACCCCTGGCTCTTCGGACCGGCCTTCATGACCGGTTGGTGGCTCGCATCACCCAGCCCGGCCGACAGTGTGGAGCTCCTCAAACAAGCGGACCACATCTTCATCTCGCACAACCATCCGGACCACCTCCACGCCGAGACCCTTGCCGTGCTGCCACGCGATAAGCCCTTGCTGGTGGCCGACTTCAAGACCCGATCCTGCGAGAAGTACCTGCGCGCATTGGGATTCACCAACGTCACCGCCCTACCGTTCAAGGAGGTGCATCAACTGGGAGAGCACTTCCACATCAGCGTGCTCAAGTCCGGCGACTTCCGTGATGACTCGGGACTCTATATCTGCGCCAATGGACACTCCTTCCTGCTCACGGTGGACTGCAACTTCCTCAACCACCACATACTGCCCAGGGACCTTGACCTGCTGATGACCTCCTTCGCCGGTGGCGCCAGTGGTTTCCCGCTCTGCTTCGACAACTTGGGCCCCGAAGAGAAGCAGAACGTACTGGAACGGAACAAGGCCTCGCTCCGCTTCATGGTGACGCAGTACATCAAGACCACCCGGCCACGGTACTACATGCCCTATGCCGGCATGTTCACCGAACGCGCTCCTCGGGATGCTTATATCCTTGAACACAATGCCAAGAACAGTGCCTCCATGTTCAGCGAGTTGGCTCGCACCGCCGGGGCCGCGCTGGTCCGTCCCGCCCATGAGCACCAGCTGCACTTCGCCGATGGCGATCTGACGCTCGAGCCGGTGGACGTTGGACACCTGGTCCCTGAGGAACCCCTTGTCTACCTCGAAGCCTTGGCGCGCGAGTACCCCTATGATGCCGAACGCGTCATCGACTACCTCAAGAGCTCCGGTTATCGCGGTGATCGTATCCTGTATCTCATCCCCACCGATGACGCCTTCCAACCCACGCACTACCCGGTGATCCGGTCCGACTTCAAGCGGAACGTGCATGAACGGGTCACCCTGGCCGACATCGTGCCGGAGCAAGCGGACATGAGCGTGTTGCAACTCCGTATCCGTCGCGAGGTGCTCATGTGCGTGGTGGAGAACCAGTTGCCGTGGGAGGACTTCTCCATCGGGTTCCAAATGCGGGTGTTGCGCGCACCGAACACCTATGAGTCCGACCTGTGGTACCACTTCACCAACGTTTACATCGCCGGACACCACTTCCGGTACTCCTCCTTCTGTGGGGCATGCACCGTGGTGGAACAGAATCCCATCTGGGCCTCGCGGCGCGTATGACCTTTAAACAGGGTTGCGCCGACCTATGCAGTGTGTCGCGCTACTCGATGAACACCTGCCGCTCCAGGTCCACTTCCAACGTATCGCTTCCGCGTACCAGCCGCATGTGGATCCGGTCCTTGTCCCGCTCCACCTTGTTCAGCTGATAGCGACAGACATCCTCAGCACTGGGACCGACCAGGTCCGTGGTATCGATACGCAACACCTCATCCCCCACCTGCACGGGGATCGAGCGTCCTTCCACCACTTCCACCACCCGCGCACGGCCTTCCTCGAAACGGTACCACATACCGAAACCCTCCATCACCTGGGGAGCTGCGCTCGGACGTCGATCGAGGTACACCCGCCGGGTCGACCAATCGAGTACGAAGAGGTGGTCCTTCAGGAACCGATTGCCCAACAGATTGCTCTTGCCGCCTTCGATCAGCTGGTGCTCGAAGGTCCTGCCATCCAACGTCACCGCCTGTTTCATCGTGAACATCCGCTCATTGGCAGCTGCCCCATAGATCCCCAGAGCGCCCGACCCATAGGACGTGATGAAGCGCTCTCCATTCGTAGCCTCCATGTGGTGCGCGTAATCGTTGAACACCGACACGTGGCCTGAGGAGCCCGTGTCGAAGGTGAAGCTCAGCTTCCTGCCGTTCACCTCACCGTTCACTTTCGGGGTCTTCTTGTTGTCCTCGTGGAAGGCCAGCGCCAGATCGAAAGTGTCCACACCGAAGGCCGTGATGTCGCGCGAAGCGATGGCCTCCTTGTTCGCATAGTCGAACTGCCAGATCAGTTCGGACAACAGGTTCGCACCGATGAAGCCATCGATGCCGAAACACGCGGTGGACATCGCCTTGAGGTCGATGGCTACACAGGCGATGTTCCTGAACTCCATGTTGCCCAAGCGCAACGAGGGGATCACGGAGATGATCTGCTTCGCCTTGTTCTTCTGGGAGTCCACCACCTTCAAGGCCCGCTCCTCCTTCAGTCCGAGCGCCTCGTACAACTCCATGGAGATCACCGTCGGTGCACCTGTATCCAGGATGAACGTGTACGGCCGGCCTTCGATCGTCACCTGACAGAACAACAAGTCGTTCTTGATCTCCAACGCCACACGCTCCGTGCGGGCCTGCATCACCACCTCTCCACCGTTGACCAACTTCCGCCCGAACCCACAGCCCCCGTGGAGCACCATCAGCACACTGAACAACGCGATCGACTTCTTCATGGGACAAGGGATCTCCTACGGCAGGTGGGATGGTTCCGGGTAAATGTACCGATCGGATCCCTCCTACTTCACCACGTTCACGTAGCCACTTACTCCGGCCTGATAGCGCACGCTCGTACCATCCACGCTCAACGAGAACGACGCTGGACCTGAAATGGGATAGGTGGGCGCCGGTGTTGGCGCAGGACTTGGACTCGATGTGGGCTCATCCTCATCCTTGCTACACGCTGAAAGGGACAGCAGGCCAAGTAGTAGCATGGCCTGGAATTTCGCGGGCATCATCTCTTGTTGGTGTTGTTCGCGGGGAAATATTCATGTACTTCCCGATCCACGCACCGCGTCGCTAAAAGCCTGGGATAACGCGGATCAACCCGGGCTCCTGTCCTGTGTGGTCGCAGGTTACCCTCGGATAGCGACCAGGCTTGCACCCTTCAGAACCGGCAGTGGGCTAGTGCTGCACCACCAGCTTCAGGCGCCCGGTGGACGATCCTGCGTTCACCTCCACGAGGTACAGGCCTTCGCTCAGGTCCGCCACGTTCAATTGGTCCTGATCCACCGCCAGCGTGCTGGTCCGGACCAAGGCGCCACCGAAATCGAACACACGCACCGTACGCAATACGTTCCTCCCATCCCGTGCACGGATCATCACGCTGCTGGATGCCGGGTTCGGACCGATGTCGAATGCGCTTCCTTCCTGCACTGGATCGTGGATACCGACATCCGATCCCGAACGCGTGATGTTGCCAGCGTCACCAATAGTGATCCAACGACCGTTCTTCCACGCGATGTCGTTGATGTGCTGAGTGCTGAAGTAGAACGGGTTGTCCTCCGTGGTCCAGGTAAGACCCCCGTTCACCGTCTTCATCATGAACCCGCTCGTGCCAGCAACATACCCTTCCATTTCGTTGCGGAAGCACACGGCATCCAGCCACTCGGTGGTGCCGGTGTTCATCACTGACCAATTCGCCCCGCCGTTGGTGGTCTTCAGCATGGTGCCCTGCCCACCTACGATGAAGCCGATGTTCTCGTCCAAGAAGAAGATGTCATTCAAATACGTGGACGGTGCACCGGTAACGGACGACCAGGTGGTCCCTCCATTCGTGGTGCGGCGTATCGCACCATTCTCACCGATGGCAGTACCAAGGTTCGCGTTCACGAAATGGACCTGGCGGAATTGTGGGGACCCGCTGGCCGTTTGGGCTGTCCAAGTGGCGCCGCCATTGGTGGTCTTCCGAATGAAGCCGTTGAGGCTCACCACGTAGCCGGTGTTCACATCCGGGAAGCTCACGGAGCGGATGGGTAACGCCTGGTTGTTGACCGTCAGCGTCGTCCACGTGTTCCCACCGTTCGTCGTCTTCTTGATCACGTCATAGAACCCAGCCATGTAACCAACGGTGCTGCTGGGGAACGAAAAATCCCCATCCACATTCCCCTGATGGGTGGTGGCGGTCCAAGTATCCCCTCCATCGGTGGTCTTCAGCAGCACGGAATTGCTGTTCATATATCCCAGTTCATCCGTGAAGAACGCCATCGACCACAGGTTCGCAGCGATCGGCGAGGGCACCTCGACCCACTGACCGTGAGCGGAAAGGACGATAAAGGACGCAAGTAGGCACGTGTAACGTAGATCCATGGAATTGGTCTTTGGTCCCGGTATTGTAATGTGCGAACGAAGATAATCGCAATTGCATTCTTTCCGGTCCGATAGGACCCCTCCTACTTCACCACGTTCACATACCCCGTCCGTTCCTGCTCCACCGCATCACCGGTCGCGATGGCCGTGTACTTCACCTTCCACAAGTAGGTCCCACCGGCAAGGTCCTGCACCCCCAGCAAGCCACTGGGGAACGCCGCGATCGAATCCGTGGACCAGACCTCCACCGCCCAACGGTTGTACACCGTGGCCTTGAACGCCGTCACGCGGCAGGGGCAGGTGGTGGGCACTGCTTCCACGCTCGAGCCCACCACCGCAGGAACGACCAGGGCGCAGGGCGTGGGCTGCTGGGCCATGGCCCACGTGATCGACAGGGAGCCGATGAAGGCAGCGACGGAACGCCAGGTGGGGAGCATGGCCGCAAGGTAGCGCTGCGCGAGAACGCATCGGAACGAACGTCGACCCCCATCGCTGGTCCTTCTCGCGCGTCGGCGATCGAATAGAGCGCGATGCGCTGGGATCCTGTTGATCGGATCGTACTGGGTACCTTCAAAGACGCATGACCCACCTCCCGACCTTAGCGACACCCTCCTTTGCACACCCCATGCGCACCGCACGCCTCCCCGCATCCCGCGTCCTCCCACAACTCCTGAGCATCCTCCTGCTGGTGGCCACGAGTTGCACCAACACACCCGGTTCCCTGCCCCAGGAACAATTGAAGAACGATGCCGCCCGCGAACATGCCTTCCTCGCGGACCTGTACGCCGATGACTACTTCCCCAAGCACCTGGTGGACCAAGGCCGGGACATCCTGGTGGACCTCTGCCACACCCTCGAAGCCCGACCACCGAAGGACCTGGACGAACTATACGCCTACAGCCACCAAGCGACTGAACGCTTCAACGACCTGCAGTCCGCCTTCGAAGCAGCGGGGAGCGAACTGGAGACCGCCGCCCGCGAAAGCATCGGCATGGACTTCGCCTTCATCGCCGAAGCCTATGGGTTCGATGCCGATGTGGAGGAGCTGATCGCGCCGAGGGAGTGGTGAGGAACTCCGGTTCGCAGGACAGGCAGCGCTGATCAACACCACAGGTCTATTTACCACCCGACCGCTGCTCCTTCTCCAATGCAGCCTCCAAGGCCCGCATCCGCGCCAGCTCCTCTTTCCACACTGCGTCATGTGCTGTCGTAGTCGCCTGATAGCCCTCCATCAGTGCCAAGGTCCGCTCCACCTTGATCCGGGTGATCAGATCATTGATTCGCACCACGGAGGCTGCATAGGCTCCAGCCGAAGCCCGGGCACCCGCCATGCGGGCGGTGAAACGATCACGGCTCGATACCACGGTGGCGATCAGTGCAGCGCGCATGGTCGTATCACCAATGGCCCCGGCACGCGCCAAAGCAGCGGTGTAGTACGAGGCGTTCCGCTCCATGAAACGATCGTATTCCTCCATGGCGGTCCGATGATGCACATGCTGTGCCTCGATCCGTTCCAGCAAGCCCGCCAATGCCGTGTCCTTCTCCAGCACATCGGCGAACAGGCCATCCACCAGGTCCTTTCCGTAACCCGAACGGGGAAAGGAACCCAGCATCCCGTCCACCTTCTGTTCCACCGCCCCGGCATCCTGTAACGCCTGTGGCAGATCTTCCGCAGGGCTGTTCGTACGCCCACATGAAACAAGGAGGGTCATCGACACGATGAGCAAGCGGTACTTCATGGTCACAAGCAGTTTGGCTGTCAGTTGCTCGAAGCTAGCTAGACCCCCGGGCTCCCTTCCAGCGCTTTCGGATGAACGGCATCGCGCAGGTGCTGGCCGCGTTCCGCGGTGCTTGTGGCCGGCATATCCACGCATCGGCATACGCCGCCCATTCGCGGATCCGGTGCAACGTAGCCAGCTGGAGATCCGTCCTGTACAGGAATGAACAGCACGCACCTCCTTCGCCCAGCCCTGCTATGGCTCGCGCTCCAAACTTCGGTCGTTGCACAACACCCACTCCCCGATCGGGACAAGGTCCATGTGGATCCACCCGCCATCACGGTCATCGAACATGTGAACGTGGTGACCATGATCGACGGTGGCGCGCCCCTCATGGATGCGACCGTGGTGATCGCGAACGGACGGATCGTAGCCTTGCAGGGTCCGATCCCCGACGGTGCGTTGCGTATCGATGGCAGTGGCAAGTGGATGATCCCCGGCCTCACCGACATGCATGTGCACATCCCTTCCGATGGGTTCATGGGCCCGAAGAAGCATCCCACACAAGGACCCGACCTGCACCTGAACGTCCAGGACCTCATGACACCCTACCTCGCCAACGGTGTCACGCAGGTCTTCCACCTCGATGCCACGGCCGGATCCATCGCCCAACGCAACCTGATCGAACGCGGTGATGTGCAGGGACCGCATATGGCCCTGGCCGCCTTGATCGATGGGGGCGAGGGGCAGGGCCGACGGGTGAACAACCCCACCGAGGGAAGGCAATGTGTGCGCGATGCACAGGCCGAGGGCTACGAATTCATCAAGGTGTACTCGGAACTCGACACCGCCACCTACCGCGCCATCCTCGAGGAGGCCGCCCAGCGCCGCATGAAGACCGTGGGACACATCCCCGATGCCTTCCAGAAGGACCTGGCCGCCGCATTCCAGCCGAACTTCGGCATGGTGGCCCACGCCGAGGAGTTCTCCAAGCACTCCGCGGACTTCACCGAGGCCGACGCCCTGCGCTTCGCTCAACTCGCACGACAGAGCGGCACCTGGGTCACACCCACCTTGACCACCATCCGCTGGATCGCCAGCGAGATCCGCTCGCTCGATGAACTGCGCGCCTTGCCATCCTTGAAGTACATGCACCCCTTGATCCAACAGAAATGGGTGAAGGCCAACCACTACAACAAGGATTTCACGCCAGAGGACGCGGACCATTTCGATCGCATGGTCCTGTTCCAAGCCCGGCTGGTGAAGGCCTTCCAGGAGGCAGGCGTCCCCATCGTGGCGGGTACCGATGCGGGCACATCCGGTGTGGTGCCCGGCTTCTCGCTCCACGACGAACTGGAACTGCTCGTTGCTGCGGGACTGACGCCACGGGAAGCGCTTGCCGCTGCCACGCGTTTGCCGGCCGTGTGGCTCGGTGTGGACCAGGAGCGTGGGACCATTGAGGTCGGCAAGGCCGCGGACCTCGTCCTGCTGGATGCCGACCCGCTGGCGGACATCGCGAACACACGCAGGATCCACGGCGTGATGCTGAACGGGCGCTGGTTGGACCGGGCCACGCTGGATGCGATGCTCCTCGACCTCGCCGCATGGAACACCGCGAATAGGGATCGCTTCAGCTGGCCGCCCAAGCGATAAGGATGCCGCCCTGGCGCAGGTACTTGCGCATCAGCGTCACTAGCCCCACCCTGCGTTCCGCTTCGGAGACACATGCCAGCGTAGGCGCCGGTATAAAGAAATACACCCTGCCCGGCAGAGCAGTCGTCGGAACCCTGAACCTCCACGTAGGCATTTGACGAACGATGCAGCCCCGAGGTCGACCCGTTTGGCCCAATAGTCCGACGATGGGGACCATGCGGTGGTCCAACGTCCTTCTGAAATTGACCCGATCATCCAACGGAAATACGGACCACTCCCGAATTCTCGTGATGGTCCACCACCAGGGGGCGCGGTAGTTTTGGGATAGCCAACACTCGCTCTCCATGCACTGCGCACGTCCCGTACTTGCTCTGTTCACCCTACTGGCACTGGGCACCGCTCAGTCCCAGACCTTCATGCGCGCCTATGCCGTTCCGGCTGTGAGTTTCAGTCCACCACAAGGACAGCTTTTTTCCTTCGGTGCGGTGGTCCTGGATGAAGGGTATCTGTTCACCACGCTTGATGGGCTGGCCTGCTCCACCGATGGGAGCGGCGAACTGATGCAGTGTGTCCAACTCCAAACTTCGACCGGGAGCATTCCCAGCCAACTCCAACTCCGCTCGGTGGAACGCGCGGCGGATGGAGGGTTCTACTTCCAGGCCTTGCAGGGTGCTGACACGGCGCTGTTGCTCAAGACCAACGCCGCTACGGAGGTGCTCTGGCAAAAGGGCACAACGTTCTCCAACGTAGCGCTCAATGAGCAGGTCGTATCGCTGGCCGATGGCGGTTGCATCATGGCGCATGTACGGCAGCAAGGACCATCCACACGCCCGGTGTTGAGCAGCTACGGCACCAATGGCTCCGTCAATTGGCAACGCACCTACCGTGCAGGAGTCTCCACGCTTGGCAACATGAGCTTCCGCGATGTGGTCCAACTCCTTGATGGTGGTCTTGTTGCCGCGGGCCGCTACAACCCCACTACGCCGCCGCGTCCCATGGCAGCCCGCTTGAACGCCGATGGAACGGTGCTCTGGGCCAAGGAGATCGCCCCGTTCAACAATGGGAACGCCGATGCCCTCGCTGTGCGTGAACTGCCCAATGGACAGTTGCGTATCGCCTTGGGCGATGTGAGCCCCGAGATCAGGCTGGCCGTCGTGGACATCACCTCCTCAGGGGATCTGGTGAGCGCACGGGGTTACCTGGGGCTCAGCGGAACTCCGCACGACATCCGGTTCTTACCCGATGGTGCCCTTACCGGCGTCGTGGTCAACAGTGGCTTCGCATTCCGGATCGCAGCGGACGGCACACCCGTATTCGCCACTGAACATCTGGGGCCCACTGACACATACATGCTCGGTGAACAACTGCTTCCCACCCCTGATGGGGGACAGGTCTTCCACGGTCAATACACGGCGAGCTTCTTCGGAGATATGACACCCGTGCTCTACAAGACCGGACCGCTCGGTCAGCTGCCCGCACCGTTCGGAACCTCCTACACCGTATCGCTGACCGCATTCAGCCCCTCGATCACCAATGCTTCCGTGGTGGATTCGTTGGTGAACAGCTCGTTCGTCCCCTCCCTCCAATTCCTGCCCACGACGGCCTTGGCAGATACCCTGTTCGGTGTGGCCACCGGCGTTGCGGAGCTTCCGCTGAGCAGCATTCGTCCTGTTGTTCGCCCCAATCCAGCGAGCGACCGCATCACCCTGGAGCATGAGGATGCCATACAGGAGGTCTATTTCGTCGATGCCGCCGGGAAGCAGGTGCTTCGCTCCAACGGAGGAGCCTCACCCATGCAGGTCGATGTGTCGAGCTTCCCTCCAGGGGTGTACCACGCACTCGTCATAACGCGCGCTGGGCAGCGTGCATCCACCAGCTTCATCGTTGCCGGGGGATCACGCTGAGACGCACTTCCGGACCAGAGCACATCACGCGATCAGGTGCCCCCACTGCCCCCACTGCGCGTAGCCTGTGGCTACGCGCAACACCGTAGGCTCTCCGTAGCCTGTGGCTACCTTACCGCTCCAACCCAACGCACATGGCCTCCGGTTACCGCATCGGCGACCAGCACGCACTTCACTTCCTCACCTTCACCAT
>ENA-UOWO01001102-UOWO01001102.1-activated-sludge-metagenome-genome-assembly--contig:-NODE-1102-length-37036-cov-14.710608_pt1 | contig 37036 bp, 30 predicted proteins | sample MGYA00238148_ERZ761564 | MGnify/ENA primary metagenome ERZ761564 (study PRJEB28885, sample SAMN05720194) | activated sludge metagenome | isolation source: Anaerobic digester | place: USA... | reverse complement strand
CGTCACTTATTGCACTGAAAACGAGGGGACCCCAAGCGAACGCAGGCCAACACAGGGCCACAGACTTCTTCTTTATAGATACGCATGTCGGTGGTGACATGATCAAACAAGGTGCCCCCCATCCAGAAACCCTGTTCGCGGCCCGTTCCTGCAATGCCGGCGTCGAAGTTGCGGCCATCAACCAGTAGTTGCGCACATTCCTGCACACCATGTTCGATATAGCCGGCAATGCGAGCATGGGCTGCCGAGGTCACGATAGGCCCCATTTCGGCATCCAGATTGGTGCCGTTGAGCACTTTGAGGGTCTTTGTTCGCTCCGTCAGTTTCGCCACCCCCTTGTCCGCAACATCGCCCACCAGAACGGCCACACTGATGGCCATGCAGCGCTCGCCTGCGGAGCCGTAACCGGCCCCGATCAAGACGTCCACCACATGATCAACATCAGCGTCGGGCATTACCACCATGTGGTTCTTGGCGCCGCCCAGAACTTGCACCCGTTTGCCATGGTGCGCACCAGTTTCATAGATGTAGTTTGCAATCGGTGCGGATTCTTGACTGGTTTCACATAGGAATGCGCTTTGAACATATGTTAATCGCCGTGCGCGGAATACGTGGAATCGACCAAGATGCGAAGTCCACCATCCTGCGTGAAGTTATTGCGGCAAAGTGGTTGGTATGGCATGGTCAGTATGTGCATCTCATTGTATGAAGCGGGGGTTCTGAAGAAACCGTAAACTCGTAGCTCTTCAAAAACCACGAACACGTCACATCCCATGAAAACGGTACAACTCGGCCAGAGCGACCTGCACGTCACCCCCATTTGCCTGGGCACCATGACCTTTGGCGAACAGGTGGATGAAGCGACATCCCACGCCATCCTGAGTCGCTCGCTGGCGCGCGGCGTCAATTTTCTGGACACGGCCGAGATGTACTCGGTGCCCACCCGTGCCGAAACCTACGGCGCCACCGAGACCATCATCGGCAACTGGTTTGCCAAAAATCCCGGTGCGCGGCAGAAAATGATTGTGGCCACCAAGCTGGCCGGCCCACCGCGCGGCATGGACTGGATTCGCCAGGGACGCAGCGGGTTGTCATCGGCCGACATTGTGGAGTCGTGCGAGGGCTCGTTGCGCCGTTTGAAAATCGATGTGATCGACCTGTATCAAATCCACTGGCCCGCCCGCCACGTGCCTGCGTTTGGCGTGCTGTACTTTGACCCGGCCAAAGACGTTCCAGTGATCTCCGTCCATGAGCAGCTTGAGACGCTGGGCAGCCTTGTCAAGGCGGGCAAGGTCCGCGCTATTGGCCTGTCGAACGAGACGCCGTACGGTGTACATGAGTTTGTGCGTCTGGCTGAGGAGCATGGCCTGCCGCGCGTCGCCACAGTGCAGAACCCGTATAGTCTCGTGAATCGCTCGGTGGAAAACGGTTTGGACGAAACCATGAAACGCCTAAATGTTTCATTGATGGCCTATTCACCATTGGGCTTCGGCTTGCTGTCTGGGAAATATGACGACCATGGTACGGAGGGTCCAAACGCCCCCAAAGATAGCCGAATGGTCAGATTCGAGGCATTTCGCAAGCAACGCTGGGGCCGCCCCGAGGCGCTGGTTGCTGCGCGCCGCTACAACGCATTGGCACGTGAGCACCGTCTCACGCCCACACAAATGGCGCTGGCGTTTTGTTATGCCAATTGGCGCGTAGCCAGCACAATCATTGGAGTTACTTCATTGGCGCAGTTGGATGAAAATTTAGATGCATTTGGGTCATCCCTGACTTCGGAACTTCTTGAAGCCATTGAGCCAATTCACTGGAACATCCGTGACCCTTCGCAGTAGGTTCCGGTTCTGTTGCAACAAGGACGGGCGATGGCGAAGAACCTCCTTGGCGTTCATCTGATCAGAAGGCCAGTCTACAGAACTCGTCGGCTGCGGACGCGGTCGTTCCGGCGGGATAGTCTAGTCGCTCATTGCGAATCTTCTGCATGGTCTCGTTTCCGGCAATGGTGATTCGAGCCCTCCAGAAAGACTTGAAACCCAGCATCGGTCGCGCGAATGCTTTGATGGCAAAGTGGTCTGCTCGGCCAAGTTGTTGAGATACGTGTTTTGGCGCATCCGTATATCAACCCAGGCGTCGGTTTCGACGCTGGGAATGGCCGCCGTATTTGACGCCGCACTTGTCAATAGCGAACCAGAAAATCAACTGTCTTTCTACCCGATCAATGGCACGGCATAGGTGCTTCTACCGATCACCTATTCTGATGTAGACCTCGTCATGCGCCAGTTCCATCCGACGGGGTGCCGGTGCCGCCACAATCGCCGCGGAGCGGGGCTGCTGAATTAACTCTTCCCCGGGAATCGCAGGTGCACTCAGCTTGCACACGCATACCCCTTCATTTTTTCTGGCGAAACCACAAATGCCTGCTATTCAAAGAACTGGGCCACCACCTATACGGCCCGCCGGTGAGATTCGTGCAAGTCGGCATCGCCTCGGGCTTTAGTTCCGTCGGGTATCAGTTGACGCTGACCAGCCAAGTGGCCAATTTCGGAAACATCAGCAAGAGACCAACGCCGACCATCTGGAGCAGCATGAACTGCACCATGCCGGCGTAGATGTCCTTGAGGCTCCATTGCGGCACCACGCCTTTCAGGAAATAGGCCGACAGCGCCACTGGCGGCGACAACCAGGCCGTCTGCAGCGTCATCGCCACCAGGGTGCAGAACCAGATCAAGTCGATGCCGGCAGCCTGCACGATCGGCAGAACGATCGGCACGACAATGAGCACGATCGGCACCCACTCCAGCGGCCAGCCGAGCACGAAGATCAGCGTCAGGATCACGATCAGCATCATCGTCGGCGGCAACTGCAGGCTGGTCAGCAAGCCGGCCAGGAACTCGGCGCTGCCCAAGCGCGAGAACACCGAGCCGAACAGGTTCGACGCCACCACAAGCATCAGGATCATGCTCGACACCTCGAGCGTCTGGTAGGCGGCATGGCGGATGCGAGCGAGGCTCATGCGCCTGGTCAGCAGCGTCAGCACGAAGACGGCCGCGCAGCCCACCGCGCCAGCGTCGGTCGGCGTGGCGATGCCGGCGAGGATGACGCCGAGCGTGGAGAGAATGACCACGATCACCGGCAACACGCCGATCACCAGGTCCTTGACGACCACGCTCATCGACGAAGCACGCAACTCCGGCGGCAACACCGGACCCAGTGCCGGGTTGATCCAGCAGCGCACCAGGCACCAGACGGTGAAGATGGTGGACAGCAGCAGGCCGGGAATGATGGCCGCGGCGAACAGATCGGTCGCTGGCACACCGACCACCGGGCCCATCACGATCAGCATCACCGACGGCGGGATAAGGATACCCAGCGTGCCGCCGGCTGTGATCGCGCCGGCGCTCATCTTCGGGTCGTAGCCGCTCTTGATCATCGCCGGCCCGGCCATCACGCCAAGCAGCGTGACCGAAGAGCCCACGATGCCGGTGGCCGCCGCGAAGATGGTGGCGGTGATCAGTACGGCGAGGTAGAGCGAGCCGCGCAGGCCGGCCAACAACTGCTGGATGCCTATGAACATGCGCTCCATCAGCCCGGACTGTTCGAGTAGGAACCCCATGAAAAGGAAGAACGGGATCGACGCCAGAACCGTGTCCTTCATGACTGAGAAGGTCTGCAGCACTGCTAGGTCGAACACCACGGGCCCGAGCGCATAGAAGCCGGTGGCCAGCGCCACTGCGCCGAGCGTGAAGGCGATCGGGAAGCCGAGGAAGATGATGCCGAACAGGCAGGCGAGGGCAACCAGGCCGAGGACTTCGTTGCTCACGATATCACCTCCTGCACTTCTTGCAGCACATGCTCGACCACACTCTCGTGCTTGTCGGCCCAGCGCCCGGTGATCGCGGCATCGAGGCTCTTGCACAGCTCCGAGACGCCCTGGATCGCGAGCAGCAGGCCAGTCAGAGGCATCACCATCTTGAACGGCCAGGTGATCGGTTGCCACGGGCTGCTGACAAAGCGCTCGCCAGTGGTGAAGGCCTTCCAGAAGTAGCCCCAGCCTGCCCACAGGAAGATGGCGACGAACGGCATGAACATCACCGCGTAGCAAACAATGTCGACCCAGGCCTGACGCCGCGGTGACCAGTTGGCGTAGAGCGAGTCGGTGCGGATGTGGCCCTTGCGCTGCAGCGTGAAGGCCGCGCCGAGCATGAAGAAGCTGCCATACAACATAAAGGTCATGTCGTAGGCCCACAGCGTCGGTGCGTTGAAGAGGTAGCGCGCGACGACCTCATAGCTCAGCGACAGCACCATCGGGATGATCAGCCAGGCCGAGATGCGGCCGGACCTAATGGCGATCGGGTCGAGCGCGTGCGCGATGCGCAGCAGCGTCGATTGGGGGTTTGGGTTCACGGAGGTACCTCGCTGTATTTGCGATTCAATGGGCCGCACGACTTCTGCGCGCACGGCCCGATGACCGATGTGGTTCAGTCGTTGGGCGAGTCGACGCCTAGGTTGAAGTAGAGGCCGCTGATCTTGGTCCAGTAGGGAACAACGACCTTGGCGAAGGCGCGCTGCGACTCCAGCACTTCCTTGAACAGCGGGTTGCGCCCGGCTTCCTTGTCATAGACGACGTTTGTGGCGCGCAGGAATTCCTTGAAGAACTCCTTGGGTGTGTCGTGTACGGTCACCTTGTGGTCTTTCTTGAGTTTCTCCAGCGCCACCGCATTTCGCTGCACGTTGAAGGTGTAGGTCTCGGCGATGGTGGCCATCACCGCGCCTTCGACCACCGCCTTGAGGTCGGCCGGCAGCTTGTCCCACGTGCCCTTATTGATCAGCAACTCGCCCACGTCGGTGGATTGGTGCAGGCCCTGCAGGTAGTAGTGCTTGAAGACGTTGTGGAACCCCAGGATCATGTCATCGGCCGGACCGATCCATTCCGCCGCATCGATCACGCCGCGCTGGGCTGCCGGCACGATCTCGCCGCCGGGCATTGCCACGGCGGTGATGCCCATTTCCTTGAAGATTTCGCCCGTCAGGCCCGGAGGCGAGCGGTACTTTAGTTTCTTCATGTCGGCGATCGAGTTGATCGGCGTCTTGAACCAGCCAAACGGATCCGGCCCCATCGGCTGCATCATGAAGGGCTTGATGTTGACCTTCAAACCCTCGGCGAAGAGCTTCTCGTACAGCGCATTGCCGCCGCCTTGCATCAGCCAAGCCATGTGCGACAACTGATCCATGCCGGTACCGCCACCCGCAGCCGGGTTTGAGAACAGCGCCGCAGCAGTATTCTTGCCCGACCAGTAGTGCGTCCAAGCGAAGCCACCGTCGACCACGCCCTTGTCGACCGCGTCGAGGATCTCGAACGCGTTGACGACGGCGCCGTCAGGCAGGATTTCCATCTTCAAGCGCCCGCCCGACATCTTCTCGACGCGGTCGCCGAAGCGTTTCATCAGATCGAAATAGATGCTCGCGGTGGGCACTCCGGTCTGGATTTTCAGCCGTGTGACGCTCTGCGCAGAGGCAGGCATTGGCACCAGCGCGCTGGCGGATGTCAAAGCTGCGGCGCCTGCACTTAGCGCGAGCCTGCGGTTTGGGTTCTTCAATTGGTTCATCTTGGTCTCCTTAGGTCTTGCCTGTTACTAAATAAGGGCCCCGGGGGGCCCGCCCTTCTGTCGTCTGCCACGTGAATCTTCGCGAATCATGTCGACGGCCTTCTCGGCCATCATCACGGCGGGTGCGTTGGTGTTGCCTGAGACCAGCGTCGGCATTGCCGAGCAGTCGATCACGCGCAGGCCCTGGACCCCGTGCACGCGTAGCCGGGCATCCAGCACCGCGCCTTGCGCCGGGTCCAGACCCATCTGGCAGGTGCCGGTGGGGTGAAAAATCGTGGCGCCGTTGTTGCGGCAGAACTCCAGCAAGGCTGCGTCGTCAACCGTATCTTTGCCTGGCTTGACTTCTCGCTTGATGAGTCCGCGCATGGACATTGAGCCAGTGATGGCGCGCACAACTTTGAGTGCGGCCACGTTGGTGCGGCGGTCCAGATCGGTTGAGAGATAGTTGGGTTGCATCTCGGGAGGCTGGAACGGATCAGCGGACTTGATGCGGATATGGCCTCGCGACTCGGGCCGCAGCTGGCAGACCGACATGGTCATGCCCGAAAAGTCGTGCACTTTGGCGCCCGCCATATCGGCCGACAGGGTGGCCACGTGAAACTGGATGTCGGGCGTCTTGGCTTCTCCGGGTAGCGCCTTCATGAAGCAGCCGCCCTGGTTGATGCCCACCGCCAGCGGCCCGCTGCGCTTGAAGAACCACTGCATGCCCAACTTGGCCTGACCGAGTAGCGAGTTCAGCTCGTCGTTGGTGGTGCGCTGATTCATTTCATAGATCATGCGAATTTGCAGGTGGTCTTGCAGGTTCTCGCCCACACCTGCTAAGTCGTGTACAACCGGAATGCCATGCTGTCTCAGCAAGGCGGCAGGGCCGATGCCCGAGAGCTGCAACAGTTGGGGCGACTGGATGGCACCAGCCGACAGCAGGACCTCACCTCTGGCTTTGGCAACTTTGTCCACGCCCCCCTGGCGGTAACGAACGCCCACTGCGCGCTTGCCCTCCATCACGACGCCCATGGCTTGCGCGCCGGTTTCGATACACAGGTTGGTGCGATTCTTGTTGGGTGTGAGGTAACCCTTGGCCGTGCTCCAGCGCCAGCCTTTCCAGGTGGTCAACTGGTAGTAGCCTGCGCCTTCTTGGCGCTCACCATTGAAGTCGTCGGTGCGGGGCACGCCGTTCTCGCCGGCGCCGTTGATGAAGGCTTCGATCAATGGGTTCTTGACGCCGATGTCAGAGACTGACAGCGGGCCAATGCCGCCGTGGAACTTGCTGGCCCCACGCTGGTTCCGTTCAGACTTGATGAAGTACGGCAGGCATTCGTCGTAGCTCCAACCCTTGAGACCCAGGGCGTTGGACCAGTGGTCGTAGTCTTCGCGCTGGCCGCGGATATAGATCAGGCCGTTGATGGAGCTGGACCCCCCCAAGGTCTTGCCGCGCGGCCAATAGATCTGGCGGCCATTCATGTTGGGATCGGGATCGGTGTGGTAACACCAGTTGATCTTTTTGTCCCACATAGTCTTGCCGTAGCCGATGGGCAGGTGAATCCAGAACGAACGGTCCGGCGGCCCTGCTTCCAGCAGCAGCACCTTCACGGACGGGTCTTCGCTCAACCGACCTGCGAGGACGGCACCGGACGACCCTGCGCCGACCACGATGTAGTCAAACTCTTCTGCTTTCACGTCACGACTCCATGTGGGACAAATTGATCCACTTTTCAAGTATTTATGTGTGAAGGTAGTTTATTGTGAACAAAATTGGAACGCAATATCTCGTTATTAGTGATTTCCCTAGGTTGTGCGACATTTACAATGGGCCATTGCAAAGCAGGGCACTAAGTTCATGACCGTTCTCGCCTCCAACCCGTTGATGCCTGTCGCCAGCTCCACTTCGTCCTCGGAGCGCAGCCTGAGATTGCTGTCTGTGCTGGCGCACCAGGGGCGTCCGATGTCGCTGGCCGAACTGATAGAGGCGCTCAATCTGCCAAAAGCCACCGTACACCGTATGTGCATGCAGTTGATGGAGTGCGGTTTTGTGTCGCGCGATCTGAACGAGCGCGACTTCGTGGTGGGGCCTGCCCTCCGCAAGCTGGCCCTGGACACACTCAACCATGGCAGCCTGCGCGGCTTGCGCCATGAGGTATTGGCAGGCCTGGTGGCGCAGGTGGGCGAGACCTGCAACTTCACCACGCTCGATGGTGCCGGAGTCTTGTATCTGGACCGGGTGGAGGCGCCCTGGCCCTGGCGCCTCACGCTGGATGTGGGTGCGCATGTGCCGCTGCATTGCACCGCAAGCGGCAAATTGTTCCTGGCGTTCATGTCGGCCAAGCAGCGCGAGGCCATGTTGCGCACGCTCGATCTTCAGCCCATCACCGAGCACAGCATCGCCACCGTGGAGGCGCTGCGCAAGGAGTGCAACATCATCCGTGAGCGCGGCTACGCGTTCGACCGCGAAGAGTTCGTGCTGGGGTTGGTGGCCATCGCCATTCCAGTGCGGGATGCCTCAGGCGAGGTGCGCGCCGCACTGGCGGTTCACGCTCCCGCCGCGCGCATGCCGCTGGAGAAGGCCTTGCAGCGCCTGCCAGCCCTGTATGTCGCGGCCGAACGCATGACGGCGCTTTTGTAAGGGTGGGTGCCTGGCAGGACACGGCGGCCAGCGTTCATTTGTTCAGGCTGGATGCGGCCACAAGTTGTTGTCCGATGCGATCGATTTCGCGGATGAGCATGTCCAGATCGGCCCAGGTGGTGCGGTGGTTGGTGATGTTCACCCGGATGGCATTGCGGCCGCCCACCAGCGTCGTAGAGGGTGCGGCCAGTCCCTGAATCTGCAACTGAACCACGATTTCGTCGTTGAGGCGGTCCATCGCTGGCGCGTCCTGATCCGGAGCCTGGTAGCGGAAGCAGCAGATGTTCATGGCCACGGGTGCCAGCATTACCATGCGGGGATGGGCATCGACCAGCGTCTTCAGATAGGCCGCCTGTTCGCAATTCTGTGCGATCAGAGCCCCCAGTTTGTCGGTGCCATGTTCGGCCAGTTGGGTCCAGATCTTGAGCGCCCGAAACCCGCGTGAAAGCTCCGGGCCATACTCCACCGGCCAGGGGTTGCCTGCGGCCAGACCGCGTTCAGAACCTTTGAGGTATTCGGGCCGCTCGGAGAACGCACGTCGATGCAGCTCATCGGATCGCATCAGGATGAAGCCTGCGTCGTAGTTCACATGGAGCCATTTGTGGAAATCAAAGGCCAGTGAATCGGCCCGCTTGATGCCACTCAGGCGTGGACGCAGCTGGTCGCACAGCACGCCCAGGGCTCCAAAGGCGCCGTCGATGTGAAACCACAACTGTTCAGCTTCGGCGATGTCGGCCAGCATCTCCAGATCGTCAATGGCACCCACGTTGACCGCGCCCGCCGTGCCGACAAGCGCGAACGGCGTGAGACCAGCGGCGCGGTCTTGTGCAATAGCCGCTTGCAGCGCGCCGGTGTCGATCTCGAAGCGTTCGTTGACGGCGATCTTGCGCAGCGCATCGGAGCCCAGGCCCAGAATGTCGAAGGCTCGCGCCACGCAGGAGTGGGTTTGCGCCGAGGTGTAGCCCACCAGTTGCGGCCGCCCGGTATGTTGGAGGCCGGCCTTGCGGCTCGTGAAATCAAAGCAGCGGTCGCGCGCCGCCTTCAGCGCAACGATGGTGGCGACCGAGGTGCCACTCACAATCAGGCCGCTGGCTGTGGCAGGGAATTCGAACAGTTCGCGACACCAGTCCACCACCTGCTTTTCCACATACATCGCGCCGTGGTCGCGCCCGCCCAGGTTGGCGTTGATGGCGGCAGCGGCGATCTCGGCGATCAGGTTGCCAGGCGTGCCCGATCCGTGCACCCATCCAAAGAATCGCGGGTGGGTATTGCCCACGCCGTAAGGTAGAAGCGTCTGCATGTGCGCCTGCGTGGCTTCAGCGCCCAAGCCCTGCCTAGGCAGGGGCTTCTTGTAGTTTGCTTTCAATTCGGGTGGGAACGCCGTCCATACGCGTCCTTCCCGGTTGTTTTGCATCTTGTCGATGGCCGCGTCCAACATGCGGTGTGCTTGCGCGCGAAAGACTTCCCAGTCGTCGGGATCCAGGGACTGCTCTTGCGCGCGATGAGGAATGTCAGGTGAACTCATGATGGTCCAGGGTCAGGCAGACGCCGCGATACTGGCCGACGCGCCTACGACTTGGCCAATAATGTGGCAGTCTGCCGGGGTGAGCGAGAGCGGGGTGCGCAAATCGAGCAACTGGCTCAGCACCCGCACCGACTGTGGCATGGGGGCCTGTTCGGGCAGGTAGTGCCAGTGACCAAAGTGACTGGTGAAGGCGATGGGTTCGGGCAGGCCAAACCACTTGACGTAGAGCCCACGCAACGCGCACTCGTCTACAAAGCGCTGCATCTGGGCGGGCGCCAGGCGCAGCGAAAACTGAATCGAGCTGGGCACAAAATCTTCGCGCACGTCGCGCACCGGCAGCGACACCCCGGGTGTCTTGGCCAGCTCGTGCGCCAGATCGGCGTAGATGCGCCGCCAGCGTTCACCGCGCTCGAGCAGCAAAGCCAGCTGGGGCCGCAGCAACGCGGCGGCCAGGTTGGACATGCGCATGCTGAAGTTGGGTGTGTCATAGCGCCAGCGCTCGAACACGTCGGCCGGCGGGCGCAGGATGTGCTGCTCGTACATCATGTAGCAGCCCGACATCAGGATGGCCTGGGCCGCGACATCATCGTCGTCGGTCACGAGGAGGCCACCCTCACCGGAGTTGATGTGTTTGTAAGTCTGGCTGCTGTAGCAGCCGACCTTGCCCCAGGTGCCGGTGTGTCGGCCCTCCCAGCGCGCACCCATGGTGTGGGCGCAGTCTTCGACCAGCGCGATGCCATGGCGGTCACAGATCTGGCGCACGGTGCGCAAGTCGGTGATGTGGCCACGCATGTGCGAGAGCAGAAACACTTTGGCGCCGCTGGTCGCCGCTTTGCGCGCCAGATCGTCAAGGTCGGTGGTGTAGTCGGCCGCCGTCTCCACCAGCACGGCCTGCGCCGCGGCGTGGGCGATGGCGCCCGGCACTGGCGCCAGCGTGAAGCTGCTGGTAAGCACCTTGTCGCCCGGCTTCACGCCCAGGCTTTTCAGCGCTAGGAACATGGCCGCGCCACAGGAGCTGACCGCCACGCAGTACTTGCTGCCCACATAGGCGGCGTACTCCTGCTCCAGCAAGGACGGTTCAGGAAAGCCCGAGCCCTGCTCGCCATAGCGGTGCAATCGGCCGCTGCGCATCAGCACCACGGCGCGCTCGATGGCCTCTTCCGGAACGGGCTCCGAGTCGCTCAGATCTTTGCCAAACCACAGGGCATCGGCGGTGCGAGTCGGAGCGGGGGATGGGGTGAAGGAGGTGGTCATGTCAGCGCTGGTGACCTTGCAGGGTGCCGAGTTCGAATTGCTCTTGCGGGAAGTATTTTTTCAGGCGGATGTCGCCTGTGCGGGCGTGGCCTTCCATGCCTTCAAGCCGCGAGATGCGGGCCGCCACCTGACCGACTTCACGGCTGGCCGTGCGGTTCAGGCGCTGGTAGGTCACCGTCTTGATGAACTTGCCCACACTCAAGCCGCCCGAGTAACGCGCGGCCCCGCGCGTGGGCAGGATGTGGTTGGGGCCTGCGCACTTGTCGCCATAAGCCACGGTGGTTTCTTCGCCCAGGAACAGGGATCCGTAGTTGGTCAGGCGCGCCAGCCACCAGTCCAGATCGGCCGCCAGAACCTGCAAGTGTTCGGGCGCGTAGCGGTCGCTGATCTCGCAGATCTCTTCCCGGGTCGGCGCGTAGACGACTTCACCGTAGTCGCGCCACGCGGCGGTGGCGGCCGAGCGGGCCGGTTCGGGCAAAGCGGCGATCACACGGGGCATGACTTCAATCACTTTCTCGCCCAGGGCACGCGACGTGGTGAACAGCCAGACAGGCGAATCCGGGCCGTGTTCGGCCTGACCGGCCAAGTCGGCGGCAACAATGTCTGCGTCGGCGTTTTCATCGGCGATCACGGCCGATTCCGTGGGCCCCGCCACCACGTCGATGCCGATGCTGCCAAACAAGGTGCGTTTGGCCTCGGCCACAAAGCGGTTGCCCGGGCCCACGATGATGTCCGCCGGGGCGTTGGAATAGAGCCCGTAGGCCATGGCGGCGATGGCCTGCACGCCGCCGAGTGCCAGCACCGTGTTGGCGCCGCAAAGTTGCATGGTGTACAGAATGGCCGGGTTCATGCTCGCGTCCTGGTGGGCGGGGGAAGTGGCGACGATATGGGGCACGCCGGCCACCTTGGCGGTGCACACGCTCATGATGGCCGACGCCGCATGGGCATAGCGCCCGCCGGGCACGTAACAACCCGCGGTGTTGGCGGGGATCAGTTTTTGCCCGGCCACCAGACCGCTCATCAGCTCCACCTCAAACTCGGCCAGCGAATCGCGCTGGCGCTGCGCGAAATCGCGTACCCGCTGGTGGGCAAAAGCGATGTCGTCCCGCACGCCTCGTGGCACGCTTTTGGCCGCGGTGGCGAAGTCGCGCTCGTCGAGCACGATCTTGCCCTTGTAACCGTCCAGGTCGCGGGCATAGCGCTCGACCGCTTCGCGGCCTTCGCGCTTGATTTGGGCCAACATGCGTTGCACGGTCTCGCTGGTGGCGGTGTCGATGGTCTCGGTGGGCGGGTTGGCTCGTTTGAGGTATTCGGTGGTCATGCGCGTGGTCCGTGTTGGTGGTTGAGTGGGGAAGATGGCGCTGATGCTATGCCTGACCCCGGACCTGGGTTAGAGCCATAATGAACTTTAATTGGTGCCAGAAAAAAATTCCGACATGCGACCCGCTCACACCATCACCGATATCTGGGCCAAATTGTTGCCCCGCTTCGAGGGTAGCAGCGCGACCCTGCAGGGCCGCATCAAAGAGATGATGGTGCGCAGCATCCTTGACGGACTGGTGCCCGCTGGCGCCGCCATCCCACCCAGCCGCTCGTTGGCCCAGGCCTTGGGGGTGTCGCGCAACACCGTGTCGTTGGCGCTGCAAATGTTGGTGGACAAAGGCTTTCTCGTTGCCCGTGAACGCAGTGGTTTGTTTGTGAACCCCGACATCGTGTTGGGTCAGGCCAACCGCAGCGATCAGCCTGCCACCGCGGGCAATGGGCTGGCCTGGAGCGAGCGCTTGCAGAGCGCGGTTAGCCAGCAGCGCAACATTGTCAAACCCGTCAATTGGCAGGACTTTGCCTTCCCCTTTGTCTACGGCCAGTTTGACGCGAGCCTAATGCCATTGGCGGACTGGCGCGCCTGCTCTCAACAGTCATTGCTGGCCCCTGCGGTGCGCAAGTGGTCGCAAGACCATGTGGATCGCGACCACGAAGGGTTGGTGAGCCAGATCCAGCACCGCCTGTTGCCTGCGCGCGGCATCGTGGCGCAACGCGATCAAATTTTGGTGACAGCCGGGGCACAGATGGCTTGCCATTTGTTGGCCCATGTGTTGATCGGCCCCCATACCGTGGTGGGCATGGAAGATCCGGGCTATCCCGATGCGCGCAACAATTTTGAGTTGCGCAGTCAACGGGTGGTTCCCTTGGCGGTGGACGAGCATGGCCTGGTGCCATCGCGCAAGCTAGGCATGTGCGACTACGTTTACGTGACGCCCAGCCACCAATGCCCCACCAGTGTCACCATGCCGCTTGAGCGCCGCCAGGCCTTGCTGGCCTTGGCACACCAGAAGAACCTGGTGCTGTTTGAGGACGACCACGAGAGCGAACTCAACTTCTCGGGCCGACCCTTGCCCGCACTCAAGAGCCTGGACACCGAAGGGCGGGTGGTTTACCTGGGCAGTTTGTCCAAGACGCTCGCGCATGGGCTGCGCCTGGGCTACATCGTGGCACCTGCCGAGCTGATCAAGGAACTGCGCGCCATGCGGCGTTTGATGTTGCGGCATGTGCCATCGAACAACGCCCACATCGCCAGCCTGTTCATCGCTCAAGGGTACCACGATGCTTTCATCCGCAAACTCAACGTCACCTACCGAGAGCGGCGCCAGGTTTTGTTGCAGGCCTTGGCCCGTTGGTTGCCCGACTGTTCGGTGAGCCTGGCCATCGGTGGCTCGGGCGCCTGGGTACAAGGGCCTGCGGGTCTGGATGCCTCGGCGCTGGCACAAGCTGCGTGGGCGCGCGGCGTGTTGATCGAACCTGGCGCGGTGTTCTACGCGCGCCCCACCGCCGCGCAAAACAACCGCTTTCGCATGGGCTATTCGGCCATTGCAGGCGCTGCCATTGAGGCGGGTGTGCGGCAGTTGGGCGTAGCCCGGCTCGTGGCGGGGTTGTGAGGCCAGTTCGCCATTCAACGCCGAGGGCCTGCCGCGATCATGGCGACGATTTCGCGCAGCACGGTGTTGGTCACCGACGCGGACAAATCAAACGCCCGGTTGTTGCGGTAGTAAGGGCTCAAGTCCAGCCCGACTCCAATGCCATAGATTTCCACCGCGCCCTGTGCTTCCAAGCTGGCAACCACGTTGCACAGGTGGTGGTCGAGGTAGTGGGCATCGTTGGCCAGGGAGGTGGCGCCATCGGTGGGGCTGCCGTCCGAAATCACCATCAACAGACGCCGCCCGTCGTGGCGCTGTTGCATGCGGTTGGCCGCCCAGGCGACGGCTTCGCCATCGACGCCTTCGCGGAACAGGTCGCTCTTGAGCAGGGCGCCCAATGCGGGTCGGGCGCGGCGCCAAGAGGTGTCGCTGTCTTTAAAGATCATATGCGCGGTTTCGTTGAGCCGCCCAGGGTGGGGCGGGCGCCCGGCGCGCAGCCAGGCTTTCTGGGCGCGACCGCCGTTCCACGCGTTGGTGGTGAACCCCAGAACTTCGGTGACCACACCGATTTGGTCGAGCGCACGCGCCATGACATCGACCAGCACAGCGACCGATTCGACGTGTTCGCGCATGGAGCCTGAGCAGTCGATCAGGAAACTCACGGCGCTGTCGGACACTGGTGCATATTGCTCTTGCCTGAACAGGCGGCGTTCCGAGGGTGATGTGATCAGCTGGGTCAGTTGGCGGCCGTCGATATAGCCTTCTTCCAGACCGCCCTGCCAGCCATCGCGAACAGGGGTGGCCAGCACCGCATTGAGTTCGCGGGCCAGGCGCGCGACCGACAAACCCTGCTTCTCTATGCGCTGGTCCAGCCGTTCGCGGTATTCCTGCAGCAAGGCGGGGCGCACCAGATCGATGGCCTGGGCCTCGGTGTCGAACTCGTCGGTGAAGACGCAGTACACGCCACCCGACTCGGCCAGCGAGCGGCTGTTGCCGCTGCTGGCGGCGGTGAAGCCGTCTTCTTCGCCTTCGCCTTCGAAATCCATCCAGAGGTTGAAGTCGAGTGGTTTGTCGTCGGGCTCGGTGTCGCTGTCGTTTTCCGCGGTAATGTCTTCCTGGTCGTATGCGGCCAGCATGCCGGCCACAGTGTGAGCAATGGACAACGCGCGTTCGGCGTAAGCGGCCTGATCGAAGCGCTGGCGCCGCAAGCCGGCCAGGCCGTGGCCCAGGCTGCGCACAATGGACATGCGGGTGGATTCAATGGCGTCTTCGGTGGCTTCCACAACAGGTTGCGCCGTGACCCGTGAGCGCGTGATTTGCGCCACGGTGTAGAGCAAAATGCCTTTGGAGGTTTCGGTCAGGCCGCTGTTGTAGAAGGCGAGCGACCAGGCTTCGAAACGGTGGCGCAGGTTATGCACCATGCCCGGCATGTCGGACGGTGCCAGCGCTTCAACCCGGAACTGCTCCATCATCTCGTAGAGCATGCGCTCCATCGGATCAGTGGGGTGCAGGCGCTTGTGCAAGGCAGCGTCGGAAAAGCGCAGACGCAGGGCCATGCCATCGGCGGCGCCGCGAAACGACTGGAAATCGTCGATATCGGGCTTAGGGCTCAGATGGGGTGCAAAAGGGGGCAGCGACTTCTCGCCCCGGTAGAGCCGGCGCCCGCGAAAGTGCAGCCCGGCTTCGTCACTCAGAGCGCGGATGGACGCGGCACACAGGTCGTCGATGCGTTGCTGGTGGCGCGTGGCGGAGGCCGCAACCTTTTGCTCGACCATGGTGGATCAGTGGCTTTGTGCGAATGATTCGTCGAGCTCGCGGTGGAAGCAGCGCTGGAAATACTCGGCCACGATGGGGCGCTCGGACTCGTCACACTTGTTCACAAACGAGAGCTTGAAGGCCAAGCCGGGGTCACGGAAGATTTCCATGTTCTCGGCCCAGGTGATCACTGTGCGCGGTGACATCAGCGTGGACAGATCACCCACCCGGAAGCCTTTGCGCGTGAGGTCGGCCACGGCCACCATGGCGTTGATCATGTCCTGGCCAGCCGCATCGGCGTAGGTGGGCACGCGAGCAGTGACGATGGCCACCTCTTCTTTGCGCTCCAGGTAGTTCAGCGCCACCACGATGTTCCAGCGGTCGATTTGAGCGTGGTTCAGGCGCTGGGCCCCGTGGTACATGCCGTTCAGGTTGCCCTGACCAACCGTGTTGGCGGTGGCAAAAAGGCGGAAATAGGGGTTGGGGTGCAGAACCCGGTTCTGGTCCATCAGGGTGAACTTGCCGTCGCGCTCCAGAATGCGCTGGATCACGAACATCACGTCGGGTCTCCCGGCGTCGTATTCGTCAAAGATCAATGCCATGGGGCGCTGCAAAGACCACGGCACGATGCCTTCCTGGAACTCGGTCACCTGCTGGCCGTCCTTCAGGACCACAGCGTCTTTGCCCACCAGATCCAGGCGGCTGACGTGGCCGTCGAGGTTGACGCGCACGCAGGGCCAGTTGAGCCGCGCCGCTACCTGCTCGATGTGGGTCGATTTCCCTGTGCCATGCAAGCCCTGCACCATCACGCGGCGGTCCCGGCCAAAGCCGGCCAGAAGTGCCAGTGTCACCGCCGGGTTGAAGCGGTAGGTGGCGTCGATATCTGGGACATGCTCGTCACGCTCTTCGAACGCCGGAACCTTGAGTTCGGTGTCAATGCCAAAGACGTCTCGAACGGACACCATGTTGGTGGGGTGAAGGGTGGTCAGATCGGACATGTGGGGTTCTCGGGTAAAGGCAATGCACCGTTTCAGGCGCTCTCGCGGTCGTCAAGGGGAGCTGCAGAGTCGCGCTCGATCCGGCTCAGCGCGTCCGCCGCACGGTGCAGTGCTGGTAGCAGGCCCAGGGCCTTGTCGGGGGTGAGCCGCATCACGGGCGCCTGCACCGCCACGCACAGATTGGAACGGCCGTTGGCACTAGGTACAAGAACCGCGACGCACAGCAAGCCGGGCAGGAATTCTTCGTTGTCCAAGGCGAAGCCCTGGCGCTTGACCTGTTTGATCTCTTCCTCCAGCGCATCCAGGTTAGTCACCGTCTTGGGCGTAAAGGCTTCGAGAGGAGCATGTGCCAGCAGACGTTGGCGCTGTGCGGGCGTCATCCCGGCCAGAAACACCTTTCCACTGGCCGAACAATGCACTGGCACCCGTGAACCCGAGTGCAGATAGAAGCGCAGCGGCGCGGGTGTCTCCACGCGGTCAAGGTACATCACCTCACTGCCGCTGAGCGCGGTTAGGTTGCAGCTCTCGCCTACCTCGTTGACTAGCGAACGCAGCACGCTATGGCGCGCACCATGAAAGGTGTCGTTGAGCAATAGGTTTTCGGCCAGTTTGCGCAGCCGCACGCCGGTGCCGTACTGACGGTTGTCACCATTGCGCTCCAGCAGGCCAGCACTCTCGAGCTGTTGCAGCATGCGGTGCAACGTGGGCTTGGGGATGTTGGTTTCCTCCGACAGGCTTTGCAGCGAGAAGAACTGGTCTTTGGACGCGACCACCTCCAGCAGTGCGAACAGGCGCAGTGTCGGGGTGTCACCGTTGATTTCCAACGGGGCTTGAACAGGAGCAGGCACGCTTTTCATGGGGTCGATCATAGTTTATTTTCAACAAATAACAAAAAAAGTTCCAATAATTGGTATTTCAATTGACTTTGGGGAAAAATGGTCATAAAGTCATCTCACATTCCACAAATCGGAATGCAATGTTTCATATTCAGCCAACCAACTACCGGCCAGCGCCGCAGGAGACATCGATGAGCAAGAATCCCACCGACACCCGCACCGTCGTCAGCGGCGTGCAAAAAATGACGCCTTCCGAGGCATTTGTGGAAACCCTGGTCGCCAACGGCGTGACCGACATGTTTGGCATCATGGGCTCGGCCTTCATGGACGCCATGGACATTTTCGCACCTGCGGGGATTCGCCTCATTCCGGTGGTGCACGAGCAAGGCGCTGCCCACATGGCCGACGGCTACGCACGCGTGTCCGGTCGCCACGGAGTGACCATCGGCCAGAACGGCCCCGGCATCAGCAACTGCGTGACCGCTATTGCTGCGGCTTACTGGGCACACAGCCCGGTCGTGATCATCACCCCTGAGACCGGCACCACCGGTATCGGCCTGGGTGGCTTTCAGGAAGCCAACCAATTGCCCATGTTCGAAGAGTTCACCAAGTACCAGGGTCACGTGACACATCCCAAGCGCATGGCCGAGTACACGGCTCGCTGCTTTGACCGCGCCATGAGCGACAACGGCCCTACCCAGCTCAACATCCCACGTGATTATTTCTACGGTGAGATCGAGTGCGAGATTCCAAAGCCACAGCGCGTTGACCGTGGTGCAGGTGGTGAAGCCAGTCTGGCCGCTGCGGCGGAACTGCTGGCCACTGCCAAGTTCCCAGTCATTCTGGCAGGGGGCGGTGTGGTAATGGGCGAAGCCGTGGATGCGTGCAAGGCCTTGGCCGAGCGCCTGGGTGCCCCTGTGGTGACCGGCTACCTGCGTAACGACGCTTTCCCTGCCAGCCACGAATTGTGGGCCGGCCCCTTGGGTTACCAGGGTTCCAAGGCTGCCATGAAGCTGATTGCTCAGGCCGACGTTGTGATCGCTCTGGGTTCGCGCATGGGTCCTTTTGGTACCCTGCCACAGCACGGCATGGACTACTGGCCAAAGACAGCCAAGATCATCCAGGTCGAAGCCGACCACACCAACCTGGGTCTGGTGAAGAAGATATCTGTCGGCATCTGTGGCGATGCCAAGGCCACTGCTCTGGAACTGACTAAGCGGCTGACCGGCAAGACCCTGGCCTGCGACGCCACCAAGGCCGAGCGCGCTAAGACCATCGCCAGCGAAAAAGCTGCTTGGGAGAAAGAACTTGACGAGTGGACGCACGAGAAAGATGCCTTCAGCCTCGACATGATTGAAGAGAACAAGAAGGAAGTGACCTTCAACGGCGGTGAGTACCTACACCCTCGCCAAGTTCTGCGCGAGCTGGAAAAGGCCATGCCCCCACGAGCGATGGTGTCTACCGACATTGGGAACATCAACTCGGTCGCCAACAGCTACCTGCGTTTCGAAGAGCCCCGCAGCTTCTTCGCGCCCATGAGCTTCGGTAACTGTGGCTACGCACTGCCCACGATCATCGGCGCCAAGCTGGCCGCCATGGACCGCCCCGCCATCGCTTACGCTGGCGACGGTGCCTGGGCCATGAGTATGGTCGAAATCCTGACCGCCGTGCGCCATGACATTCCCGTGACGGCTGTCGTGTTCCACAACCGTCAGTGGGGTGCAGAGAAGAAGAATCAGGTCGACTTCTACAACCGCCGCTTCGTCGCTGCTGAGTTGGAAAACGAGAGCTGGTCCGAAATGGCCAAGGCCATGGGCGCCGAAGGCATCGTGGTGGACAAGCTGGAAGATGTGGGTTCCGCACTCAAGAAAGCCATCGACATGCAGATGAACGAAGGCAAGACCTGCGTCATCGAGATCATGTGCACCCGTGAACTTGGCGACCCGTTCCGCCGCGATGCGCTGGCCAAGCCAGTGCGCTTCCTCGACAAGTATAAAGACTACGTCTGAATACCGGGTGCCAGACCATGACGACCTCGTCAGCGTCCAGCCCCGCAAACGCCAGTCCCCTGGGTGTCCTCCACCCTCGGTTGCTGGCGTTGATCGCTCAGGCCCGTGAGCAGGCGGCGGCAACGCCACCAGCCGTAGGGCTGGTTTACCCGTGCGATACCCTCGCCATTCAGGCCGCTGTGCAGATTGCCCATACCGGCATTGCGCGCCCGGTGCTGATCGGGCCGCGCAGCGAGATCTACCGCGCCGCCGACGCGGTCGAACTCGACATCGGCGCCTTCGAAGTTGTGGAAACCCACAGCGCGGCGCCTGCCGCTGCCGCTGCGCACGCAACGCGTCTGGTGCACGAAGGCGCGTTGGCCTCGCTAATGAAAGGCTCGCTGCACACCGACGAACTGATGTCGGCCGTGGTGAACCGCGAGACCGGTTTGCGCACCGGCAAGCGGATCAGCCACGCGTTTCTGTTCGACCTGCCGCGTTATCACAAGCTGTTGACCCTGGCCGACTGCGTGGTCAACATCGCACCCGACCTCAAGACCAAGCGCGACGTGCTGGGCAACGCGGTCACGCTCCTGCAAACGCTGGGCGTCCAAGAGCCCAAGGTGGCCATTGTGTCGGCGGTGGAGTCGGTGAACCCGGCGATTATCGCCACGCTGGATGCCCAGGCACTGGTCGAAATGGCCCAAGCCGGCGAGTGGCCCGGCGCCGTCGTCGAAGGCCCGTTCGGTTTCGATAACGCGTTCTCGGCTGTGGCTGCGCGCATCAAGGGCATGAAGAGTCAGGTGGCCGGCAACGCCGACCTGATGATCATGCCCGACCTCAACGCCAGCAACATGCTCTACAAGAGTTTTGTATACGTGGGTGGCGGCGAATGTGCCGGCCTGGTGCTGGGCGCCAAAGTGCCCATCGTGCTCACCTCTCGCGCCGACTCGCTCTTGGCCCGCATTGCCTCTGTCGCCCTGGCCACGCTGGCCAGCCGCGCACCCACCTGACCCCAAAGGACGCCACACCGTGTTCAAGTTCTTGTCTTCCGAACCACTGCACGACCCGCTGTCGTCGCCAACGCCTACGGCCGACACAGAGGTCAAGTGCACTACCTGCTACATGTGCGCCTGCCGCTGCGGTATCCGTGTGCACTTGCGCGACGGCGAGGTGCGTTACATAGATGGCAATCCCAACCACCCGCTGAACCAGGGCGTGATCTGCGCCAAGGGCTCGTCAGGCATCATGAAGCAGGTGTCGCCTGCGCGCCTCACGCAGCCTCTGCTGCGCAAACCCGGCAGCGAACGCGGCGCCGGCGAGTTCGACGTGATCTCGTGGGAGCACGCCTTCGACCTGCTGACCGAACGTCTCGCCAAGATCCGCGCCACCGACCCCAAGAAGTTCGCGCTGTTCACAGGGCGCGACCAGATGCAGGCCCTCACCGGTCTGTTCGCGCGCCAGTTCGGAACGCCCAACTACGCGGCGCACGGTGGCTTTTGCTCGGTCAACATGGCCGCCGGCATGATCTACACCGTGGGAGGCAGTTTCTGGGAGTTTGGTGGCCCCGACCTAGACCGCGCCAAACTCTTCGTGATGCTGGGAACGGCCGAGGACCACCACAGCAACCCGATGAAGGTGGCGCTGTCCAAGTTCAAGCGCGCGGGCGGGCGGTTCATTTCCATCAACCCGGTGCGCACCGGCTATTCGGCCATCGCCGACGAGTGGATCCCCATCAAGCCCGGAACCGACGGCGCCCTGCTAATGGCCTTGCTGCACGAGCTGATTGCCCAGGACCTGTTTGACCACGCCTTCGTGAAGCGCTTCACCAACGGCCCGCAACTCGTGGTGCTCGATGAAGGCGAACGCGAAGGCCTGTTCGCCTACGACCCGAACCCCGAGAAGGGCCCACCGGGCGACGGCCGGCACCCGCACAACAAGCTGGTGTGGGACAAGGCCAGCGGCAGCATCAAGAACGCCTACCCGGAAGGCATTGCCGACGGTTGCGATCCGGCCCTAGAAGGCCACTACACGCTGGCCGACGGCACGCACGTGGCACCGTCGTTCCAGTTGCTGCGCGAGCGCGTGGCCAGCTGCACGCCCGAGTGGGCGCAGTCCATCACAGGCATTGACGCCGCCCGCATCCGCAAGCTGGCCCGTGAGATGGGCAACACGGCGCTGAAGCAGGCGTTCGACATGCCCATCCCTTGGACGGACGCATGGGGCAAGGTGCACCCCACCACACAGGCGCGCCCGGTGGCGTTTCACGCCATGCGCGGCCTGGCCGCGCACTCCAACGGTTTTCAGACCGTGCGCTCGCTGGCCGTGCTGATGAGCATTTTGGGCACGATTGACGCGCCTGGCGGCTTTCGCCACAAGGCGCCCTACCCGCGCCATATCGTGCCGAACTACCGGGCCTTCAACGACCCGGCCATGATCAAGCCGAACACGCCGCTGAATGCCGCGCCTCTCGGTTTTCCTGCGAGTCCAGACGAGCTGGCGATCAACGCCGATGGCTCGCCGATCCGCATCGACCACGCCTTTTCGTGGGAGCACCCCCTATCGGCCCACGGCCTGATGCACAACGTCATCACCAACGCCGTGAAGGGTGATCCCTACCGCATCGACACGCTGATGATCTTCATGGCCAACATGGCCTGGAACAGTTCCATGAACACCATGGCGGTGCGCGAGATGCTCAACCGCAAGGACGACAAGGGCGAACACATGATCCCCTTCCTGGTGGTGTGCGACGCCTTCCAGAGCGAGACCGTGGCCTTTGCTGACCTGGTGCTGCCCGATACCACCTATCTGGAGCGCCACGACGTAATGGGCATGCTCGACCGCCCCATTTCCGAATTCGACGGCCCGGTGGATTCGGTGCGCATTCCGGTGGTCAGGCCCATGGGCGAGTGCAAGCCGTTCCAGGAGGTGTTGATCGAAATCGCTTCGCGCCTGAAGTTCCCGGCCTTCACCACACCCGAGGGCGAGCGCAAGTTCAAGGGGTACACCGATTTCATCGTCAATTTCCAGCCAACGCCCGGTATCGGTTTCCTGATGGGCTGGCGCGGCAAGGATGGCGAGTCGCATCTGAAAGGCGAACCCAACCCCAGGCAGTGGGAGATGTACGAGAAGAACAACTGCGTGTTCCAGTACCACATGCCCGAGTCCATGCACTACATGCGCAACTGGAACCGCGAGTACCTGGACTTCGCCAAGGACAAGGGCTGGCGCCAGAAGAACGATCCGGTGCAGATCGCGCTGTACTCCGACACGCTGCAGAGCTTTCGCCTCGCAGCCCAGGGTAAGACGCCGGGGCGCCAACCGCCGGATGCCTTGCGCCAGCGCGTGGACACCTATTTCGACCCGCTGCCGTTCTGGTACGCACCGCTGGAAGAAGAAGCCACCGATCTGCAGGCGTTTCCGCTCAATGCGATCACCCAGCGCCCGATGGCCATGTACCACTCGTGGGACTCGCAAAACGCCTGGCTGCGTCAGATCCACAGCCACAACTACCTGCACGTGAACCCGGTTACCGCCACCGCCGCCGGCATCGCCGACGGCGGCTGGGCCTGGGTGGAAAGTCAGTGGGGTCAGGTGCGCTGCATGGTGCGCCACTCCGAAGCGGTGGAGCCCGGCACGGTGTGGACCTGGAACGCCATCGGCAAGGCCGACGGCGCCTGGCAGCTGGCCCCCGGCGCCGACGAGGCGCGCAAGGGTTTCCTACTGAACCACCTGATCTCGGAAGAGCTGCCGTTTCCGGTGAACAAAGGCACTCCCAAGGGCGGCAAGACCATTAGCAACTCAGACCCCATCACCGGTCAGGCCGGCTGGTACGACGTGCGCGTGCGCATCCGGCCCGCAGAGGCCGAAGAGGAAAAGATATCGTTCCCCCAGATGCCGAGCATGCCGTCCACGCCCGGCGTGGTGGGCAAGGCGGCCCGGGTAATGACCTACTTTGCCGGAGGGAAAAAACCATGATGCAGTGGCTCAAAGACATCCTGCAATCAAACCTGGTCGACCCGCAGTCGTCCAGCGCCAGCAGACCTGCGGCGCCACCGCCGAGTGCGCGCGCCTTGCCCGGCGAAACCCTGGCCAAGCAGCTGGCCCTGGTGATCGACCTCAACGTGTGCGTGGGCTGCCACGCCTGCGTGACTTCGTGCAAGCAGTGGAACACCTCGGGCAGCGCCGGCCCACTGGCCGACGTAAAGCCCTACGGCGCCGATCCGACCGGCACCTTCTTCAACCGTGTGCAGACCTACGAGGCCGGCACGTTTCCGGGCACCGACACCATCCACTTCCCAAAGAGCTGCCTGCACTGCGAAGACCCTCCGTGTGTGCCGGTGTGCCCCACGGGCGCGAGCTACAAGCGCAAAGAAGATGGCATCGTGCTGGTCGACTACGACAAGTGCATCGGCTGCAAATACTGCGCCTGGGCCTGCCCCTACGGCGCGCGTGAACTCGACGAAGAGCGCCAGGTGATGACCAAGTGCACCTTATGTGTGGACCGTGTCTACGACGAAAAGCTGGCACCCGAAGACCGCAAACCTGCCTGCGTGAAGGCCTGCCCCACTGGTGCGCGCCTGTTCGGTGACGTAAAGGACCCGACCTCGGAAGTCTCCATCGCCATCCGCGAACGCGGCGGCTACGCGCTGATGCCCGAGTGGGAAACCACGCCGGCCAACCAGTACCTGCCACGCCGCGCCACCCCTTCGTCCGAAAGCTGAGCAAACCATGCATCCCGCTTTTTCTATTCTGTTCTTTACCACGCTCGCGGGGGTGGCCCAGGGCCTGGCCGTGCTGCTGGCGCTGGCCACCTTGCTGGGCGTGGCCATGTCGCCCGGTTTTGTGCTGAACGCGCTGGTCGTGGCCGAGGTGCTGTTGATCGCCGGTCTGGCATCGTCGTTTCTGCACCTGGGACACAAGATGCGCGCCTGGCGCGCGGTGCTGATGTGGCGCACCTCGTGGATGTCGCGCGAAGTCATCGTGCTGCCAGCCTTCATCGGTCTGGTGGGCCTCTGGTGGCTCGCGCTGGCGCTGCACGCGAGCGCCGCCTGGGTGAAGCTGTTGCCCTGGCTGGTACTGCTGGGCTCGTTTGTCCTCTGGTACTGCACCGCCATGATTTACGCCAGCTTGCGCTTCATCGAAGAGTGGGCGCACCGCTTCACCATCGTCAATTTCACGCTGATCGGTCTGTCTTCCGGCATGGTGCTGGCCTGCGCTCTGGCGGCTCTGGCGGGTGAAACCGCGTTCGTGGCCCGCTTCGGATCCACCACCCTGGTGCTCACTCTGCTGGCCTGGCTGGTGCGCTTCTTGTCCCTTCGCCGCAACGCAGCGATTCGCCACAGGTCCACGCTGCAAAGCGCCACCGGCATCCGCGCACCGCAACTGGTGCAGAAGTCCATGGGCATGTCGGCGGGATCGTTCAATACGCGCGAGTTCTTTCATGGTGCCAGCGCGCTGGCGGTGAAAAATGTGAGACTCGGTTTCCAGGTGCTGACCTTTGCCGTGCCCGCGTTGTGTCTGCTGTGGGGTCTTTCCAGTGCCTCGACTGCGCCTTGGTTGCTGGCTCTGGTGTCGCAGGCACCGGGTTTGCTGGCCGAGCGTTGGTTCTTTTTTGCCCAGGCCAAACATCCGCAGAACCTGTATTACCAGACCGTTTCCTGATGCATGACGGTGCCGTGCCAACGCCCTATGACCACCCAAACAGGCGCGGCCCCTCCCCGGGGCCTGTTGACCGCATGAATCCACCGGCCTCTTCCTGGCGCTGGGCGCGGTATTTCCCGTTTCTGGCCTGGCGCACACGGCTCACCCCCGAGACGCTACGCGCCGATTTCTCCGCCGGCCTCACGGGCAGCATGATTCTGGTGCCGCAAGGTGTCGCCTTTGCCACGATTGCTGGCATGCCTCCCGAATACGGCCTGTACGCGGCGATGGTGCCGGTGATCATCGCCGCCTTGTTCGGTTCGTCCTGGCACATGGTGGCCGGACCGACCACGGCGATCTCCATCGTTGTGTTTGCTTCGCTCAGTCCGCTGGCCGAGCCAGGCAGCGCAGCCTATGTGCAGCTGGCGCTCACGCTGTCTTTCTTGTCCGGGATGGTCATGCTGGCCCTGGGCTGGCTGCGCCTGGGCACGTTGATGAACTTCGTCTCGCACACCGTGGTCGTGGGGTTCACCGCGGGTGCTGCGGTGCTCATTGCCACCAGCCAGTTCAAGAACTTCTTTGGTCTGGCAATTCCGCGCGGCGCCAGCTTTGCGCAGGTGCTGCAGGAGTTCGCACCGCATCTGAGCGATATCAATCCTTGGGTCACACTGGTCGCAGTCGGCACGCTCTTGACCAGCGTATTGGCACGCAAGTACCTGCCACGCGTGCCGCACATGATCACAGCATTGCTGGTGGGCAGCCTTCTCGCTGCGGCGTTGAACGCCTGGCTGGGCCAAGCCACAACCGGCATCGCCACGCTCGCGGCACTGCCGCGCGGCCTGCCACCACTGACCATGCCGGACCTGTCTGGCGACTCGATCCGCCAGCTGTTGCCGATTGCCGTAGCGCTGGCCATGCTGTCGCTCACTGAAGCCCTGTCGATTGCGCGGGCACTGGCGCTCAAGACCGGTCAACGCATTGACAGCAACCAAGAATTCGTGGGGCAAGGTCTGTCCAACGTTTTCGGATCGTTTTTCAGTGCGTACCCATCCAGCGGCTCATTCAACCGCAGCGGTCTGAACCTGGAGGCTGGTGCCCGCACACCCATGGCGGCGGTGTTTTCGGCGGTGATGCTGGCGGTGATTGTGCAGTTCGTCGCGCCGCTGGCGGTGTACCTGCCACTTCCTGCAATGGCGGGCGTGCTGTTTCTGGTGGCTTGGGGGTTGATCGATGTCCACCACATCAAGCACATTCTGAAGAGCAGCCGGCCGGAATCGGTGGTGCTCATCACCACCTTTCTGGCCACGCTGTTTCTGCATCTGGAGTTCGCCATTTATGCAGGCGTGATGCTTTCGCTCATGCTGTATCTGAACCGCACTTCGCGGCCCCGTATCGAAGACGTGAAACCCGCCACCGGTGTGGGCCAGTACCACTTCAGCCACCTGACCAACCTGCCCGACTGCCCGCAACTCAAGATGCTGCGCGTGAACGGCTCACTCTTTTTTGGCGCGGTCGATCACGTGCAGAAAACCATGGTCGAGGTGGATGCGCAAACACCGAGTCAGAAACACCTGATGCTGGTCTGCCCCGGGGTCAACTTCATCGACTTGACGGGCGCCCAGATGCTGGCCCAGGAAGCGACGCGGCGCCAGCGCATGGGCGGTTCGCTGACCCTGTTCAGCCTGCGCGAAGAGCCCCAGAAGGTGTTGCGAGAGAGCGGGTGCATGTTCGACATTGGAGAGAACAGCATCATTTCCCTAGGCACGGCGGACCCGATCGAACCCGTCTTTCACCGCCTCGATCCGGCGGTCTGTGCCACCTGCACTCGGCGAATCTTCCGCCAGTGCGCCACCGCCGCGCAACCCACTCCCACCGATCTGGGCGGTCAAGCACTCTGACCGTGATTTGCCCTGCGTGTCACCGGTGTTACCTCAACAGCAACCAATGAGTCGCCCACGCGCAGCACGACGAGGCAGCACGCCAGTGAAATATCACGGACCAGACTTACGCGTTCATCGACCCGCTTGCGCGTGAACGTCATGGCTCAGTCTCCACTGCGGTGCAGCGATCTGCCAATCGTCCACATTGCATATCGCTACTACCGGAATTCGTGCACCGCTGCTGGTGTAGAAGTCCAAGGACATGTCGGCGGACTCGTTCAACAGGCGCGGGCTCTTTCATGGCGCCAGCGGGATGACCGTGAAGAGCGTGCAGCTCGGTTTCCAGTTGCGGGCGCTTGCGTTTTCCGCGCTGTGCCTGCTCTTGGGGGCCTGTCCGCCCAGGTTTTCAAGGTCTGAGATCTCATAAAATGAGAGACTCTTCTTCTTTGACCGGATCCGCTTCGATGTCGATCTAATTGAGCCGACTGTTCTGTCGCCGCCCACGCATGGTGGTGCTTCATAGCAGGGATGCATCAGGCTCAAGACTGATTGAGAGACTCACTTTTCAATGATGTTGCTGGTTTCTCTGCCAATCCTTGGTACGGTTGGAGTTTTGCTGTGTATCACTTTGGCCTCCTAGGTGCAGAGCCTCACCGGCTTTGCGTTTGGCTTGATTTTCCTGGCACTGGTCGGTGTCCTCGATCTGATCCCGATGGAGGTCGCGGCCAACGCCGTGACCCTGATAACTCTTAGTCAGACTTTCTTCTATTTTCGCGAATATCCGCTCACCGACGATTGGCGGCTTTCCTGTTGCTGATTGCCGGTATAGGCTTGATCGTTACTGCTTTGTGATCCACTCCTACATAAAAACCAACGAGGGCAAGTTGACGCTCGCACTTCGCAGTGCACGCGCGCGCTCCAGTGGAGTGGAGGTCCGCCGGTAAGAGTCGCGTAGAAACCTGCCACATCCTCCAATTACTATGGCGACAATGTCGTCCGGGTAGGTATCGCCTCAGGCTCCAAGTCAGTCGGATAGTCCCCAAGTCGCTTAAGTTTGCTGGTGGCATACGGGCTCAGGAAAGCCAAGTCGGAAGTACGGATATTGTTGCCCTTGAACTTCAGTGCATGAAGTGCCTAAGTTTGATTCACCTCGGTTTGCAGTGCTACTGCATTGCTCACCGGTTCGTTATAGACGATGGCCTTTTCTTGATCAGCCGGATTATTGGGTCGGAGAGCTGCAAATCGCCTAGGGTCAGTGAATCAGGTGGCTCTAGATAAATTACACGCGAGACGGTGGAGGTCAACGAGGTTCCAAGTAACAAAACTGCGAACCATACCAATGCCCACTCCAGCACGCGTTTCTACGCCGCCGGTCCTGATAAAAAGGCGATATGGCAGGTTTTACACGAATGTTACGACAGGCCTAGCCGCGAATTTTGACTTCTGCTACGCTCTCTCTATACAATCTCAATCCACACTTCGTTTCGGAATTGCCCATGGCCCAGCCCCTGCAAGGCGCGATGTGGAAACAGCTGCTACAACGCAGCGCCCGCAAAAACCTGACGCTGCAAGGCCAGATCCAAGAGATGCTCGTCTCGGCCATTCTGGGCGGGCAGCTCAAGCCCGGTGCGCCCGTGCCTTCCAGCCGCGAGCTGGCCTTCGAGCTGGGCGTGGGTCGCATCACCGTGGTACTGGCCTACCAGCAACTGGCAGACGAAGGCTATCTGGAGTCGCGTGAACGCAAGGGCCATTTTGTGAGCGCCGCGTTGCTCGGTCAGCGCATGCAGATCCGGATCGCTGCCGGCAGCCAGCAACCCAACGTGCCCATCAGCTGGGCGCAACGTCTGTATCAGCGCCCCAGTGCGCAACGCAGCATCGTCAAGCCGGCCAATTGGCAGAAGAGTCCCTATCCGTTTCTCTACGGCCAGTTCGACGAATCGCTGTTCCCCACCGCCGCCTGGCGCGATTGCTGTCTGAAGGCGTTGAGCGTGCTCGACATCCGCGACTGGGCGCCCGACCAAATCACGCGCGACGACGAGTCGCTGGTGGAACAGATCTGCACCCGTGTGTTGCCGCGGCGCGGCGTCTGGGCCACGCGCGAACAGCTCATCATCACCGTGGGGGCCCAGCACGCGCTCTACATGGTGGCCGACCTGCTGATGCGCGAGTCAACTCGGGTCGGAATCGAAGACCCTTGTTATCCCGACGCGCGCAACATCTTTTCCAGTCGCACCGCGCAGATTGTTCCGCTGCCGGTGGACGATCATGGTCTGATGGTAGATAACCGGCTGCACGAACTGGACTATCTCTACGCCACGCCCAGCCACCAATGCCCGACCGGCGTCACCATGCCACTGCACCGGCGCGAACAGCTGCTGGGCCTGGCCGACGCTGCCGATCTGGTGATCATTGAAGACGACTTCGAGAGCGAAAACAATTTCTCAGGCAACCCGATCCCGGCGCTCAAGAGTCTCGATCGAAACGAGCGTGTAATCTACATCGGCAGCCTGTCCAAAAGCATGGCGCCGGGTCTTCGCATCGGTTACATCGTGGCCGCGCCCGAGCTGATCTCCGAGTTGCGGGCGCTGCGCCGCCTCATGATCCGCCACCCTTCGTCGTTCATCCAACGGAGCCTCTCGCTGTTCATCTCGCTGGGCTACAACGATGCTCACCTAAAGCGACTGGCCGAAGCCCAGAAGGAACGCGGCACCATCGTTCTAGAGGCCTTGGCTCGCCACGTTCCGCAGTGCACCGTCACACCGTTGAGCGGGGGCGGCTCGTGCTGGGTGCAGTTGCCCGACAACGTGCCGGCCGCCGAACTGGCCGTGCGGGCCGCCGAGCGTGGTGTATTGATCGAACCGGGCGATGTGTTCTTTCAGGCCGAGAAGCCCGCCGGGCACTTCATCCGGCTGGGCTTTCAGTCGATCAATGCGCGGGTGATCGATGAGGGCATCGCCACCCTGGCCGACGTGATCAAGGACATGCAAAAGCGCTGTCAGCCGTCCAAGTTCGGTTGACAGCGCTGCGCCTGATTGCCTGGACTCAATAGCCCACCAGGGAAGGCAACCACAACGAGATCTGCGGCACATAGGCAATCAGGAACACCACGACCGCCTCGATCGCTACGAAGGGAAGTACCTTCACGATGATTTTTTCCACGGTCTCCCCGCCAATGCCCGATGCGACAAAAATGTTCTCGCCGAGTGGCGGCGTCATGAAGCCGATTGAAAGTGTGCAGATCACCACGATACCCACATGCGTTGGGTCGGCGCCGGTCATGTACATGACCGGCAGCAACACCGGCACCAGGATCAGGATGGCCGCCAGGGTTTCCATGAACATACCCACAAAGAGCAGGAATGTGATCACCATCGCCCAGATGATGTAAGGGTTGGACGTCATGGTGAGCAAAGCCTCGGCGATGTCGCCTGGAATGCGTTGCTCGACCAGCAACCGGCCAAAAGCGGTCGCCGTGAACAGGATCAGCAGGACGCGTCCGGTGATCCAGGTGGTGGTGCGCAGAGCCGTCTTGATGGCAGACCAGCGCAGCTCGCGGTGCACGAACAAGCCGACGACCAGGGTGTAAAAGATCGCCACTATGGCCGATTCGGTGGGCGTGAAGATGCCAGCGTAGATGCCACCCAGAATGATGGCGGGTGCCAGGATCGACCAAATGCCGCGCCTCAGTGCCGCGCGGAGATCGCTCCCCGACCAGTTTTCAGACAACCCACGGTAGCCACGCTTTTTGGAGATGAAATAGTTCATCAGCAGCAAGCCGCTGGCCATCACCAGACCCGGTATCACGCCGGCCACGAACAATTTGGGGATCGACAGTGAAGCGAACGACCCAAACTTCTCTACCGCTTCGGGCGGAGGCTCCATGCCCAGCGCCGCGATACCGAAAATCACCATCGGAATCGAGGGCGGAATGATGATGCCCAGGCCGCCCGAGGCGGCGGTCACTGCCGAGGCGTAGGCTCGGTCGTAGTTGCGCTTGGTCATGGCAGGAATCATCAGCATGCCCACCGCCGCGGTGGTGGCCGGGCCCGAGCCCGAGATGGCACCAAAGAACAGGCAAGCCAACACCGTGGCCGCGCCCAGGCCACCCGTGATCGGGCCGGCCAGCGTTTCGGCAATATCGACCAGACGCCGTGAAATGCCGGCCGCCTCCATCAGCGCACCCGCCAGCACGAAGGCGGGCAAGGCCATCAGCGGAAAGCTGCTGACCGAGTTGAAAGCGATCTGCACCAGCGCGATCGGGTCCTTGTCGAGCACCATATAGGCGCCCATGGCCGCGCCACCCAGCGCCACCGTGATTGGTGCGCCCAGCAGCAAGAGCAGCATGAAGCCGCCAAACAGGATTTCAGGAAGGTACATGTCCATGGTGATGTCTCCGGTGAGCGATCAGCTCGAAGCCGCTGCGTCGTTGTTCTTCTGCATTTTTTTGATCTCGGCGGTTTCCGGATCCAGCAGCTCTTCGCCTTTGAACACACTCAGGTAGGTGTTCCACAATACACGGACCGACATCAGGGCGAAGGCGATCGGCAGGATCATGTAGATGTATTTCATCGGCACGCCCAGGGTCTGCGATTTCCAGAACAGGTTCATGCGGTTGAACACGAAGTCGTAGCTGAGCCAGACGAAATACAGGTTGAAAGCCACCCAGAGCAGGTCGGCCACGGTCATCAGCGTTTTGGCCATCCACTTCGGCAAGAACTGCATGTGCACCGTGACGCGGTTGTGCGCCGACATCTTTGCCGCTACCACCGCGCCGAGGTAGGCGAACCAGACGAACATGTAGGTGGAGAGCTCTTCCGACCAGGCGATCGAGTAACCGAAGAGCTGGCGTGCGAGGATTTGAGCGAATAGCAGCACCACGAACAGAGCGAGCAACCATTCGCACACCAGCGTCTCAATGTCGTTCAACCAGGTCAGCGATTTGCGCAGGGACGTCATGGCGATTACCTCAAAAAGGGGCGCACGAGGCGCAGAGAAAGGGCGGTGTCTCAAGCCCGCTGGGGAAGAAAAAAAAAGGGGCGCCCACGTCGCGTGGCCGCCCCTGTCAGCCGATCAGCGGCCCAGAGCCTTCAGGACTTTGTCGAGCTTGTCCTTGCCGCCGATGCTGGTGTAGTACTTGGGCCACACCGTGGTGGTGGCTTTGGAGATCCACTCCTTCTCGCCATCGGCCGGGTCGGTGATCACCATGCCCTTGGCAGTCAGTTCCTTCTTGATACGACCTTCGGTTTCAAGCAGCCACTTGTAGCTGTGTTCGGTAGCTTCGGCACCGGCGTCCAGAATGGCTTTCTGCACATCGGCAGGCTGCTTCTTGAAGGTGCCTTCGCCCACGATGATGGGTTCGAGGGAGAACACGTAGCGGATGTTGGTGATGTACTTCTGCACCTCGTTGAACTTCATCGAGCTCACGGTGATGTAGGGGTTGTCCTGGCCATCGACCACGCGCTGCTGCAACGCGGTGAAGGTTTCACCCCAGGCCATGGGCGTGGGGTTGATGCCCCAGGCCTGGTACGACGAGATCATGATTTCGTTCTTGGGCACGCGGATCTTGAGGCCCTGGAGGTCGGCCAGCGTCTTGACCGGTTTCTTGGAATTGGTCAGCACGCGAAAGCCGGTGAAGGTCCAGCCGACGATGCGCACACCCGCGTCGCGCACTGTGTTGGCCGTGAGTTCCTTGCCTACGTCACCGGTCACCAGCTTCTTGGCTTCTTCCGCGCTCTGGATCACGTAAGGCAGCGTGAGCACGCCCACCGAGGGGGAGAACGGGGTGATGTTGTTGACGGCCAGAACTGAGAAGTCCAGGGTGCCCATGGAGGCGCTGTTGACCGTGGTCTCTTCACCGCCGAGTTGTTCGTTGGGAAACAATTCGGCTTTGTGTTTGCCACTGGTCTTGGCTTCAAAGGCGGACTTGAATTTGGACGCCATCTCCCATTGGGCGCTGCCCTGGGCGTCGCCCACGGCGACCTTGAAGGTGGCGGCCAAGGCGCTGCCGCTAACGAGGAAGGAAGTGGCTGCGAGCAGCGATACCAGGGGGGTGTTTTTGAATTTCATCATTGTCTCCAGGGGTGGTTAGGAAAGGAAAAAAATCTGCCAACTTGATGATCGGTCTTTTGAGTTAACGGAATAAAAAAATCTGCGCTCCCGGTCGGCCAATGTGGTTTTACCGGGAAAGCGTCGGCTGCTCAAGCGGCAGCCAGCGGTGGGCGGTTCTTGCGGAATGCGTTCTTCACCAGGATCTTTCCGTCTTTGAAGGTGAAGACGTCCACCATCCGGGCTTCGATGCGAGATCCGTCGGCCTGCGTGCCCTTGAAGGTGCATTCCGATACACCGCGATCGCCGGCCACAAAGTGAACACCGTCCAGCCAGGCGGCATCGGGGATGTTGATCCAGGCGGCCTTGAACCCGTCGGCAACTTCGGTGCGACCGCTGAAGGTTCGGCCCAGCACATCGGGACCGGCCACTGCGTGGAACACGCACTCGTCGTGCATGAAGCCCATTAGCGCCTCGAGGTCGTGGCGATTCCAGGCATCGGCAAAATCGGCCAGGGTCTGTGCAGTGATACTGCGCTGCGGGTTGTTCATGCTGTCTCCTGCTGTCGGTGTCGCGTTTTTTGCAGCCCGCCGGGTGCGGCTGTTTGTCGTCAGTGCGACGGGTTTGCAAACTGGTTGTATTGTTGAGGCCGAATCGGCTACGGATGTAGAACCAGGGGCGGCGATTCGTTAGTGCCAAGCACTCGGGTTAACCCTTGTTTTCCCATTTTGGAGTACGCGCGCCCGCGGCTGGTTCCATGGAATGGCTGCAACTGGTCCTAACCAGTGTCGGCTGCTCCTGCCTATCCTTCGCTTGGGTCTGGTCCAAGGAACAAGCGTTCCATGACCCGTTGGTTGTCGGTGTGCTTAGCAATCTCCGACAGGCAGCGCCCCACAAACCTAGGAGACATTTCATGACCTCGACGAGCATAGGCGGCCACGTGTTGCGCCCCTACGAACCCACATACGATCCGCTGGTGAACACTACGCCTGGCCAGGGCACTGGCTATGCGCCGACCTACTGGGTGTCGTCGGCCGGCAGCCCGCCGGCCGACGACGGGCCGATCCGCGGCGACACCGATGCCGACGTGGTCGTGATTGGCTCCGGCTCCACCGGCATGTCCACCGCGTTCTACCTGGCGCGCGAACACGGCATTATCGCCACCGTGCTGGATGCGGCTCAGACGGCATGGGGTTGCTCAAGCCGCAGTGGCGGCCAGGGGCAAAACGCCAACGGCCGCCTCACCCGCGCGCAGTGGATCGAGCGCTGGGGCCTCGACGTCGCGAAGCGGCTGGACGCCGAGGTGCGCACAGGCTTCGAGAACTTCAAGCAACTCACCAAAGAGATCGAGTGCGAGGCCTACGACGGCGGCCACCTCTACATGGCCCATCGCCCCAAGAAGCTTGACTACCTGCGCGAGATGACTCGCCTTCGCAACGAGGTGTTCGGCTACAAGACGCGCATGCTAACCCCGGAAGAAGTGCGTGAACAGCACTGCGACGAACGCGAACACCTGGGTGCGATGTTTGAAGAAGAAGGCGTGGGGATACACCCGCTGAAATTCACCTTTGGCCTGATCCGCAAAGCGCGCGAACTGGGCGTGAAGGTACACCCGGCCAGTCCGGTTCAGGGCTGGAAAACGGTCAACGGCGTACATCACCTGCAAACGCCAGGCGGCATCGTGCGCGCCAAGCGTGTGGTGGTTTGCACCGGCGGCTACACCGGGCAGACGCTCAATCCGATGCTGAAAAACAAGATCCTGCCGATCCTGTCCAACTCGGTGGTCACGCGCCCGCTGACCGACGCCGAAATGGCGGCCTGCAACTTCAAATCCAAGACCTTCATGACAGACACGCGCACCCTACGCTTTTACTATCGGCTGCTCGAAGGCAATCGTCTGCAGCTGGGCAGCCGCAGCTCGATCACCGGCGCCGATGCCGAAGATCCTGTGCACTTGAAGCTGCTCACGGACGCGATCGCGCGCAAGTTCCCGCCGCTGGCCGGCATCCAGATCGACCACTCCTGGTGGGGTTGGGTGGATGTGAGCCATGACATGATGCCGCGCATCACCCGCCCGAACCCCAAGGAGACGGTGTGGCACGCGCTCGGATACGGTGGCAACGGTGTGTCGTCGTCTACCTGGGCTGGGAAGCGCATCGCCGAAAGGGTGGCGGGCAAGGATGCCGGGCGAGAGGTTTTCAATCTGCCGATCTACAACTCGCCGCTTGAATACCCCAACGTCTGGAACATGGTGCGTTCTGAAGCCTTCGCGCCTTTCAGGCGCTTCGGACAGTTTTTTCTTTACAAGTGGTATTGGCTGCGCGACGAAAAGATCTGATGTCAGAACCTGCGGAGCGCGACATGTCCCACAATACCCAGGTAATCGACTTCCAGCAAGATCGCGGCGCATTCGAGGCAAGGCGCCTGCGCGATCTGCCCGATCGTGTGCTGCAGGGCGACCCCCATCATGAGAGCACCGTTTTCTACTCCAGTGCTGCGGGTGATATGACAGCCGGCACCTGGACCAGTACGCCGGGCAAATGGCGGGCGTTCACCCATCGCGACGAGTTCTGCTACATCGTCTCGGGTCATGTCCGCTTGATTGGCGACAATGGCACAATCCGTTCGTTCAAGACCGGTGATGCCTTTGTTATCCCCAACGGGTTCAGTGGTTGTTGGGAGGTGGTCGAGACCACCACCAAACACTTCGTCGTCTGCCACCAGGAAGCTCACTGACACAGTGAGGGGTCCATGTCACCCAAGCCGACGGACATCGACACACCAGCAGCCATTTTTTCGACAGGAGATCTTCAATGGCCAAAAAACGGGTCGTCACGCAATTCGGCATGGGCACCTCGATTCGCAGTCGCAACTACACCGAGGCTTGCGCGCGTGCCATCCGAGATGCGTTGTGGCACAACTCGCTGAACGTGGCCGATGCCTTTGGATTTTCCCGGGATGGCATGCTCATCGACGTCGAACTGGGTGTTCAACAGCCAAGCCTGGTGGACACCAACGCGCTTTTGAGCATTTTTCCTTACGGACAGCCGACAGTGAGGGTAGTCAAGGGTGGGCTGGACATCCCCCGGCGGGAGAAGGACGGCTGGAGCGTCATCGCCAACGCGGCGGTCATAGTCTCCTTTGACATGGAGCCTGCACATGACTGAAAGACGGATCATTTTGGAAATGGGGTCGGGCAACGATCTGTATGGCTGTGACTACACCAAGGCAGCCTGCCGGGCGGTGCAAGATGCCCTACACCATTCGTCGATCGTGTTGTTCAAGTCGCTGGGCTATGACCACCGTGAAATGCGCGTGCAAGTCACCATTGGCGTGCAGGAGCCGGACAAGGTCGACATTGCCCGTGTCTGCGCAGAACTTCCGCGAGGCCGTGCCGAGGTCACTGCGGTCCTCGGCGGACTCAATGTGCATGATGCAGAACAAGACACCACGCATGTCATCGCCACTGCGGCGATCGAAGCGTTTTTGCCGATCGAGCAAAGTCGTTGGCGACTCAGCGATGGGACCAGCGAGAAATGATCGGGGTTCCTTCGTTTTCAGTGCAACAAGTGACGGTTCGCTAGAAAGAGGAGGAGGCAAGTCTCAGGAAATCAACTGGAGGAATTTGGCGAATTAATGAAGCACTGCGCCGAACAACTCCATAGCAACACCTAGCCCGTCATCACAGCCCAATCCAAAGCCAAAGTGGCCTCCCGGTAAGATTCTTATCAAACCTGCCACATCGCGAAAATCCTATGTGAGGTCAATTTGTGATGGTTTGGAATCGAGTCCAAACACGCGCTGTCGGCACCCCAAAACGGGGAGCGTGCGTCAACGCAAGCCATTACCGATCCCAGCTACTAAATTGTGTTGGTGTCAACTGAAAACGTACTTCTGCCTTGTGACAAACCACGCTATACCGTTTGTGTCACCTTGGCGAGATGGCGAGGAACGTCCGGATTGAAGCC